>JACCEB011330810.1_pt1 | contig 25345 bp, 25 predicted proteins | sample 7454761 | NCBI WGS metagenome assembly JACCEB01 (sample SAMN15323454, study PRJNA562643) | freshwater metagenome | isolation source: river surface water | place: USA:Blue River Watershed | collected 2017-08-18
AAATTATATTTTATGGAAGATAGTTATGAATATTGTAGTTGCGAATCCGATGATTCTGATGGTGAAGAATGTTATGTTTGTAAAAAAAATCATTATTGTTTAGAAGATGTTTGTTGCGATTGCAGTGTATTAATGTGTGCGAAATGTAAATTTGAATCTGAAGGAGAACCTGTTTGTGGATGTTATGGTAAATGTGATATTTGCAATGATGATGTTGATAGAGGTTCTAATGGTTGGCCATGTGGAAGATGCAAAAGTTGGATTTGTGAAAAGAAGAGTTGCAAAATAAAAAATTATGAAAATAAAAAGTGTGATTATTGTTATGATGAATCTTATTAAAAAAATATGAAAATAAAACAAATTAAAAGTCCATTAATTATTATAACTTTTTTTATATTCAATGGTGAAATATTTATTAGTAATTTTTGGAAATGATACAGTTACATCATTAATTATATCATCTATATCTAAATTATATTTATTAGAAGTTAATATTAATTCATCGCGAGATATTATTATTGTTTGATTAAAATATTTTTTAATATATGGATGTTTTAATAGATTTTTATATTGATTATCAATAATTCTCATTAATACTAATAATAGTATATATTTATCTGTAAAAATATAACCATTATTTAATAATTCTTCATAACATATACAAATAGATTCATTATCATCAAACTGTGCGAAACATAAATTATTAATATTAATATTATTAATAGTATAACATTTCTGTATAATTTTTTTTATAATAATATGATTATCAATGTTTAATGATTTATAATCAATATCTTTAATTATATTATTAATATAAAAATCAACTAATTTATCATGTAAACCATAATCACAATAATAATAAAAATGCTCTTCTGTAAATTTATAACCAAGAATAAATAGTTTATTCATAAATGGTTCGAAATTATCATAACATAATTGATATTCATTAATAAATTCATCAAATGTATATAAATCTCCATAATCTAAAAAAGTAAATTTATTTAATATATTCAAAGATAAAAAATCTAATTGATTATTATTAAATTGATTTATAAATTCTTTACAATTATCAATAGAATAATAATTTTTGTCATTTAATATTTTTAACAAAATTTTAGTAACTAGATTGTTAAAATATGTTCGCGAAACATTATTAGTGTTTATAAAATTAGATAGATTTTTATAAGTAATCTTTATTCCGCTATTTACTTCATCCTGTTTAAATAATTCTTTTAATTTATCATAATCTTCTTTATCAATAAAGTTTAAATGTTTTGAAATAATATCACCAAAATTCATTAATTATTATAAAAATTATAATAATTAATTTTAAATCAATTTTTATAATAAATATGTTGGCTACTAAACTAAATAAACTATTTCAGCTTTATTATAATATTTGTTATAATACTGTTTTTTATTAAGTATTTCATTAAAATCTTGAATATTTTCTATCATTGTATTAATTGATTCTCCATAACTTAAACACTTTACTAAATCATCATTTGTTATATTTATTTTAAATATTTTATTATCAATATATTTACTAAATTCTGGATGTTTAAGTAAATTTTTATTATAATAAATTGCTTCTACAAATATAGTTAATAGAATATAATTATTATTAAATGTATAACCATTTTTTAATAATTCATTATAACAAAAAGCAACTGAGTCTGGATGTTCTTTATGTAGTTTGTATATTTTATCTATTGTTGTTCTATCATATTTTTTTAATTCAATAATTCTTTTCATAATAATATGATTATCTATATTTAATTTAGAAGTTTCAATATTAGTTATAATATTATTAACATAAAAATCTACTAACTTTTTATCAGAACCAAAATGACAAAAATTATAAAAATTTTCTTTAGTAAATTTAGCACCTAAACTATATATTTTTAGATAGAACCTATCACAATTATTATTATCATTACATTGATATTCATGTAAAAATTGATATAAATCCATTTTTTCATCATTTATAATATAAGTTAATAATTCAAGATTTTCAAGTCCTAATATTTCCATATCATAGTTACTTAATTCATCGGTATCGCTTATTATAATATCTAATAAATAGTCAGAATTTTTATTTAATATTTTTTGAATAATTTTTTTTATAAAACTATTCTTTTTTTGTTGATTTATAAAACTAATTAAACTCAATTTAGAATCTTCTTGTAGTTCTTTTAATTTATATCTTTCATCTTCTGTAAGATTTGTTAAATTTATAGAAACAATATAACCAAAATCCATTTAATATGTATTTATTAAATTAATTTATTTAAAATCAATTTTTATTTTTGATATTGTTTTTTTAATTGATTATATTTTGTTTTATATTTAATATATTTGTAAAAATAATTTCTTGATATATCTGGTGTTTTAACAAATCTACTTGCATTTTTAAAATATAATATTCCATTATTACCAATTAAAGATGACTTATTATTATCTAAAATAGACATATTTAAATTTATTTTTCTATGTATAGCGAAATTTTTTAAAATATAATTTTCACTAAATATCGGTATATTTTTATAATTATAAATCATAATATTATTTATATTATCATCACATATTTTTTCTGTATAAATATATACAGGAGCACCTATAAATAAAGAATAAAATGAACAATAGTAGTCTTTTGTTTGTAAAAAAAAATAATGTTTTTTACTTAAGACTACTTGCATCCAATCTCCATATCTTTTAGCACCTGTTAATAAAAAAGCAATAAATCCTTTCATTAAAGATATAGAACCAATTCTATAATATTTTTTAAAAATTATATATAATGTTCTTTCTAATTTTTCAGTAACAATAATTTCTTTAATATTATTAAAATTAGGTTCTTCTATAATACAAATTAAAAATAATTTTAATAATCTATATTTTTCAGAATCTCCTTTAATAGTATAAGTATAAAAACTTAAATATAAATCTATATTATCATATTTATTTAATTCTATTATATTATTATAATTATCAATATTAATAATATTTTTTTTTAATAAGTTTTTTCTATAGTTAGTATTTTTGATAATATTTATTATCTTAAAAATAATTTTATGTAATTCCAAAAAATCTTGATTAAATAAATTATTAAAATTTATAATATCAACTAAATCTTTTATATTATCATCAAATGAAGATAATGTTAAAAATATTTCTTTATATTCTAAAATTTTATTAATAAATTCACTTTTTAATACTTCATATTTAAGAATTATATTATTAAAAAAATCATTATCATAATGTTTATTTTCATTATAAAAATTATTAAATTTATCTATTATTTTAAATAAAGTATATATTGTTTGATATATACCATAATTATCAATACCTTCTCTACCTACACTATTTTTAATTACTTTTATTAATATTTTATTAAATATACAATAAATAATATTCTCATATTTATTTACATAATATTTTGCACCCATGAATATTAATAAATCTTTTTTTTTATTAATATGAAAATTTAATGATGTATTGATATCATTCACATATAATCTATGTTTTTTTCCTCTTTTAAAATAAGAATTAATTTGTTCAGTTGATGCCTGATCTATAATTTCCTTATCAGTATTAATAATTTTAAATTCTACTAATTTATTATTAATACAATTTGTCATATCATCAAAATATGTATTTGGAAATGTAATATTTTCTGTTACATTTTTAATATTTTTTTTAATTTTATTATTTACACTTTCTAAAAAAGGAACATCAATAAAATCTAATATAAATTTTAATATTTTATCAAATATAGTAATATTATTTTTTTTATAAGAATCTATTAAATAATATAAGGGAATTCGTAAATATAAAATTTGGTCTTTATTTAATAGTGTATTTATATTTATACTATTATAATTTACATTAAAAACAGTTTTAAAATTATCTTCTATAATTGTTCTTATATTATTTAATGTAATTCCAATATTTGGTTTTTTTATAAGTAAAAAATTTAAAAATTTCATTTTAAAATCATGTGAATCTATTTGATTTAATCTTTCTTTTCTAAATATATGTGAATATTCCGGATAAATAGTTGGAAGCGTTGTATCTAAATATAAATAAAAATCAATTAGATGATGTGTTACATAATTATCACCTAAAAATCTATCAGTGTCTAAACTATGAAAATCGTGTATATTATCTAAAACACCTAATAATATTTCTAAATATTTTTCATTATCTATAACTGTAGTTGTCATTATATATTAATATAATAAATATCATCTTTAATTGTAATATTTTATTATTTAATATTATTTTTATTAAAAAAAATGTTTAAAATTTTTATATTAATACAGTTATTATTTTATACATTATATTATATATTAACATAATGGCTTCTAAATGCCCATCAGGAATGATTAAGCGTAAGTCTTATTCATATACAAAACAATCGAGTAAAACAAAAGTTAAAGTTGGTTCAAAATGTATAAAGGACCAAGGAGCACCAGGAAAAGGACCTAAAATAATTAGATTACCTAAAGAAGATATTGGCATACTTAGTGATTATGGATATTCATTAAAATTACAATATGATGATAGAATTAAAGCATTAAAGAAGGCAATTAAACATGTTGATGAATTAAAATTATTAAGACATATAAATGCTTTGAGAACATTATTTAAATCAAATGAAAAATATTTTAATAAATTAAATAAAGATATGCATTGGATTCAAAAGCATTATAAAAAAACAAAATAATTGATTTACACAAATTTTGAAAGCAAAAGGCGTCTTTGTAAATATAAACTTTTAACAGTTTTAGATAATTGTTTGTTTATATTTGCAACTGATTTTACATGTTCTTTAAAATCCATAAGTTCTTGACGTAATATATTACGTCTGCGCCTTGCATATTCGGTATTTTTTTTACGACGGATATAATATTTAGAATCCTTTTTACTTTCTGGAATACTGGATTTATTTTTACGTTTTAATGGTATTGATGTAGGAACTTCAGGTACTTCAGGTAATTGAGGAACTTCAGATACTTCAGATACTTCAGATACTTCAGATAAATCATATACGTGTAATGATTCATACTGTTCATTCATCTCACTAAAAGTAATAAAGTCATTAAAAAATACATTAGAAAATGTATCCATTTATACACCATTTATAATGAATGTCTATTAGATAAATTTTTCAATATTTATGACATAACACATTTGGTTTATGGAAAAATTGATAGGGCGCAATATCATTCCCTATTAATAACCTTCGGTTCTTTCTAATAAAATTATCTTTAATAATTTTATTATAAAAATTGATATTATTAATGAATAAAATAATAATATTAATAATAAATGTCTTTGGCAAAGTTCATAAATATTGATGAAATAGAGTATAAATATAATTTAGAGTTTATTTCTGATGTTAGAAATAAATATCATAATGATATTATTACTATTTTTAATGATGATTTATCAAATTATAGTATGATTGAAATAAATGATCCGGAGATTAATATAATATTAGCAATTTATTATAATACTAAAGGCAATACAGAAAGAGCTATTAATATTTTAATAGGTGTTGGAGATTATCCACGCGCACTATGCACATTAGGTATATTATATAAACAAAGTAATAATGATAAATCATTAGAATGTTTCAAAAAAGCTGCAAATATGGGAGATAAAAATGCAATTAATAATTTAGCATTTCAATATTACTTAATGAGAAATATTGATATGTTTGAGTTTTATAATAATATGTTAGAAGACGATAATAAATATATTAATTTGGCATTATTTGAATTAAATATTAATAATAATTATAATATAGCATTAGAATATATTATTAAAGCATGTTCAAAAACTTCAATTCTTAATCATCGTGCTTATTATATTTATGCAAATGATTTTTTATTAAACAATAATAATAATGAATATTATAAAAATTTATTTCTTGGTTTCAAAATAAAACCAAAAAAACAGCATATTGAAACTTTGATTAAAAACACTATCCCAGAATTTAGATATTTATTATGCCATAAATATGATTACCCAATTGAATTATTTGGTAAATATGATGAATCTATTTTAAATCTTAATTGTCAAATAATAATTAATAAAGTATGTCCTGTATGTTTAAATAAGGATACTAATATTAAATTAAAATGTATGCATACATTTTGTGAATCATGTATGATTAAACACAAAAAGTGCATTCTATGTAGAAATTAATTTTTATTTATAAGTTTTGGTTTTGATACTAATTCTTTTGTTACTTGTTTATGACATTTAATACATAATGTTCTTAAATTATCTAATCCACATTGACCTCCTCCATTTACTACTGGATTTATATGGTCTGCATCCCAAAGTCCTCCGCCATGTTTTTTCATCCATATTTTACGTTTTAATGAAATACTATATTCTTTTAAAAAATTTTCACGGGCTTCGCCCTCCAATAATATAGCCTTTTTTGCTATATCTTTAGTGTCTATTTTACATAAAGCACAAATTGCTTTGTCTCTTTTATATACACATGTTCTTAAATAATTTGTATTTGTTCTAATAAGAATTTCATGCACACATTCGGGACTACACATAGTTCTTTTAGGTGGTTTCACTGGACCATTACACCATCTGCAACAAGTAAATCCATCTTCTGTTTTTGCTAATAATTTAGCATCAATTAATTTTCCAACATATCTATTATTCATAGAATTATTCATACTCATAGGGTTAGTTAATTTATTTTCCATAATATATTATATGATAGCTAATATAATATATTATATTCATGTGTTTATTGTATTTTTTATAATATTTGGAACTTTTATTATATCAAATAATTATTTACCATATTTTATAATATTTGTTTTATTTGTTATGCTTAACTGGTATGGACTTTTTGGTTCATGTATATTGACTAAATTAGAATATTATTTTAAAACTGGAAAATGGAGTGATTTAACTGCTAATCAAGAAGGAGGTCCGGAATTCTTTAGACCTTTAATTAAATGTATTTTTAACGTTGAACTTACTAGAGACCAAGCTAGTAAAATAAATAATATATTGTTTTTATCAATTGTTTTAATTGCATTTATTAAATATTATATAACACAAAGATGTTAGCAACTTACACTAATAATTATTTATAATTGTTAATAATGATTTTTTCATAAACTTTTTCATAAATTTAGAATAATTTATTTTACTTCTGATTCCAGTATTATAATTTATTATATTACATTCAGTTTCATTTTTTAATAAATCACTTAATTTAGGATAAGATATATATTTAATTTCATTTAATGAATGAAATTTAACTTTCTTTGGTGAGGGTATTTCCCTATCCTTTAAAAACTTTTTTAAATCAAATTCACCATTTTTATAATAATTGCATAAATTAATAGATTTATATTTTATTGAATTAATTGGCAATTTTATTTGCACTTCTTTTGATAATTCACATATTATTTTAACTATCTCTGTTAATATTTTAATATTAAATACATATGAATATGAATTTTTTTTATTTTCAAATATGTGATATTTATTTATTATTAATGGAGAACATAAATATTCTGATATTGACTTTACATATTTTTCTAATGGATTTATATTAAATATTTCTTCTAATAATTCTCTGATAACTGTTTGTAATACAGGTTCTTGATTATTAGAACCCCCTCCAAAAAAATTTAGATTCATTCCTGTTTCACCATTTGTTTTATGGTTCTCAAAATGAACACCAACTAATATACGAACTGATGTATCTTTACCTAAAAAAATAGCACCATGTCCTGTTTTTACTTTTTTTTTATTAATTTTTAATCTTATATCATCTGTCTGTTTATTAGTTTTATTTAATGTATCAATTATATTTTCTATCATTATTATTAAAGATTAGGATTTATAATATAATATCTTTTTAAACTTTTTAAAATTGAATTCACTTATATCAAAAGTATCCATTGTTCCATCCCATACATTTAATATAATAATTTTATTAATCTTAATGTTTTTTCTTTCTAATAAATATCCATACATTAATGTCTGGCATATATTTGGAAACGTACATGCATCATCTGGAGTTGTTTTCATTTCAATTAATGTATCATTTATAATAAAATCCACTTCTCCTTTAATTGGACTCATTGTTATATTTGTATGGATTGAAATACATTTTTTGTTATCTTTTATTAATTTATTAACTAATTTAATTATACATTTTTCAATAGAACAATAATAATTATTACAAATATCTGTTTTATATAAATATTCGCGCCAATCATCAATATTATTAATAACATCCGTTTTATTTTTATATGTTGCTATATAGAATATATCTGCTAATATATTACGCCAATCAGTATAAGTATCAATATAGTTATGATATATTTTTTCTGGAATATTATTGTAATTATTCTTATTTAACTCAAAATTTTCAATATAATCTGTAAAATTGTTATGAATTATTTTTGATATTAATAAATCTAACATATTTCCAACTACTAATCTGTTTTTCAAAGTTACTGGAACAGGTAGTTCGCATTTTAATCCAATATTTTCTCTTGTTGATGGTAAATTTAATACAATGTCTGTCAATGCTTTATATCCATTAAATCTTAAATAATTATTTACATCAGTTGATATATTACCTGTAAAATTATATTCATGATGATAATTAATATTATTAGAACTAATATAATTATTACTATCTAATTCTCTAATAAATGGTGAAATAATTTGATGATTTAAAAAGTCTTGGGCAAAACTAATTGATAGATATTTTTTGGCTCTAGAAGCTGCAACATAAAACAGGCGCCGTTCTTCCATAACATTATCAATTTCTTCTTTGTAATAATTTTGTCTAATATTTGGAAAATTTTTACAATCCATATCTAATAAATAAACATATTCCCATTCTAATCCTTTACTGCTATGAACTGTTGATAAAAATAAACTTTCTTCGTGATTATCTATTTCTAAATTCAAATGAATATTATTAATAAATTCTTCAATTGATTGTTTATTCATAAATGTTAATAAAGATATCATATCAGATTTTCTTTGTTCCATATTTCCTACGCTTCGCGTATCGTTATTTGATTCCCATAAATATATTAAATATGATTGAACCATATGCACTTTTTCTTTTATTGTTTTTGATTTTTCATTTATTTTCATCATTAAATCATAAAACATCATTAAATTTGTTGTATTAATATTCTTATAATTTTTAATACTCTCCAAATAATCAATATGATTATCAGTATGATTATCAGCTATAATTTCATTTGCTCTTGCAACACCTATGTTCTTGTGTAGTGCTAATATACGTTTCCAATGAATACTCGATTTTGGATTAGTAAGTATTGTTAAAAATGCTATAAAATCTTTAATATGTTGTTTATTCAATAAAGACACACCGATACTTTTAATTACAGGAATATTATGAAGAATTAATTCATGTTCTAGTGATTCTAATGATGAATTTTTTCTTGATAAAACAACCATTTCTCTTAATGATATACCAGCTTTATATTTTTTATTAATATCTTCTGCTATTAATTTATACTGTTCATGGTTACTGTTATAACTCATAATATATGGTTTCATTCCAGGTTCTGTTTGATTTGATTTAACATTTTTCTTAAACTGATTAGTATTATTATTTATAATATCTTGAAAGAAATTAACAATTGCTGGAGTAGAACGATAATTTGTTTCTAGATAATATGTTTTAACATTATCAAATGTTTTCTCAAATTCCCAAATATATTTAACTGAACTACCACGGAAAGCATAAATTGCTTGGGCATCATCTCCTACAACCATTAAATTCACTTCTGGATTTTTCTTGAAACAGCTTAATATATAATTTTGAACAGGATTAATATCTTGATACTCGTCAAAAAAAATATATTGGATTTTTTCTAAAAATGGTGTTATCTTTTTTGTTCCTAATAATTGACAAAACGAAATCATTAAATCATTGAAATCAACAAGGTTCTCGTTTTTCTTAAATAATTTGTATTCTTTAAGAATATTATTAATAACGTTTTTATATTTTGAAGAAATAGATAATTGTTTAATAGTTTCATTTAAATTAATTGGATAGTTTGTAGAAACTTTGTCATAAATATAAATAATTTGTTTTTTTAATAATTCTACTTCTTCTTCTTCTAAACTTTCATCGTTTTCTAATATATTAACAGCACACTTCCGTAGAATTAAATGAGAATCATTTTCATCTAAAACAGTATAATTTGCACCTTTAATTGAATTATATTCTTGTAATAATCTAAAACCTAAACCATGTAAAGAACCAACATAATAAGGTTGTTTGTGTGGTAAAATATTACTAATACGTTGGGTCATTTCCATACCTGCTTTTTTAGTAAAAGTAATTAAAATAATACTAGATGGATCAATATTTTCTTTAGTAACTAAATTGATATAACGAGAAATAAGAGTATGTGTTTTACCAGAACCTGGGCAAGCAACAACAAGTATGTTTTTTTCTTTTGACTCAACAATTTCTCGTTGATTATCATTTAATACTAAACTATCACTAATACTATTATTACTAAAAGATGCAATTTTCTGCTCTAATTGAATTAATTCTGTTTCTAATGTAATTATTTTTTTTTGGAAAATAGATATTTCAGTTAAAATCTCTTTTTTCCTATTAATACACACAGTGTTAATATTATTAATGTCATTCATTATTATATATTATAATAATTTCTTATATATAAACAATATAAGTAATTAATATATATATATATTAATAATGCAAAGCATAGGTTTATTAGACCAAATAGATATTGATATTAATTGGAAGAAACACTTAGAAGAAACTAATAATAAAATTAATAATATGTGGAATTATATGATTTATAATAATTTTTGTGAAAAAGAAATTATTAATTTAAAAAATGAAAATAAAGAATTACGTAAAGATAATGAAGATATGAAAAGTGAAATGTTTTGCCAACGATTAAAAGAACATACTAATACTGAACCTTCTCGTAAAAGAAAACAAGTTAATGTATTACAAAATGAATATAAAAAAATCAAGCGTTATAAGAAATTATCACCAGAATTATACGAAGAAACAATTAAAGATATATTTAAAAATTTAAATTCAATTGATGATATTATTAATTTAAAAATGCATCCAAATAAATTTGATTTTATAGGTAATAGTAAATTTAATAAATTATACAATATTATTAAACCATTAGAAGAATTACAAAAAGTTATTGGTATGAAAAATGTGAAAGAAAAAATATTCCGTTCAATTTGTTATTTTTTACATAATAATAAAATTAGTAATAAGATTAATGAGATGAATCATATTATGATAATGGGGCCACCAGGTGTTGGTAAAACAACTGTTGCTCAAATTATGGGTAAGATTTATTTAGAACTTGGATTTTTAGAGAATGATACATTTATAACAGCAACACGTTCTGATTTAGTTGCAAAATATTTAGGTCAAACTGCTGATAAAACACAAAAAGTCATTGATTCTGCTTTAGGCGGTGTTTTATTTATTGATGAAGTATATAGTTTAGGTAATAATGAAGGTCGTGATTCATTTGCAAAGGAATGTATTGATACAATTAATTTAAATATGTCACGAACTGATAGACCTTGGTTATTAATTGTTGCTGGATATAAAGAAGATATTGAAAATAGTTTCTTGGCATATAATAAAGGATTAGAAAGACGTTTCACTGTTAAATTAGAAATTAATAGTTATAATAATGAAGAATTATTTGAAATATTAACTAGTTTTATAACAGAAGAAGAATGGAAAATAGAAGCAAATGCGATTACTATTAAAGATATTGATACTAAATTATTTAAATATTTTGGAGGTGATATGAGAAAGCTGTTTCAATTAGCAAAAGAAAATTATTGTGTTAGATGTATGAAAACAGTAATGAAACTAGATGATATTGATAAAACACTAAATAGAGATGATTTTCTAAAAGCAATTGAACATTATAAACATAATAAAAAAGAAGAAAATACATCACATCAAATGATGTATATTTAATATGGGTAGATTTTGAATATGTGTTCTGTGCAATTCAAAATTAACTATGTTAATTTTGAATGGCACATAACACAAATTTGTTTAATAAAAATTGAATATTTTATTATTAATTATATTATAATAAAATATTGTAATTAAATGACTATTACTGATAGCCATTTTGATAACGAAAAAAATGCAGCAATAGAGTTCGCGATACGTCATCGTAATTTATTGATTTGTAATGAACGTGAATTTCCGCAAAACTGTGTTTTACGTGAAATAAATAGAACAGACCCAACTGATATTATATTCGACATATTCTCAGAAAATAGAAAAGTAATTGGTATAGTATGTATTACTGATGGCAGATATACTAACGGAGGACGATATATGTGTATTAATACTGTTTATTTTGTTCAATGTTCATTAAATAATTATAATAATCATTTTATTTTTGTAGGTGTAAATACATTAGAAGAAATTTTTGACCTAATAAGATTTATGAAAGAAATTGTAGATTATGCCCCAAATAATGTATATTATTTAGACTATGTATATATTCCTGACAATTTATTAAATAAATGGTATATTCCTCCTGATTTAAATATAGTGAATAGAAACAGAGCACTTGCAAATTAATTAGATAAATATTTTATCAAGGTTCTGAATGGTTCTCCTGTTGCTCCTTCATACTTTGTTTTACTTTCTACAGATAAATAAGCTGGACCTGCTGTATCTAAATGAATCCATTTAACATTATCATTAGGTAAGAAATTTAATAAAAATGCACCAGCAGTTGATGCACCAGCTGATGATTTAGGAAGATTATTTAAATCTGCTATTTTTGATTTAGTCAAATCAAAATATTCTTCATAAATTGGTAATTCCCAAATTTTCTCATTTTCTTCATCTCCTATTTTTACAAATTCTTTTACTAATCCACTGTTTCGTGCAATATCATTACCCATTATTGCTGTTGCTAAATTACCAAATACATGTGCTGCATTACCAGTTAATGTTGCTATATCTATAATTAAGTTTGGATTATATTTTTTACAATAATATATTGCATCTGCTAATATTAATCTACCTTCTGCATCTGTATCAATAATTTCTACTGTTTTTCCAGAATAAGATTTAATAATATCTCCAGGATGAGCTGCATAACTACCAATTGCATTTTGAACAATAGGTAATATTCCTATTATATTTTTTTTTATTTTTAAATCAGCTAATGTTTTGATTATACCATAAACAGTTGCACTTCCAGCCATATCTATTTTCATATCTTTCATTTCCTTAACCTTTAAGTTTAAACCACCGCTATCAAACATAACACCTTTACCAACTAAACAAATATTATCATTAGAATCTTTATTATAATTCTTTGAATAATTGTATTCTAAAATAACTAAATAACAAGGATTATTAGAGCCTTTATTAACAGCTAAAATTAAATTCATACCTAATTTTTTTAACTTTTTTTCATCTAATACTTTAACTTTAATATTTTTATATTTAGATAATGTTGTTTTAATATATCTAACATAAGTAGTACTATTAAGAACATTAACAGGTTCATTTATTAAGTTTCTAATTTCATTTTGAGTATTATTAATAATAATATAATCATTAATATGTTTTTGATTTGATTTATTAGAACTAAGGTCATAAATATCAATATGTGGTTTTTTGACTAGTTCTTTATTATATTTAGTAAATCTATATAATCCTAATATCAAACCAGATATTTGATTTTCTATCGATAATTCATCATTAAATATAATTAAATATTTTTTATCAGAATTATATATTTGTTTTCCAATCATTCCACTAACTTCATATGCATAAGAGTCTTTACAATTATTATCTTTATTAATACCCATTAATATTATATTTATATCATCTACATAAAAATTAAATTTCTCTCCCTTCTTACCTTTAAAATCATTCCGGATTAAATCCTTGAGCGAAGCATCTGAAATTTTAATATCGATTATCTTCGAAAGTTTTTCTAATTCCAATAAACTAGCCTTTGGCTGGGTTATATTATTACAAGGCATAAATATAATTATTGTGTCATATCTATTAATCTTAGATTTAATATTAGATTTAATCTTATGTTTATCTACTATATTTATATTCATAATATATATTATTAATATAATATATATTATAATTTTTGGGTTTAATCAAGACGGACATGTGTTACAGTTGTTCCAATTTTTTGGTCTAGTTTAGTTGAAAGAAAGCTCTTGAGTTCTTCTTTAGCTGGAACTTCGTCCTCATGATTGTTGCTCCACCATTCACTAAATTTAGCATACATCTCCTTGAATTTAACACTATCAGATACATCCTCTGTATGGGTAACATGAGCTGTAAAGAATGATTCAAAATGATTCTCTTCTTGTTCCTCCTCTTGTTCTTCTGGTTCGTCTTCATGTTCAGAGTGTTCTTCAACTGGAGCAGGCGTAGGCGGAGGAGTTGATTTCTTTGGTTTAGGAGGTGCACTTACTGGTGCTGATACAGCATATAGATGGTCAAGTAATACATTCACTTGATTGTTATTAAGAACTGCTAAACCACTACGAACTTTTTGCTCAGAGTAATTTTGTTCGCTATAAAGTTGAAGACGAAGTAAAACCATATTAAGCAGACTACGGTTTGATTGCATAAATTGAACTAATTGTTGGTTAAAACCAAGTTCTGATAATGTGCTACAAGCTTGTTCCATGGAACGACCCATACTTACCATCATATCAAGTGTGTCAAGATTAAAACGGAATTCAGCAAGATTTTGATTTAGTGTCATTATATTAATAATAGTATGAGGGTTTATTTTTATATCATTTATAATAAAAAATTTATAAAATATTTATATTATATATATATACCTATATCATACGAATCTAAATATTTAAAATATAAAGAAAAATATTTAAATTTACTCTCAAAAGTTGAAATGCGCGGTGGTAACCCAGTTCCTACAGATAAAATGATTGCTATTATTGAATTATATACCAAAGCATTCAATACATATATTGTTTGGAAATTTAGAGGTGGGTCACCTATATTAAATGAAACAGGATGTTTAATAGACTTAAGTAACCGTATTGTATCATTAATGAGAGATCCTGCTGTTAAACAAGTATTCAAATCAAAGTTCATTGAAGATAACGATGCTATTTTATCTTCTGGAGATAGAGATAGAGTATTATTTTCATTAAGACAAAAAACAACAAAAGTTATTAGATATTTATTATTAAAAGGGGCTGAATCAAGAGTTCAAATGCAAACATTAGTTGATTTATTAAATGCTAAGAAAGCATTAATTTCTCAAGGGGGTAGAGAATCTGATTATAATGAATTAGTAGGTAAATGCAGCTTAATTAGCACATTATACGATGGTAATGTTGTCCCATATTCACCAACACCTGAATCAGACCCATTAGATTATCTTCGTAATTTAACAAATAAAGCAATATCAGAAGTAGCTCAATCAAATCCAAATGCATGTGTTACACTCAAAGCTTGCTTTGATGCGGTAAATAATGAATTAAACAAATAAATATATAATATAAATTTTTTTTTATATCATTTATATATATGTTTGAATATAATCAAAGTTTTATAAAAGGTCTATTATTAATTGCATTAGCCGTATCAGGCAACTTTGTTGGTAATACTCTTGGATGCAAAACTCAATATCATATGACCAATAATATGTATGTAAAACATATGGTTTTAATTGCTATTATTTATTTTACTATAAGTTTTTCATCAGATAGTTCATCTAATCCATTATCATATATTAAAACTACATTCTTATTATGGATACTCTATTTATTATTTACTAAACAAACAATTGTTTTCACAGGTATTACAGCTCTCTTATTATTTACATCATATTTATTAGATTCATATGTTACATATTATAATGATTTAATAAGCAAAGAAACTGATGATAATACAAAGAACGAGTATGAAACAACATTAAATAGAATAACAAAAGCACGTCTTATTATATTTTATGGAGCAATAGCAATGATAGTTGTTGGGTTTTCAATGTATTTCTTTGACAAATATGTTGAATATGGTAAAGACTTTAATATATTAAAATTCATTTTAGGTAAAACATCATGTGCCAGTTTATCATCATAAATATATAAGGACTAATAAGTATTATTTATATATAAATGGGGACAAGAGGCTATGTTGTATTTCTATTAGATGAAGTTTATTATATATATTATAATGATATTAAATCGTATCCTTCTAAATTAGGAGTTAATATTATTAATAATTTAACATCATTATTTTCAAGCAATGGATATAATTATATATTAGAATATCTAAAAGAAAAAATTAATAAAATCCCTGAATATTTGAAAGATAAAGATGAAACCAATGGAACTCCAAGATTTAGTAGAATTTTAGATATTTTATCATCTCCTCAAAATTATGTATTTAAAACAACTACAGAAATGCCACATTGTAATGATTATATTCAATGGATTTATACTATTGATTTAGATAATAATAAATTTTTAGTAGAAAATATAGAAACAGTGCATTCATTTGATTTAGTAAAACTTAGGAAGAATTTATTTTTAGAAAAAATAGAAGGCGAAAATAATATTAATGATTTAGATATATCAGATGATGATACAGAAACTGATATTGAATTAAAAATAAATATATTAGAAAACCTAAATAAAATAAATAAAATGAAATTATTTAATAGAAAATTAAATAAGTAATAAAAAATGATTGGCATATATATATACCAATTACTAACCGTAGGTTTATTATTAAACAAACTTTACAAGTTTGTTTAATAAAAATTGAATATATTATCGTTTTAATAATCAATAATATATTTGATACCAATGGCATCATTATGTCAAATGGATATTAATTTTACACTTTTACCTATGGAATTGCAGTTTAAAATATATGAACAATTAACTCTTGAGGAATTGTTCGAATTAAATAGGCAGCAAATCCCTATGTTGGAATCATTGGATATTTATATTGATGATTATTTGGAAAAAGAAAAATATAAAGAACATACAAAATTAAAAGATTGTATATTCTTGATGAACTTTGAGGAATATAAATACTTGATAGTTGATTACTTTTATGATTTAGTTACCAATATTGGGGTTAGGTTTTTTGATGATGTAACTAAAGCAGGAGGTCCAACAGGGTTCATCAATTTGGCAAAAGAAGAGAATCCCCGTAATATCTACACTATTAAAATTGAAATGGTGAAAGATTCATATGAGTTTGAATACTACATTACAAGTGTAGGTGGGACAGTGCAAAATCGTCATATTTATTATAATTTTGGTTTTAATAATTCACCTAAAAATACTAAAACTATTGGTATGGATGTAAATGAAATTGTCGATACATTAATACATATTGTAGATTTGATGAATTTAGATAATAGGAGAATAAAAAGTATTCGTTATTATAGAGAGAAATATATGAATAATTTCATTAATTTGAAATTATCTACTTTATACATAGACGAAGGATTTAATTTATTTTATTAATTATGTGCCATTATAATAACCTTCTGTTTATTAATTACACTGAAAATGATTTAATCACATAATATTATTTATAATAATATTATGTGTGGTATTTGGGCTTTAATTGAAAAGTCAAGTAATGCGTCTGATATCTCTAAATATTTAGCAGATTTCTGGCAAATTAAGCATCGTGGGCCAGATAATTCTCATTTCGAAACGTTTAATCAAGTATATGTAGGATTTCATCGTTTAGCAATTATGGATACTAGCTTTAAAAGTAATCAACCTTATGTTTTTAATGATGTAGATAGAACTATTGTTTTCATTTGTAATGGTGAAATTTATAATTTCCAGCAGTTAGATAAAAAATACAATCTTAATATTGGAACTAGTGATTGTATGGTTATTCCAAAATTATATTTATTAGCTAAAGACAATCAGGGTAATCCTGATTATACTGAATGGTTTAATATGATTAAGAATGAAGTAAAAGGTGAATATGCTTTTGTAATGTTTGAATTTGATAATATGAAACAATTAACTCGTTATTACGCTGGACGTGATATGATTGGTATAAGACCACTTTATACAACTGAATTAAATAATAATATTGATATGTATTGTTCTGAAATTAAAGGTATGAGTTCATTTAATGGAAATGTAATTGAATTTCCACCTGGAACAATTAGAATGGTTGATAAAACACTGAATTATTATAATACTTATAATTTTGATATGAAAATAGATTTATATAATATTAAACCAGTTGTTTCCGATTTAGATGTTATTTTGCCAAAAATTAGAAATGCAGTTATTAATAGTGTTAAAAGAAGATTACATTCTGATAGACCTATTGCATTTTTATTATCTGGTGGGGTTGATAGTAGTTTAGTTGCTGCAATTAGTGCAAGAATTTTAGGAACTAATATTAGAACATTTTGTTGTGGTATTAAAGGTTCAACAGATATGATTTATGCAAAGAAAGTTGCGGATCATATTGGTAGTAATCATACTGAGGTTTATTTTACCGAAGAAGAAGGTTTAGCTGCGATTGATGATGTAATTAGAACTACAGAAACTTGGGATATTACGACTATTCGCGCATCTGTTGGTCAATATTTAGTAAGTAAATATATTAGTCAGCATACAGATTGCAAAGTTGTATTAGTAGGAGAAGGTCCAGACGAAGTATGTTCATCATATTTATTTAATTTTTATGCACCAAATGGAGAAGAGTTAGATAAAGCATCAAAAGAATATGTTGATAAAATTCATATGTATGATGGACGGCGTGCTGATAGATGTGTTTCACGTTGGGGATTAGAGGCGCGTATTGCATTATTAGACCCAGAATTTATAGATGCTTATTGGAGTATAGATTCTAAATTAAGAATGCCAACTACTTATTCAATGGAAAAATATTTATTTAGAAAAGCATTCGACAATTCAAGTATTATGTTGAATTTATTACCAGAAGAAGTATTATGGCGTAAGAAGGAAGCCTTCTCAGATGGTGTAAGTAGTAAAGAACGTTCTTGGTTTCAGATGATTCAAGAACATATTGACAAGAAATTTGAATATAATAGATATGAAATTCCTACTGAATTATTTGTTCCTCCAACAAAAGAATCTCAATATTATTTATATAAATTTATTAAATATTTTGGAATTAATAGAGTTAATATTTTACCACATTACTGGCAACCTAAATGGAGTGTTAAAACTGGAGAAAAGTTTATTGACCCATCAGCCAGAGTATTAAGTGTTTATTAAAAATTGAATATAATATAACTTAATAATTATATTATATTTGTGTAATCAATGGCTATAAATGGCTATTATGATATAACTGGATTATTTATTGGTTTTAATGGTATCTCTGTTAAGGCGCCTATCCCAGTGCAACCAAAGAAACGACTCCAATTTACAAAACCTATTGATCCTAAAATTAAATTGGAATTAAATTCAAAATATAATATTTCTGAAGAGAATAAGACCGATATTTTGGTATATTTTACTACAATTAATACCACATTATTTAAAAATAAAAATGTAAATATAATGGATTTATATTTATTATGGAGTATGAATATGTTACCTGATAATATCAAGACAGTCGTTGCACCTATTTTCCAAGATAGTACATTTTATGTTCATTATTATTTTTGGGGTTTATTCCCAATTATTAAAGAAATTTTTACTAAAAATAATATTCCATATGAAGAATATAATGTTCATTTTAGCACAATATATATTTTGTGGTATATTATCCATTCATCGTTTTCAAATATTGAAAATGGTATTTTGAAAAAATTATTATGTGATATTTATTATGAAATGAATATTATTAATCCAAATTATAATAAAGCTTTTAGTAATGAAAAATTATCTCAACTAATGCCTTATATATTGGAAGACAATCAATTTGAAATCATGCAAAATGAACAATTAAAAGTTATTGTTAAAGATATTTGTATTAAATTACGAGATATTTAATGATTGATTTATTTTATTTAATGAATTTATAAAATTATTTATATTCAAAAAATCTTTATTCATATGTTTTAAATATTTATGAGCTTTCTTTATTTTATTATTAAACCATGTTCTTTTTAATAATAATGGAACCTCGTCTATATTATTATAATATAATGGATAGTTTTCTCCTAAATATTCAACAACTGCTGGTAATTTATTTACTATAATTGGTGTATTTCGAACAATGCATTCAATTAGTGTATTTACAGCACTTGCATCATATAATTTTAAGAATACAACATTACTTGATAAAATATTATCATATTCTTCATTATTAACATAATTTATTGTATGAACTGTATTATTTAAAAAGTTTTTATCATTATTACATATATATTTATGCTTAATCTGCTTACCTACTAAGATATGTTTTTTATTATATTTTAATTCATTAATTGCATTCATATCTCTCATCCATGAACCTATTTGAATAACATCTCCTTTCCATAATTTATAATGCCATAAATTATTAACAATTTCTGTTGGATGATATAAATTAAATAATTTTGGTAATTTAATATTATTAATTGATGCTAATTTTTCAAAATTATCTTTCAAATATTTAGATAAAAATATTAATCCTTTACAACAATCTAAGCTTTCTATAAAGTATTTATTTTTTAATAACTCAATACAATTATAATTACTTTCATCTTTGAACATAGTATGATGAATAAAACCCATCCAAGGTGTTTTATATGGTATAATTGATTCTTGAGAATGTTTTTTCATATCTTCGCAACACCAATGAAATGTTCTATCTACATATAAGTCTAATTTAATTGCATTTTTATTTGATGTAGAAAAATTATTTATATTATCTACAACATATCTCCAACCAGAACGATGACAACCAGTTCTATCATATTGGTCTATATAATCAATATTAAAACCATATGAATCATTATTATTAAATTTATAATGCAAATAATAATGTTTATAAATACTTTGTTCTATTAACCATTTAATATCATTTATAGATAGAATATTGTTTTTTATTTTATCTTCCAATCCCCATTTATATTCTAAAGATGTTGTTCCAAAAATATTCATTAAAATAGTGTTTGTGGTATTAGAATTTGACTGGATTGATTTAGTAATTTTACTAATATTTCCAATTATTTCATTAATTTTTTCATTATTAAAATAATATTTTATTTTATTTTTTGGATAAACTATTAAATTGTCTAAGTCTGTATTTATAAGTCTACTATAAAAATTAATAACATTCTTACAAGTGTTATTATATATATTTAATAATTTCTTATTGCTAATAAATTCAATATCATATGGACTAATATTATCAGATTTTAATAAATAACTTAAATCTAAATCTTCTAATAATTTTTTAACTTTTACTGTATTACCAAAAGAAATAAATGGAATATTGTTTATTATGCATAAAATATGTGCATGAAATCTTTCACAAATTGCAAAATTTATTGTTTTAATACTTTTTTCTAATGATTTAGTATTAACTATTTTAACTAAGTGTCTGTATTTTTTAGGTATTTCTTCTATCAATAATTTATTAGTTATTAAATCACTTTCACTTAAACTATCGCTATAACACATACTAAATAATTTAACAGAGTAACCATTTTTAACATAATGATTAATTATATCAACATAATTATTTAAATTACATGTTTTTTTAAATTTAGGTTGTGATAAAAATAATCCAATACAGCGCGAAGAGTTATTATTTGATATTTTTGTTTTATATCCATTAACATCATACATAAATACAATATCTTGAACATATTCACATGGTATTAAATTATCAAATCTTTCTTTTATTAAATTATAATCACTTTTGTGTCTAACAATTATATATTGAAACATAATTAAATATTGTTTAATATATTCTATATCTGCTCCTAAACCAACACCTAATGCATATAATTTAATATTTTGGTTTAATTCTTTGATTTTAGCTAATGGTTCTAAAAAATAATCATTTAATGTTTCACCACCAAATAAAACAATTTTATCAAATTTGGATGAAATATAATTAATTTCATTCTTCACTTCATCTATAGATTTTATTTTATATTTATAACCTTCTTTTTGTTTATTATTTGAAATAAATAATTTTTTTGCAATATGTTCAAATAAATCATCGCCTGTATTTTGTTTCTTATAATATCCAGTAATTAATATATTTATCATTATAATATATTAATAAAATAATTTTTAGTGAGCTAATAATTTTACCATTTACTATTTATTTTCATATTATGCATACTCATAAATGATTCACATTGTTTTGTATCTCTATATCCAGATTTATGACCTGGTAATTTACAATAAGGACAAATAATTTCTTTACATTCTTTATACACATGTCCTTCTATTTTACATCTAGAACATATAATTTTTTGCTGTTCCATTAATATAATTGGGCAGCGATGATATAAATGTCCAATTTTACCACAATTAATACATTTATTATCTTTAGCTAATTCTACAAGCATATGAAGTTTATGAGATTCAATATTGTAATCTATCATCATTTGAGATGTTCTAACATTTTCAATACCATATTCTTTTGCATATTTAATATTATATTTATATAAATTAGCTTCTTCTGATTCAGGAACAATTTCAATAATTTCTAGTATAGTATGTTTGTGAAGCCATTGACTAACACGGCGAACAGAATTAAATGTTTCTACAGTTAATCCTTTATCAGATGATTTATGAATAAAAATTTTATCATCATTTAATTTCAATACGTATATGTATTCCATTTTAACATTTGATTTATAATTATTATAATGATTAAAATTATCAATTTTTTAAGCATTTATTTTAAAATAAATAATTATTTTATTTGTTATTTTAATGGATAAAAAAATTATTTTTTATTTAATAGAAAATATAGAAAATAATAAAGTATATAACACATTTGCAAATTATATTCATTTTGGTTATTTTAGTTTAAATTACATAAATAATATACCCAAAATTTTATTAAACAAAATGGACATAAATAATAAATATTATGATAATTTATGGTTTGATTTAGGTATTTCAACTGAAAAAAATATTAAATGTATTATGATATTAAAAGGATACAATACATTTGAAAATTTATTTAGTAATTATGATATTTTTTACAAAGTATTAATAGAATATATAAATAATAATAAAACAATAATAAAAGGAATTGATTTAGATATTGAAAATTGTGCTACAATAGAAAATACCATTAAATTAATTAATGATATTAAAAAGGATTTCCCTGATTTTATTATATCTCTTTCAACTACAGGTTATAGTATGTGTGTTAAAGATATTGATACTAAATATAAAAATGAAAAAGAATGGTCTTATTCATTATTTAATAAAAAAGAAGGAAATATAATTGACTACTATTGTTGTCAATTTAATGAAGATGATTTTACTATGGATAGTTTTGAAGATATGATTGATAATGGATTTTCTCCTAGTAAAATCATTATGGGATGTGATAGTAAATTCTTTCAAGATTATGATAATTATTATGAATTAAGATGTATTAATAAAAAATATCCAGATTTAAGTGGGACTTCTATTAAATATTATAATGATAGTCCATATAAATGGGATTTAAGTGTTTGGTTATGTATGAATTCTAAATAAAAATTGAATAATAATATTATTAGTAGTAGTATTATTATTGTGTTTATATGACAGAATCATCTGTTGTTTCAATTAACTCTCAGTTTAATATTACAAACCAGGTTGAGGATATTTATGCACAGCTTGATCTTCCTATTTTACCAAAGCAGCTTACATATGATATTAAATTTACAATTTATATCTGTTGTATTAAGAATAATTATAATTTCCTTGGATTGGATTTTATTAATTTTGCGAATAAGCTTATTAAGTATTGTAATGCACTTTTTGGATTCAATATTATCCAAGCATGTGAAGTTATGCAATTCTATGCTAACCACAGAGAATGGCTTTTCACATTTGACATTCAATTTTCTGATTTAGTTGTATTTGATTGGTTTGGATTTTTTTCTAATGATGTCCGGTTTCATATTCAACAGCTAGAACAAAACTCAGAAATTTCTCTGACGCATCTTTATAATCCTTTGTCTGAAGAAGTTAATGCACTTTTATCTAAAATTCAACCATATGTAAAGTTGGAATTTAGAAATATTATGGTGAATTATATTTATATGATAAATTTCCATAATGATTTGACAATTAACTCTACGGATAAAGACAATATTAACTATTTTAGGGGACTTACAATGTGGACAGGAAATACAAAAGGTGAAAATATTATCAAAATGTATGAAGACATGTTGATAAGTATGGAGTTTCCTTGTGAATTGTATTATGAATAAAAAAATTTATTTAATTTATTTTGCAAACTTTAAGTAAAATCATATGAATATACTTATAAAATATTATAGTCATATACAAAATCAATGAAATTAATAAATTATTATTAATATTTTCACCTATGTCTTTGTATAAAGATACTATTTTTCTTATATAACTTGAATATATAATTATAATAATAAAATATAATAAAGCTAATGCAATAATTAAAGATATGGTTTTTTCATTGTTACAAAAATAACATAATGATAATCCAAAATAAAATATATTAATAAATATAATTAAAAAAGACATATTAATATAATTTTTAGATGTCGATGAAGTATTATTATTTATATAATCTTCACTAATATGTATTGCAATAAGATTATTAATCATAATAATCAAATATACTAAGAATAAAATTATATTATATTTTTTATTATTAATTATATTAATAAAACATCTTCGCGATTGTTCTTGTCGTATTACTCTACGTTCTGGTTGTGTAGGATGAACTATATTTGGTCTATGTCTTTTATTATTTTTTTTAACCTTTATAAATTCATTAATTATATCTTTTCTACAATTTGGACACGTGGTATTATTTTTAAACCATTCATTTATACATATTTTATGATATTTATGAGAACAAGAAAAAGTCTTTGATTTTTTTTCAATTTTAGAATAACATATTGAACACAGATCATTGTATGATAATACAGATATAGTATCTGTATTATCATTTATTTCTTTAGTTGGAAAATTTTTTATATCTTGTAAAGGGGTTATATTAATAACAGTATGTTCTACCATATTTTGATTCAAATTTATATTATTAATATTATAATTAAAGATATTCAATTTTTATTAAACAAACTTTAAAAGTTTATTTAATAACTGT
>JACCEB010017633.1_pt1 | contig 25324 bp, 20 predicted proteins | sample 7454761 | NCBI WGS metagenome assembly JACCEB01 (sample SAMN15323454, study PRJNA562643) | freshwater metagenome | isolation source: river surface water | place: USA:Blue River Watershed | collected 2017-08-18
CCACCGAACTCCTCATCGCCCAGCTGCAGCGCAACGAAACCGGCATCCCCGAGTGGCCGTCGACCACCACCATCCCCGGCCGCTGGATGGATGGCCCCACGCTCCGGCCCGCCAAGGCCTGAACGGCCCCACGGCGCCGCGCCGTCGTTCCCTCCCGCGGCGGAAACGCCCGCGCCACTCTGCCGCCCCGCCGCGGCCAGCCCGCGCCCCGGCGGAAAATACTCAACGCCGCACCTCGCTCCCCGCGCCTTCGCCGCCTTCCCCGCTCCCGCGCGGCCCGCATCCGCCACCCCGAGAGAAACGTTGCACCTCCCGTTGTCCGCGCCTTCTTTCGCCCGCCCCATGCTTCCGCTCCGCAGGTCCCTCCTCCTGCTCGCCGCCGCCCTGCTCTGCCCCGGCGCGTTCGCGATCAACGGCCGCATCGAGACCTCCGCCCGCTGGGCCGAAAATATCAACCGCGCCTCCAGCCCCGGCGACTGGCGCGACGCCTGGCAGCTCGAGACCCGCGGCGCCCTCAGCCTCTTCCGCGAATGGCAGACCGGACTCATCGTCAGCGGCGAAGTCGATGCGCTCGCCGAGCACACCCCGAAGTTTGACGCCCTCGATGCCGTCTCCGCCGGCGCCGGCCTCACCGTCCGCCGGAAGTTCGGCCTCGGCGCCTTCGCTCCCGTCCTCGCCGTCGACGCCGGCCTCCGCGCGCGCGACACCCGCCTCGAGCTCGACTCCGGCCTCGTCGCCACCGCCGCCGTCCGCCTCACCAGGCGCGTCCTTCCCTCCGTCCGCGCCGGCGTGCACGCCGACTGGGAACAGCACTACGCGCGTAGTGCCGTCTATGATACGAAGCACCACCGCTTCTTCGCCACCGTCGCCTGGGACGTCACGCCCTGGCTCCAGCTCTCGCACGGCAACGGCCGCCTCTGGGGCAGCTTCACCGCCAACGCCTCGGCCAACGTCTGGTCCCGCGCCCTCGCCGGCGCCCTCGGGTCCCACATCTCGACCTATTACAATACCGTGTTTTGGACGCCGTCCGAATCCTTCGGTCCGCGCTGGGTCACCTACCTCGTCGACGGCCGCGTCAGCTTCTACTGGCTCGAGCTTTCTCCCGCCCTCGGCCGCAACACCTCCCTCCCGCTCCGGTTCGAAAACCGCGTCTCCGTCAACCAGGTCGGCGTCAAGTATCGTCAGGACATCTGGACGCTCTCCCTCCTCCACCGGTTCTGACATGCGCCCCGCCCCTGCCCGCCTCCCGTCCATCCTGCCGCTCCTGCTCGCTTGCGTCCTCGCCTCCGTCGCCGCCGCGCAGGTCGGTGCGGTCCGCGTCGAGATCAAGGACGCGAAAAACCTGCCCGTGGCCGATGCCGTCGCCTCGCTCACGCCGCTTGATCGCCCCGCGACCGTCACGCCGCCCGCCGAGCCCGTCGTGATCAACCAGGTGAAGGAGGAATTCCAACCCTACGTCACCGCCGTCGTCACCGGCACCCGCGTCCGCTTCCCCAACAACGACAAGGTCCAGCACCACGTTTTCTCCCTTTCGAAGACCAAGAGTTTCGACCTCGGCCTCTACCGCGGCGAACCCCGCGAACTCATCACCTTCGACCAGCCCGGCGTCGTCACCCTCGGCTGCAACATCCACGATTGGATGTCCGCCTACGTCGTCGTCCTCGCCACGCCGTTCTTCAAACTCACCGCCGCCGACGGCCTCGCCCCGCTGCCCACGCTGCCGCCCGGCCGCTACCGCCTCGAGGTCTGGCACCCGCGGCTGAAGGCCGCCGTCACCCGTGAGATCGCCGTCGAAAACACGCCGGTCACGCAGGTCATCTCCGTCACGCTCGGCATCGATCGCCGCATCCGCCGCGCCCCCGAATCCGGCACCGGCAGCTACAAGTAAGCCCACGCCCCCGGCGCGTCCGTCCGCCCCCGCTCGATGAACCTTCGCCCCAGATCCTTCGGTGCGAAGCTCCTGCTGCTCTTCATCCTCGTCGTCACGGTCGCGCAGGTCGCCACCGCCATCATCATCTCGCGCGCCCACCGCACCCAGGCGCGCGCTCTGATCGAGGAGGAGCTCACCCGCGCCTCGCAGACCTTCACGCGCATCGTCGAGGAGCGGAACCGCCTCCTCGTCGCCGGCGCGACGAGCGCCGCCCGCGACTACCAGATCAAGCAGCTCTTCGTCGGCGACGATGCGCTCACGCTCGGCAGTGCCCTCGAAAGCATCCGGCTCGCCATCCGCGCCGACCTCGTCTCCGCCCTCTCGCTCGAAGGCATCCCGCTCGCCTCCACCGCCCGCGCCACGCCGCCGCGCGAACTCTTCGCCCGTCTCATCGCCCGCGCCGAGCAGGACCCCAGCCCGTTTCCCACCGCCACCGGCTACGGCTATTTCGAGGGCGCGCTCTACTCCCTCGCCATCGCCCCGATGCGCGCCCCGGATATCATCGGATGGATGGCGCTCGGCTTCCGCATCGACGCCGAACTCGCCGCCACCCTCAAGGCGCAGACCGGCGTCGACGTCACCTTCCTCGACCGCGCCGGCGCCGCCCTCGCCACCACCCTGCCGACGCCCCCCGCCGGCGCCCTCATCTCGGCCCTCCAAGCCCCCGCCTCCTCCGCCGGCACCCTCGAGTTTCAACTCGGTGACGACACCGCCCTCGCCACCCTCCGCCGCCTCACCGCGCCGAGCGAGGAGACCGCCACGCTCGTGCTGCAGTATTCCCTCGACGCGAAACTCAAACCCGCCCGCGACTCCGAACAGCTGCTCATCTGGGTCACCGCCGGGAGCGTCGTGCTCGCCATCCTGATCAGCCGCGCCTTCGCCGCCCGCCTCGTCCGCCCCATCACCGCCCTCGTCGACCACACGCGCCGGATCGCCGCCGGCGATTACAGCGTGCGCGACACCCGCTACCGCCTCGACGAACTCGGCCGCCTCTCCTTCGCCTTCGACCAGATGTCCCGCGGCCTCGCCGAACGCGACCGCGTCCGCGACCTCCTCGACAAAAACGTCTCCCCCGAAGTCGCCGCCCAGCTCCTCCGCGACGGCGCCACCCTCGGCGGCGAGGAGCGCGAGGTCACCGTCCTCTTCGCCGATCTCCGCGGCTTCACCACCCTCAGCGAGCGCCTCGCCCCGCGCGACCTCGTCACGCTCCTCAACCGCTACCTCGACCGCATGAGCGCCGAAATCGAGCGCCACGGCGGCATCATCGACAAGTTCATCGGCGACGAAATCATGGCTCTCTTCGGCGCCCCTGTCGCCCAGCCCGACGCCCCCGCGCGCGCCCTCGCCGCCGCCCGCGCGATGGAGCGCACCCTCGCCGAACTGAACCGCGAACTCGCCGCCGAAGCCGCCGCCGGCTCCGCCAGTTCCCGCCCCCTCGCCGTCGGCATCGGCATCAACACCGCCCGCGTCATCGCCGGCAACGTCGGCTCCCACCGCCGCCAGAACTACTCCGTCCTCGGCGACGGCGTGAACATCGCCGCCCGGCTCCAGTCGCTCACGCGCAACGCCGATTTCCGCACCAACATCATCACCAGCGCCGCCACCGTCTCCGCGCTCGACCCCGCCTCCGCTGCCCGCCTCGCTCCCCGCCCCCTCGGCCGCGTCCACGTCAAAGGCCGCTCCGAACCCGTCGAGATCTTCGCCCTCGATCCCTGAACCCGGGAAGACTGTTCCGGGTTCCCCGCCGCCCCGAATTCCCCCGGAGCAATTCGGAAACCAGAAAGCCGGAAACTCGGCCCAAGCACCCGACCCTTCCTCCGCCGAGCGCTCCTCCCCACCGCCCCGCAGCGCCTCCCGCTTTCCACCTTTCCCACTTTCCCACTTTTCCGCCTTTCCACTTTTCACCCTCCGCCTTTCGCCTTTCGCCCTCCGCCTTTTGCCTTTCGCCTTCCGCCTTTTGCCTTTCGCCTTCCGCCTTCCGCCTTTCGCCTTTCGCCTTCCGCCTTTCACCTTCCTCGGCAAACACGTCCTTAGCGCCCCCCGCAGCACCTCACACAAAGATCAGCGTCATCAGCCGCCACAGGGCAAACCGCAGGAAAAAGTTCGGCCGCTCCGCCGGCGTCATCTGCTTCAGCTCCTCGCTTCGCCGGCGGTTACCCTCCACCTGCGCCCGCGCCACCTCGAGGTTCGCCGACCGGCGGTTCACCATGCCTTCGATCGCCCGCTGCTGCGCCCGCGTGCCGTCCACCGCCTGCGGCAGCTGCACGATCGCCGCCAGACTCTCCGAGTTGAGGATGATTTCCCGCAGCAGCACCGTGTTCTCCGCCTCGTAGCCCAGCAGCATCACCTCCCGCAGACTGCGGCCATCGATCGCGCGACAGATCGGATGAAACCGGCTGTGCTGCATACCCGCGTCGTCCAGCTTCATCTTCGCCGGCGAGAACCGCACCAACCGGTCGATCGCCGCCTCGAACTCCGTCGCCACTTCCGCCGGCCACCGCGGCCGCATCCGCTCCTGCCACGCGAAAAATTCCTGCGGCGTCGCCGCGCTCACCCGCGTCTCGATCGGGTCCACCCGCTGACACCCCGCCCCCGCCATCCCGAGTAGAAACATCAGCCCCGCACACACCCACTTCATCGCCGTCCTTCTCCCCGCTCCCCCACCCTCACGCCAGCCCGAAAACACCCCGCACCTCCATCTTCCACGACTTCCGCACCTCCGTCTCCCACATCTCCCCCGTCTACCCCGTCTGCCACATCTTCCGCCTTTCGCCTTCCTCCATCCACCCCGTTTCCGTTTCCTTCCTTCCCGAGCCCACTCTCCTCCGCCGCATGCGTCTCCTCCTCCGCACCACTCTCGTCCTCGCCGCCGTCGCCGGGATCCTCACCGGCTGCGCCAAACGCGAGACTGACGCCGCCGCCGGCCTCCGCACCCACACCCTCCGCATCGGCAACGCCGCCGAACCCGCCGACCTCGACCCCCACCTCGCGTCCATCCTCAACGACCAGATCCTCACCACCGCCCTCTTCGAAGGCCTCACCGCCCTCGACGAACGCACCACCGAGCCCCTCCCCGCCGCCGCCGAACGCTGGTCCGTCTCACCCGACGGCCTCACCTGGACCTTCACCCTCCGCCCCGACCTGAAATGGTCCAACGGCGACGCCCTCACCGCCGACGACTTCGTCCAATCCTGGCGCCGCATCCTCACCCCCACCTTCGCCTCCGATAACGCCTGGTATCTCTTCGCCCTCAAAAACGCCGAAGCCTTCAACGCGAAGCAACTCTCCGATCCCGCCCAGCTCGGCTTCCGCGCCACCGATCCCCGCACCCTCGTCCTCACCCTCGAACGCCCCACGCCCTACCTCGCCGCCCTCGTCTCCATGCCCGCGTGGTTCCCCGTCAACCCGCGCGTCCTCGCCAAATTCGACGCCCTCAACCAACGCAGCACCGCCTGGACGCGCCCCGGCAACCTCGTCTCCAACGGCCCCTTCGCCCTCGCCGACTGGAAACCCAACGCCCACATCGCCGTCCGCAAAAATCCGCACCACCGCGACGCCCCCACCACGCAACTCAACGAGATCGTCTTCTTCCCCATCGAGAGCCCCGACATCGAGGAGCGCGATTTCCGCGCCGGCCAGCTCCACGTCACCTTCAACCTCCCCGTCACCAAGATCGCCGTCTGGCGCAAGGACGCCCCCGACCAGCTCCGGATCGATCCCACCTCGCAGATCAATTTCCTCCGCTTCAACACCACGCGCCCGCCCCTCGACCGCCCCGACGTCCGCCGCGCGCTCTCCCTCGCCATCGACCGCGCCACGCTCGCCCGCACCGTCCTCCAGGGCAGCCGCGAGCCCGCCCTCGCCTTCACCCCGCCCGGCACCGGCGGCTACACCGCCCGCGCCCAGGTCGGCACCGACCTCGCCGCCGCCCGCCGCGCCCTCGCCGCCGCCGGCTTCCCCGGCGGCCAGGGTTTCCCCGTCGTCGACCTCCAGTGCCGCAACGACGAGATCATGCCCCGCCTCGCCGAGGCGCTGCAGGCCATCTGGCAGAAGGAGCTCGGTATCCGCATCACCATTACGCAGGTCGAGCAGAAGACCTGGGTGCAGAACATGCAGACCCTCAACTACGGCATCTCCACCTCCGCCTGGACCGCCGACTTCCCCGACCCCGTCACCTTCCTCGGCATGTTCACCGCCAACAGCGCCTACAACTGGACCGGCTGGAAACACCCCGACTACGAGAAACTCCTCGCCGCTGCCTCCACCACCGCCGACCGCGCCCAACGCCTCGAACTCCTCCAACGCGCCGAGACCCTCCTCCTCGGCGAACTCCCCGTCACCCCGCTCCACCTCGGCGCCCAGACCTACCTGATCCACCCCGCCGTCAAAAACTGGCCGCCCTCCCCCCTCGTCTTCCGCCGCTACCAACTCGTCCGCCTCGAACCCTGAGCCACGCTCCCTTAACCGCTCAGCACCCGCCCCCCCGCCACCATTGCGGCTTCCCGCAAAAAAAAACGGCGGCCATTGCCGAAATCCATCAGCGGTTAACCTCCTTCCGCCTTCCGCCTTCCACCTTTCCACTTTCCCACTTTTCCGCCTTTCCACTTTTCCCCCTCCGCCTTTCCGCCATGCGCCGCCCTTTCCTCGCCCTCTTCGCTCTCGCGCTTCTCGTCCAGACGCGCCTCGCCGCTGCCGATTTCGAGTTCGTCCGTGTCTGGCCTGCCTACCGCGACGCCGCCTCCTTCGAGCGCCTCGGCGAGTTTTTCGGCCGCCCCGAAGACACCGGCCGCGAAGTCGTCGTGCGCACCCAGCCCGCCTCGCGCGACGGCTACTATTTTCTCGTCCGCGTGAAACACGCCTCCGCCCCCGCCGGCGCCCGCTTCACCCTCGATGTGATCCGGCCCGATCACCCCGAGCCCAAGACCTTCACGTTCCCCGCGACCTTCGGCGCCAAGGAAACCGTCTTCCAACTCGGCCTCACCGGCGCCGACTGGCCCGGCGGCAAATCCTCCTCCCCCGTCGCCTGGAAGCTCACCCTCCTCTCCGCCGACCACCGCCCCCTCGCCGACCACAAAAGCTTCCTCTGGGAAAAGCCCGCGAAGTAACGCGCCGAGAGCCACGAGACCAGAACGCCCATCACCGACGGCAACTCCCCCCCAACTCTCCGTCCCCCTCCCGCCGCCATTGCGGCACCCCAGGAAAAACGGCGGCCATTGCCGCCGCCCGCACCCCAAGATTTGGCCCGTTGGCCAAATCCATCCGTGGTAGCCCCTGCCGTCCTTCCGTCTCTCTTCCGCATCTCCCCGTTTCCTCGTTCATCTTTCCCGCTTTCGTCTTTTCCCCCGTCCCCCCTTCCACCTTTCCCCGTGTGGTCCCCCTGGCAGCGCCTCCCCTCCCTCCCGTCCTTCACCCCTGAGGTCCTCACCGAGACGCTCGACGGCGGCCAAGCCTTCCGTTGGCACCTTCAGCCCGACGCCACATGGCTGGGCGTTTTCGGCCCGCACCTCGTCCGCCTCCGCCTCGACGCCACCCACCACCTCGAGTGGTCCGCCCCCGCCGCGCTCGCCGCCGGCACCGCGCCCGCCCTCGCCACCTACCTCGGCGCCGACCGCGATTTCGCCGCTCTCACCGATTCGCTCCCGTGGCGCAGCGATCCCCACCTCGCGCGCTGCGTCGCCGCCTTTCCCGGCCTGCGCCTCCTCCGCCAACCATTCGGCGAGACGCTCCTCGGCTTCCTGTGCAGCGCCACAAAACAGATCGTGCAGATCAAGCAGATGGTCGCCCTCCTCGCCCAACACCACGGCACTCCGCTCCTGCCCGACCTTCCGCCGTCCGCCCTTCCCCCTTCGACGCCGCTGCTTCACCGCCTTCCCACCTGGACGCAGCTCGCCGCCGTCCCCGAGCCAATCCTCCGCCGCTGCCTCCTCGGCTTTCGCGCCCGCTATATCTCCGAGACCGCGCAATTCCTCGCCGCCCATCCCGGCTGGCTCGAGGAAACGGAAGCCCTGCCCTACGCCGCCGCCAAAGAGCGCCTCTGCTCCCGCCCCGGCGTCGGCGAAAAAGTCGCCGACTGCGTGCTCCTCTTCGGCGCCGGCAAACTCGAAGCCTTCCCCGTCGACGTCTGGATCCTCAAGACCCTCGCCCGCCGCTACGGCCTCGACGACTGGCGTCCCGCGCCACTGGCCCAATTCGGCCGAGCCCACTTCGGCCCTCTCGCCGGCCTTGCCCAGCAATTCCTCTTCGCCTGGGAACGCGCGCAAAAGAGAAGCGGGGAGCCGAAAGTCTAGAGTCCAGAGCAAGGCCGAGTCAGCGATCCGCTCTCCGCCTTCAGCCCTCAGCCTCCACCATTCACCCTCCGCCTTTCGCCTGCTGCCTTTCCACTTTCCCACTTTCCCAATTTTCCGATTTTCCGATTTTCCGCCTTCCCACTTTTCCACCCTCCGCCGCCCTTGCGGCGCCCCAGAAAAACGGCGGCCATTGCCGCCGCCCGCACTCCAAGATTTGGCCCCTTGGCCAAATCCATCAGTGGTAGTCCGTCTCCGTCCGCTCGTCGCGATCGTCAGAGTCGTCGCTCCCGTCGCCGACCCTCACCCCAACGGCGCCGCACTCCGCTGGATCAGCTCCACCTCGTAGCCCTCCGGCGCATCGATGAACGCGATCGTCGAACCGCTGCTCGTCTTGGTCGGCCCGTCGCTGAGCTTGTAGCCCTTCTTCTCCAGCGCGGCCGCAAACGCCTCGAGATTTTCCACCTCGAACGCCAGGTGCATCAGGTCCGGCTGCACCTGCACGCTCGGCGAGTTCGGCAGCTGGCAGATCTCGATCTCCTCGTCGCTGTTCGGCGTGGCGAGAAACACGATCTTCGCTCCGCGCGGCGACACGCTCCGCCGCGCCACCGTCAGCTCCAGCGCGTCCTCGTAGAATTTCACCGTCCGCTCGATATCGTTCACGCGCATCCGCGTGTGCAGGAGTTTTTTGACCTTCATGGGCCGCCAAGAAGCACGCCCCGGCGCAACTTCTCAAATCCCAAAACACGCCGCGTCACGCGCCCACCCTTCCGGCACCAATCCACGCGCGTTCCCCGCCAACCCCCGCGCAGTCACCCGCCCCCGCCTGGGCTACCCTTGCCGCCAAAATCCCGCCCATGACCTTCAACCAGCTCGCCGGCATTCTCCCCGCGATCGTCTTTCCCGCCGCCACGCTCGCCCAGCTCATCCGCATGGTCCGCGCCCGCTCCGCCACCGGGGTAAACGTCTCCACCTGGCTCCTCTTCGGCTTCGCCAACCTCGCGATCTATTTCTACGCCGAGCGCTACACCGAGTGGCAGGCGATCGTCGGCATGCTGCTCACCGCCGTCCTCGACTTCGTGATCGTCGCCCTCGCCCTCTTCGGCTTCCGCTCCACCCCGCGCCCCACCGCCCCGCTCGCCGAATCCTGGCACCCCGCGCTCTGAGGTCCCCCGGAGAAGAAACCGGAAACCGGAAAACGGAGACCGGAAAGTCCCGCCGCGCCCCCGCCGTCCGTTTCTTCTTCACGCGCTCCGCGCCTCTCCGCCGCATCCGCGGCGCCCCTGCTGCGGCCTTTGCGCCGCAGCCCGCTGCCCAGGATTTCGGCCATTGCCGAAATCCATCCGTGGTTAACCTTCTGCGTCTCCCCCGTCTCCCGCGTCTCACCCGTCTTCCGCGTCTTCCTCCGCCCCATGTCCGCCGCCGCTGCCCCGCATCCACGCTTCCACTACGGCTGGATCACCGTCGGCCTCGCCGCCCTCGCGATGGTCGGCACCCTGCCCGGACGCACCCAGGGCCTCGGCCTCGTCACCGAGCCGCTGCTCGCCGACCTCCACCTCGACCGCGTCGCCTTCGCGCGGATGAATTTCTGGGCCACGCTCCTCGGCTCGCTCTTCTGTCTCGGCACCGGCCGCCTCGTCGACCAACTCGGCGCGCGCCTCGTCCTCACCGCTGTCGCCTTCGCCCTCGGCGCCGTCGTGCTCGGCATGAGCCACGCCGCCGCGCCCGCCGTGCTCTTCGCGCTGCTCGTCCTCGCCCGCGGCTTCGGCCAGAACGCCCTCTCGATCGTCAGCCTCACCATGCCCGGCCACTGGTTCTCGCGCCGCCTCAGCCGCGCCATGGCCGCCTACTCGATCGCCCTCAGCATCGGCTTCATGGCCGCGTTTCCCGTGGTCGGCTCCATCGTGCAGACCGAGGGCTGGCGCGTCGCCTGGGCCGGCATCGGCTGGGCGCTCCTCCTCGTGCTCGTCCCGCTCGGCTGGCTCCTCGTGCGCCCCGCTCCCACCCCCGCCGAGCTGCAGCAAACCGGCGAACGCGATCCCGCTCCGGACGCCGCGACTCCCGCCTCCGCCGTCACTGCGCCCGCCGCCTCGTCCTTCACCTGGCGCGAAGCCGTGAGCTCCCCCGCCTTCTGGGTCTTCGCCCTCGCGAGTTCGCTTTACAACCTCCTCGCCTCCGGCATCGGCCTCTTCAACGAGTCCATCCTCGCCGAGCGCGGCTTCGACGCCTCGATCTACCACCGCAGCCTCGTCATCACCGCGCTCACTTCCCTCGGCGGCAATTTCCTCGGCGGCTGGCTCGCCACCCGCTGGCCGCTGCACCGCCTCATGGCCGTCGCGCTCTTCCTGCTTTCCGCCGCCCTCGTCACGCTGCCGTCGCTCTCCGCGCGGTGGCAGGTCGACGTCTTCGCCGCCGTGATGGGCCTCGCCGGTGGCGTCATCATCGTCCTCTTCTTCACGCTCTGGCCCGCCCTCTTCGGCCGCACCCACCTCGGCCGCATCCAGGGCACCGCGCAGATGCTCACCGTCCTCGCCTCCGCCGTCGGTCCGCTGCTCCTCGCCCAGTGCCACGCCCTCACCGGCTCCTACGCCACGATCTTCTACCTGCTCGCCGCACTCATCACCGTCCTCGCCTTCGTCGCCGTGCGCCTCCGTCCCCTGAGCGTGCAGCCTTGAACGTCCGCTCCCGCTTTCGTTCCCGCCCGCCCCCATGTCCTCGTCGCCCACCCCCGCACCCTGGTTCGACCTCCGCCCCGCCGCGCGCTCCGCGCCCGGCGCAACACCGTCCGGGTCTCTCGCCTACGCCGTGGTCCACGGCGCCGTCGCCCTCGGCCTCGTCTTCACCACCGCGTATTCGCTCTGGGCCTTCAACGTCATCCGCTACGGCCCGCTCCTCTACGCCGCGATCGCCGTCGTGATGCTGCTGCTCTCGCCGCTTTCCCTCGCTCCGCTCGTGCGCGGTCCCCGCACGCTCGCACGCTTCACCGGTCTCTTCATCGTCGCGTTTTTCCTCTACGCCGCCGCGTGGTGCGCGTTCTGGTTCGGCCTCCGCGGCCGCCATCTCGCCGACCTCTGGGGCGCCCTCGTCGGACTCGCCGCCCTCACCGTTCTCTTCCGCCGCTCCTTCGGCCATCCCGGCGGCGCCCGCGGCTTTCTGCCGCTCTTCCTCGGCCTCTTCATCCTCCACTCCGCCGGCTACTACCTCGGCGGGGAACTCCACGCCCAATTCGGCCGCTCCACCGGCCGCCTCCTCTGGGGCATCGCCCACGGCCTCGGCTTCGGCGCCGGCCTCGGCTGGCTCCTCCACCGCCTCCAAAAAACCTGAACAGCGGAAAAGCTCAGCTCACAAAAAATCCAGGTCCCGGCTTCCCGGCATCCGAACTCTGCTCGCCGCAAGAACAGGAAACCCGGAACCAAACCGGTCGGTCCCAAGCGGAGAAATTCAGAAGCCACAAATCCACGCCGCAGATCAAATTTCCCGGCTCCCGAATTCTCCGCCTTCCGCCTTCCGCCTTTCGCCTTCCGCCTTTTCCCTGGTTTCCTCGCTTCCTGCTTCCTCCGTCTTGATTCCCGCTCCGCGCCCCTTCACCGCTTCACGTCGTAGCACGTGACCGTGTCTCCGAAACGCAGATACATCCGCCCGTCGAGGATCACCGGGTGCGCCCACGCGTTGCGGTCCTTCGCCACCCCGAGCCGGAATTTTCCCCGCACCTCGAAACGCTCCGCGGTCGGCTCCAGCAGCAGCATCCAGCCGTCCTCCGTCTGCACGTGGAGCCGCCCGTCCGCCCAGAGCACCGACCCTTTCGCGTGCTCCATGTCTTCGTAGAGCACCGCTCCCGTCGCCGCATCCAGCGCCGCCCAGCCGCCGCGTTTCGGGTAATAGGAGCCGTAGATCCGGCCGCCCACGTGCACCACGCCGCCGTGACACGTGTCGAGCTTGCTCTCCCAGACCTGCTCCACGCCGACCTTGCCGTCCGGCGCCGCCGGCGCCCGCAGCCGATACAGCCGCCCCGGCGCCCCCAGCGGCGCTGCCATGAAAATCGCGTCGCCGATCAACGTCGGCGTCACCGCCTGCACGAAATACGGTGTCGGCCGCCGCTGCTCCCACTGCCGCACGCCCGTATCCGCGTCCAAGCAGAACAAATACCGCGCCGAATGCCCCACCACCAGCCGCCGCCCCGCGAACCGCAGCAGCACCGGCGGCGTATACGCCGCCTTCTCCAGCTCGCCTTCGCCCGCCGCGTCCGTCAGCGGCGCACTCCGCCACACCTCCGCGCCCGTCCGCTTGTCCAGCGCCACCATCAACGCCTCCCGCCCGCCCGCGGTCACATACACCACGCGCTCGTCGACCAGCAGGCACTCGCTCAGGCCCCAGATGTTGTTCTCGCCCCGGTAGCGCTCGAGCACGTTCACCGCCCAGAGTTCCTTCCCGTCCCGCGCGTCGAGACACACCACCCGGCCATGCGCATTCTGGTGATAGACGCGGCCCTCGCTCACGGTCACCGAGGCCCGCGCCCCCTGATACTGGTTCAGCCACGCCGCGCCGTTCTTCGCCCGCCACAGCTCCTTGCCCGCGGGATCATACGCCACGATCACGACGTCCTCGCCGAAATCCCCGGTCACCAACACCCGCCCGCCCGTCACCACCGGCGACGAGAAACCCTTCCCCGCGCCCGTCGCCGTCCACAGCACCCGCGGCCCGCCCTCCGGCCAGCTCTGCAGCAGCCCCGTCTCCCGGCTGATCCCATCGCGCCACGGCCCGCGAAACTGCGCCCACCCCGCGTCACCCGTCGGCACGATCTCCGCCGGCGCCGCCCCCGCGGTTTCCGCCAGCCAACCCAACGTCAGCCCCAAAAGACACCCGCGTATCACCATGTTCTTCATCGGAGACTCCTGCTTTCAACGTTCACCCTTCAACTTTCCACCTCCTGCCCCTCGCCCCCTCACTGCCCCACGCACCAGAGAAACTCCTCGCGCTTGCCGCCCGTCGTCTTCGCGTGCCGCAGATAGATCCGGCCGCCCGCGATCGACGGTGACGCCAGCGCTTCGTCGCCCAGCGTGTTTTGCGCGAGCAGCTTGAAGCCACCCGCCCGCGGCGCGACTTCATACACCGACGTCACGCCCTTCAGACTCGTCGCATACACCCGCCAGCCGAGCATCACCGGCGAGGCATAGAAATCCCGGTCGACCTTCTCGCGCCACACTTCCTCGCCCGTGTCCGCCTTCCAGCACACCGCCACGCCGTTATCCAGCATGGCAAACAGGTGCCCGTCGCGCACGAGCAGCGACGGCACATACACGCGCTGGTTGAGCTGCCACGCCACGCGCCCCGATCCATCCGCCTCGATCGCCGCGAGGTGATTCCGCGGATAACCGCCGCTCACAAACACCCGCTTCCCATCCGTCACCGCCGTCGTCACCGTCTCCTCCGTCGAGCCTTCGATCTCCCACAGTTTCTTGCCCGACACCGGGTCGTAGCTCGTCACGAGATTGCACCCCGCGAGGATCGCCTGCGTGCGCCCCGCCGCCTCGACCACCGCCACGCTGGCATAGTTCGCGATCTGCGGCCGCTCCTGCTCCCACACCGGCTTGCCGGTCTTGCGGTCGAGCCCCGCCACCTTGCCGCCGCCGCGATGGTCCGCCGTCACGATCGCCAACGCGCCGTGCACGACCGGCGAGGAACCGAAGCCCTGGTGCAGCACGAAATCGTCGACTCGCTGCTGCCACAGGATCTTGCCCGCCGGATCGAGCGCCGTCGTGTGCACCGCCTTGCCGTTGAGAAAATTCACCAGCAGCCGCTCGCCATCCCACGTCACCGACGACGACGCGAGCGATGCATGCCGGTGCCCGCCCGCATCGAAGTTCCCGCGGTGCACGACCGTCGCCCACACCTCTTTCCCCGTCGCGCGGTCAAACGCCAGCACCAGCTGCTCCTGCTTCTCCGCGTCCGCCGTCGCGAGATAGATGCGCCCGCCCACGACCGTCGGCGAACCGTGACCCTTGCCGCGCACCGGCGCCTTCCACACGACGTTCTCGGTCTCGCTCCACTTCAACGGCGCGGTCTGTCCCGCCGTCGCCTGCCCGTCGCGCGTCGGCCCGCGCCAAGCCGGCCAGTCCTCCGCCGCCATTGCCTCGATCGCCAAAAATCCAAACGCCAGCACACCAAGCACACGCAGTTTTTTCATGGGGGTGGCGGAGACGTTCCCCGTTTCCCTCCCCCGCGCAAGCGCATCCGCATATTCGGCCGGCCCGTGGCCGAGAGCCGGGAGCCCGGAGCGAGGAAATCGATCAGCGGTCAGCTATCAGCCCTCAGTATTCCGCCATCAGCGTCCACCGTCCGCCTTTCCACTTCCGACTTTCGCCTTCCCACTTCCTTGCCCCATTTCTCCTCTGCCCGCCCTCCCTCCGCCGCCATTGCGGCGCACCAGGAAAAACGGCGGCCATGGCCGCCGCCCGCACTCCAAGATGCGGCCCCTTGGCCAAATCCATCAGCGGTAGCCTTCCGCCTTCCGCTACGGCCCCGCAATCGCCCACAACCGCCGCTGCCCCGTCAGATACAAAACCCCATTCGCCACCACCGGCGTCCCGTGCGCCATGTCGGGCAACGTGCTCACCTTCGCCAGCAGCTTCTTCTCCCGCCCCAGCGCAAAAATGTGCACCACGCCCTCGCCCGTCTGCACATAGACCTTGCCGTCCACCGCCAGCGGCGAGCCCCAGATGTTCGCCAGATGATCGTGCGACCAGAGTTTCTTTCCCGTCGCCGCCTCGACGCACACCAGCACACCCGACGCATCCGCCGCATACAGCAGCCCGTCGTGCACCGCGACCGACGCGATGCTGTCGTTGAAATCCTCGCCGCCCAGCCGCCACACCTCCGCCGTCGCCGTCACGTCGCCGCGCTGCGTCGGATCGATGCAGCGGAGCGCACCCGGCCCCGAACTCGCCTCCGGCTCGCCGAGCGGCACGAAGACCTTGCCGCCGGCAAACACCGGCGCCGCCACGAGATTGTAATGCGACGCCGGCTCCCCGCCCGCCTCCTTCTTCTCGTGCGCCTTCGCGTTGAATTTCCAGAGCAGCTTCCCGCTCTCCGGCACCAGCGCATACAGCCACCCATCGCCGCCGGGAAACAGCACCTGCGCCTGCCCGCCCACCACCCCATGACTCGGCGAGCCCCATTGTCCGGTGAGAATCTTCGCCCCCGGCGAACTGTCCTGCCACAGGATCTTCCCCGTCTTGCCGTCGACCGCCACGAAGCTCGGCGCCGCCGGATTCCTGATCAGCCCGGTGCGGTTGTTCGTGCCTTGTCCCGTCACCACAAACACGCGGCCATCCACCACGACCGGTGACGACGACGACGCCTGGTTCGGCGTCACGCCGAGTTTCCGGAAATCCAGCGACCACACTTCGCGCCCATCCGTCACGTCGCGGCACACCAGCTCCGCGCGGTTGCTCACGTAATACACGTGCCCGTCCGCCACCGCCGGCGTCGAACACACGCCGATGCTCGAGTCATCCTCCGAGGCATCCGGCAGCTTGTCGTGCGTCGCCCGCCACAGCAGCGCGCCATCCTTCTCCGCAAAACACTTCAACACGCCCCGCTTCGTCTTGTCCTTCGGGTCGTCGTTGTTCGTGCCGATAAACACCCGCCCATCCGCGATCACCGGGCTGCCATACGTCACCTCGCCGAGCTCCGCCGACCACTTCACATTCTTCTTCGGCCCCCACTCGTTCGGCACGCCTTTCTCCGCCGACACCATGTTCCGCTCCGGCCGCCCGCCGAGCATCGGCCAGTCGGCCGCACCGGCCACCGCCGAACCGAGCATCACCGCCGCCACCACCAACCCGCGGCGCGCGCTCATTTCTTTCCTCCCACGCAGACGAGATGGGTGAAGGTCTTCACGTAAAGCGCATCGTCCTCCACGCACGGCGTGCTGTGCGTGCCCTCGCCGAGCGGATTGCGCGCGAGCAGCTCGAACGTCTCGCCGCTGCCGAACACGAGCATCTCACCCTTGGTCGATGCGATGTAGATCCGCCCGCCGATCATCACCGGCGAACCGAAGAACTCCGCCTTCAACCGCTCCGACCAGATCTCCTTGCCCGTCTCCGCCGCGATCGCCGTCGCGATGCCCGCATCGCTCACGAGAAACACCCGCCCGTCCCGATACAGCGGCGTCGGCACATACGGCGTCGCCCGCTTCAGCGTGTAGGCCACGTGCGTCGCGCTCACATCGCCCTTCCCGCCCAGCCGCACCGCCGAGAGATAGTTCCCGCCGCCGGCGCCCGAGCCGCAGCTGCCGATCGCCAACCCGCCGGCGATCACCGGCGAGGCCACCATCCGCTTGTCGTAAACCGGCGCCTCCCAGTTCAGCGCCCCGCTCTTCGGATCGAGCGCCGACAGCCCGTGCGCCTGGCTCGCGAGCACCAGCTCCTCGCCCCCGTCCGCGCGCCGATGCACGATCGGCGTCCCATAGGCCGTCCCGCCTTTCTCCACGCGCCGCTCCGCTTTCCAACGCACCTCGCCCGTCGCGAGCGCCAGCGCCGTCACGAAGCTCGGCCCGTCCTGCTCGTTCGTCACGATCACCGTGTCGCCGTAGATCATCGGCGACGCCCCGTGCCCGTGCTGCGAGGTGAACTCACCGAGATTCCGCTCCCAACGCAGCGTCCCCTGATGGTCGAAGCAGCGCACCCAGAACTGGTCCTTGGCCACGAAGCTCGCGATCACCCGCTCCGCGTCCACCACCGCCGAACTGTTGGCGTATCCGGAATTCCGGTTCAACGGCCGGTGCGTCGGCAGCGCATACGCCCGCCGCCACAGCTCCTTGCCGTCGCGCTTGTCCAGACACAGCAGCGCGCGCTCTTCGCCGCCCTTCAGCGCCGTCAGCAGAAACAGCTTCCCGCCCCAGATCACCGGCTGCGAGTGCCCCTCGCCGTCGATCTTCACCCGCCAGCGGAAATCCTCCGCCGTCCACGTGAGCGGCACGCCTTTGGCCTCGGAAATCCCCGTGCCGTTCGGCCCGCGGAACCGCGCCCACTCCTGCGCCGACGCCGCCGCCCCGCCAGCCAACGCCAGCACCGCCGCCACCCGCATCCCCTGCATTCCAAGTTTCATAAAAAAATTCTCCCGCTCCCCGTCTCCACTGATTTCCCTGTCACCCGCGTCTTTCACGTTTTCCGCCTTCCACCTTTCCGCTTTTCCGCCTTTCCGCTTTTCCGATTTTCCACCTTTCACCCCTTCGCCGCCGGCACCGGCGCGCCCGTTGCCTGCACCTTCCGGCGGTAGATCCGGTCCCCGTTCGTCACGTAAAGCAGATCGCGCTGCGGTCCCGCCAGCACCGCGCTCGTCAGCGGCTTGTCCGCCTGCGGCTTCGTCAGCACGCCGCACAGCCGGCCCGTCGGATCAAACACCTGCAGCCCCACCGCCGACGTCACATAGAATCTGCCGAGCGTATCGCTCGTCATCCCGTCGCCGCTCGAACGCGGCAGCAGCGGCGTCGGCTCGTTCAACTTGAACTCCCCTTTCGGATCGATCGGCCGCCGCAGCGTCATGTAGGGCGCCCCGGCATCGAGCGCGCCGTCACCGTTGATGCGCCACGTCCACACGTGCTGCCCGCCCGCCTCGCTCACCGCGAGCGTGCCGCCGTCCGGCGAGAGCGCGATGCCGTTGGGCGCCGCGAGTCCCTCCGCCACCGCGCGCACCTGCTTCGCCTTCACGTCGACGAACGACACCTGCCGCTTCTGCGTCTCCGTGAAATAGATGTGTCCGCGCTCGGTCACGACCATGTCGTTGGGCTGCACGTCCGTCGCGATCGTCTCCAGCGCACCCGTCTTCAGATCGAGCGCAAAGATGTGCTTCTTCGCCCCGAGGCAGCCATAAAGCCGGCCGTCCGGCCCGAACTTCATGCCGCTCGCCGCCTCGTCGCTGAGTTTCTTTTTCGCGCCGTCCGGCTCCAGCCGGTAGATGCCGCCCGCGCGCACGTCCGAGAAATAGAAGTTCCCCGCCGCATCCGTGCACGGCGCATCGGCAAACGTCATGCCTTCCACCGCCAACTCCCAGCCCTGCCCCTCCAGCAGCAGCTTGTGCAGCGTCATGTCGCTCGCGAGGTCGTCGCGGATCGAGACCTTCGGCGCCGGCCGCTCATCGCGCCAGAGCCACCGCATCGCCGCCGGAAACACCATGCCGCCATGGATCGAGTTGTGCCCGTAGCCTTCCGCCCACTCGAGGTGCGCATCGTAGCCCATGTAGGTCAGCGCCGAGTGCATCAGCTTGTTCGCCGTCGGCCAGTGCCCGAAACGGTTGTCGTTGTCGCCGCTCGTATCCTGCAGATACACGCGCAGCGGCTTCCGCTCCGTCTTCCGGATCAGCGCCGGGTAGTCGTAGCCCCCGCGCAGGTGCACGAAACTCCCGACCGTCGAAAACACCTTCCGGAACTGGTCCGGCCGCTCCCACGCCACCGTAAACGCCGCGATGCCGCCGCTGCTCGAGCCCGCGATCGCCCGCTTCTCCGGGTCCTTGGCCAACGGATACTGCTTCGCCACCTCGGGCAGGATCTCCTCGAGAATGAAGCGCGCGTAGCGATCGCCCATCGAATCGTATTCGAAACCGCGGTTGCTCGCCGACGATCCCTTCTTCGGCGCCGGCGCATCCTTGCCGTGCCCCGGCATCACGAAGACGCCGAGCGTCACCGGCATCTCACCCCGCGCGATCAGGTTGTCGAAGACCGTCGGCACGCGGAAATTTCCGGTCGCGTTGATGTAGTTGCGGCCGTCCTGGAACACCATCACCGCCGCCGTGCCGTCCGGCTTGTATTGCGCCGGCACATACACCCACCAGTCGCGCGTCGTATTGGGGAAAATCTTCGATTCCCACGCGGGCATCTGGATCACCTTCCCCTGCGGCACGCCCGCCTGCACCTCGTGGTCCTTCGTCGGCTTGAAGGTCTGCCCCTCCGCCGCCGGCAGCGAGCCCGCCGCCACCAGCACCGCCACCGCGCCGCAAAAAATCGTCTTCATGTTGTTCCGTTTCGTTCGTGGTTTTCCGCGCTTCGACCTCACCGCTTGCCCCAGACCCACCGCAGCGTATCCGGCAGGATCTGCCCGCCGTGCTTGCCCGAGTGGCCGCCCTCGCCCCAGACGATCGTGTAGTCGTAGCCGGAGAATTTCAGCGCCGCCGCCATGTCCTCGTTCGCGAGCGGCCAGCTGCCGTGGAGGTTGTTCAGGTCGTTCTTCCCTTCCTGCAGGAACACCCGGATCGGTTTCTTCGGCTGCACCTTCCGGATCAGCGCCGGATACACGTGCCCGCCGCGGATGTTGGTGAAACTGCCGATGTGGCTGATCACGTTGCCGAAACTCTCCGGCCGCTCCCACGCCACCGTGAACGCCGCGATGCCGCCCGAGCTGTTGCCCATCACCGCCCGCTGCTTCGGGTCCGACGCCACCGCCAGCCCCTTCAGCGCCTCGGGCAGCAGCTCCTCGAGCAGAAACCGCGCGTTGGCGTCGCCCAGCGAATCGTATTCGAAACTGCGGTTCGACCGCGGCTTCGCGCCCGGCAGCGCCGGGGCGATCGTGCCCGGATTGACGCCCACCGCGATCGTCGGCGGCAGGTCGCCCTTCGCGATCAGGTTGTCGAGCACCACCGGCAGCCGGAACGCGCCCGTCGCGTTGAAGAACCCCGCGCCGTCGAAGCACACGAGCAGGTTCGCCGGCCGCGCCGGGTCGTATTGCTTCGGCACATACACGAAATAGTCCCGCGTCGTCCCGGGAAACACCTTGCTCGCCGCCCATGTGCCCTGCCGCACGTCGCCCTTGGGCCCGCCGGCCTGCGGCTGCGCCTCCGGACCGGGTTTGTAGTCGTCGGCCGCGCGCGCCGCGCAGGCCAGCACCGCCAGCAGTGCCACGAAGAAGGGGTAGATTCGCACGCCGCCGTAGAAACCCCACGCCCCGCCCAAATGCAAGCACCCCCATCCGCGCGCCCGCCTCACGCCGAGAGCGGAGAGCCCGGAAACCGGAAATCGGAAACCGGAGACCGGAAAGTCCAGCCCCCCTCTCTCTCAACCCTCACCTCTCACCTCCCCATCGCCGCATCCGCGGCGCCCCTGCTGCGGCCTTTGCGCCGCAGCCCGCACTCCAAGATTTCGGCCATTGCCGAAATCCATCCGTGGTTAACCTTCCCGTCTCGTCGTCCCCGCCTGTCCCCTTCCGCCTTCCACCTTCCGCCTTTCGCCTTTCGCCTTCCACCTTTCCCCATGCCTCCCCGACTCCTCCTTCTCGCTTCCACCCTCGCTCTCCCTCTCACCCTCTTTTCCGCCCCCTCCGCCGCCTGGCCCGAGTTTCGCGGCCCCACCGGCCAGGGCCACGTGCCCGCCACCGTCACCGACCTCCCCCTCGAATGGTCGCCGACGAAAAACGTCGCCTGGAAACAACCCGTCCCCGGCACCGGCTGGTCCTCGCCCGCCATCGCCCGCGACCGCATCATCCTCACCACCGGCGTCACCACCGCCCCGCACCTCGCCTCGCTGCGCGCCCTCGCCCTCGACGTCGCCACCGGCCGCATCCTCTGGAACACCGAGATTATCCCCGACGCCGACATCTCGCCGCAGAACATCCACAAGAAGAACTCCCCCGCCAGCCCCACCGCCCTGATCGCCGGCGACCGCATCTTCGTCCACTTCGGCCACCACGGCACCGCCTGCCTCGACTTCGACGGCCGCATCCTCTGGCGCACCACCGACCTCGCCTACACACCCCTCCACGGCAACGGCAGCTCCCCCATCCTCGTCGGCGACAAACTCATCTTCACCGCCGACGCCACACGCGATCCCTTCGTCGCCGCCCTCGACGCCGCCACCGGCAAACTCGCGTGGAAATTCACGCGCACCGTCCAGCCGCGCCAGACGTTCTCCTTCTGCACGCCCCTCCTCATCGACAACGCCGGCCGCGCCGAGGTCATCGCCCCCGGCTCCGGCGCCGTCAGCGCCCTCGACCCCGCCACCGGCCGCGAGTTCTGGCACGTGAAATACGGCGCCGGCTACTCCGTCGTCCCGCGCCCCGTCTTCGCCCACGGCCACCTCTTCCTCGGCACCGGCTACAACCGCGCCGATCTCCTCGCCATCCGCGTCGCGCCCGCCGCCACCGGCGACCTCACCGACACCCACATCACCTGGCGCACCACCAAGGGCGCCCCGCTCACGCCCTCGATGCTCGTCGTCGGCGACGAACTCTACGCCGTCAACGACGCCGGCCTCGCCTCCTGCTGGGACGCCCGCACCGGCACGCTCCACTGGCAGGAAAAAATCGACGGCAACTACTCCGCCTCCCCGCTGCACGCCGCCGGCCGCATCTACTTCCAAAACGAAACCGGCACCGGCGTCGTCGTCGCCGCGTCCAAAACGTTCACCAAACTCGCCACCAACGCCCTCGACGAGCGCACCCTCGCCTCCTACGCCGCCCTCGGCCGCGCCCTCTTCATCCGCACCGGCGAACACCTCTACCGCATCGAGTCCCGCCCCTGATCCGGAAACCGGATACCGGAAACCGAAAAGCCGCCCCCACCCTTCCAAGTCTCCCCCGTCTTCCGCGTCTTCCTCCCTTCCGCCTTCCACCTTTCGCCTTTCGCCTTCCACCTTCCGCCTTCCGCCTTCCGCCTTTCCCTACTTTTTCTTCACCGCCGCCTCCTTCTTCACCGCCGCCGCCTCCGCCGCCCGTCGCGTGTGCGCGATCACATCCTTGGCCGTGAGTTCGTTCTTCTCCGCGTTCGGATAAAGCACCCGGGGCTGTGCCGCCTCCCACTCCGCCCGCGTCACCGCGCGTGCTTGGTTTGTGAATACGAAGCCGCCCTTCTTGTTCCCGATGATGATGTCCGGCCGTCCGTCGCCGTTCACGTCGCCCAGCCCGACCTGCCGGCCCACGCCCGAATTGTCGTCGATCAGGTGCGGCACCCAGTCGACCGTCCCGTCGCTCCGCCGCACGAGCCGGAACCAGTAGAGCACCGCCGGCGCGTTGGCATCGATGATGCCCGCCGGCCCGTGCGCCCAGAAACATTTGCCCGTCACGATGTCCTTCAGCCCGTCGCCATCCATGTCCACGAGCTCGACCGCATGGATCTCCGAAAACGCCACGCCATACCGGTTCTCGTTCGGATCCTTGTTCATGAAGATCGTGCCCTTGAAGGTCGGCGATCCGTTCGCGTCCTTTTCCTTCAGCTGCCGATACCACGCGAAGCCATACCCGTGGGCCGCGAGCGCCGTCACGACGTCGTTCAGCCCGTCGCCGTCCACATCGTAGGCAAACATCTGCGCGCTCGCCGGCGCGAAGAAATACGCGTGCTTCCGCCACTCGGGATCGCCCGCGAGCGATGCCGGCTGCTCGAACCACCCGTCCTTGAACAGCACGTCGAGTTTCCCGTCGCCGTTCACATCGCCCACGCCGAGGCCGTGCGTGTAGCGCTGCCAGTTGCCGCCCCGCGTGATCGGCGTGAATTTCCACTTCGCCGTCGGGTTGCTCCAGTCCGGCGACGCGTAGCCGAAGTTGCCGCCGTTCACGCACACGATCTCCGGCTTTCCGTCGCCCGTGAGATCCGTGAAGGTCGGCGACTCGTTGTCCACTTCGTCGAGCACCGTGTGCCGTGCCCAGTGCCCCGGCTTCCCCGCGGGATTGAGATACAGATACGCCGGCGTGTGCGGCAGCCCGTAGGTCAGCACGTCGTTCCAGCCGTCGCCGTTCAGGTCGTGCACAAACGCGAAGAAGTTGTCCGTCGCATACGCGTTCTTCTTCCCGAAGCCGCCCTCGTAGCCGGGAAACGTCCGCTCGCTCCCATCCGCCTCCTTCACCGTCGTCGTCCGCGTCGGCGCATAGAGCTCATGCCGCTTCTCAAACGTCGGCCCCTCCCACCAATACGGCCCGAAGATCGCATCCGGCTTCCCGTCGCGGTTCAGATCGCCGAGCGCCGCGCCCTCGCTCCAATAATACTGCTCGAGGTGCTGCTTCTTGAAGGTGTGCAGCGTCGGTTGCGCCGCGCTCGCACCCACCACACACGCCAACGCCACGGGGAACAGGGGTAGTTTCACGCGCGCCGTTCTGACCACCCCGCCCCGCCCCCGCAAGCCACCACGGCAAGCCCGGAGCCCAGAGCCCGATCGAGAAACCGGCAAGCCAGCCCCGCCTTCCGCCTTCCCCCTTTCGCCTTTCGCCTTTCACCTTTCCTCCCCCGCCGCCATTGCCGCAGCCCGCACTTCAAGATTTGGCCCTTTGGCCAGATCCATCAGCGGTAGTCCCTGTCCTCCCCGCGCCGCTGCCTGTTTCATCCTTCATCATTCCCAACTTTCCTCTTTTTCCTCCCCGCCCCATCTCTCTCCCGCATCTCCGCGTTTCCCTCTTTCATCTTTCCCACTTTCATCTTTTCCCCGGCCCCATGCCCTCCCTCCGCCCCCTCACTCTCACGTTCACTTTCACGTTCACGCTCACTCTCGCCGCCGCCGCCCTCGCCTCCCCCTGGCCCCAATACCGCGGCCCCGCCGCCAGCGGCCTCGACGCTTCCACGCCGCTCCCCACGACTTGGGACGCCACCACGCGCACCGGCGTCCGCTTCGCCACCCCCATCCCCGGCCTCGCCCACGCGTCTCCCATCATCTGGGGCGACCGCGTCTACCTCGCCACCGCCATCTCCTCCGGCGGCACCAAGCCCGACCTCAAGGTCGGCCTCTACGGCAACATCGAATCCGCCAAGGACAACACCCCGCACGAGTGGCGCCTCCTCGCCGTCGACAAACGCTCCGGCAAAATCCTCTGGAACACCCTCGCCCACACCGGCGCCCCCAAGGTCGCCCGCCACACCAAGGCCACCCACGCCAACTCCACCCCCGCCACCGACGGCCGCCACGTCGCCGCCCTCTTCGGCTCCGAAGGCCTCTTCTGCTTCGACGCCGCCACCGGAAAACTCCTCTGGCAAAAAGACCTCGGCCCGATGGACTCCGGCTACTTCCAGGTCCCCACCGCCCAATGGGGCTTCGCCAGCTCGCCGATCATCCACGACGGAAAAATCTTCATCCTCTGCGACGTCCAGAAGGACTCCTTCATCGCCGCCTTCGACGCCGCCACCGGCCGCGAACTCTGGCGCACCGCCCGCAAAGACGTCCCCACCTGGTCCACCCCCACGCTCGTCACCGCCGGCGGCCGCACCCAGCTCGCCGTCAACGGCTGGCACCACACCGGCGGCTACGACCCCGCCACCGGCCGCGAACTCTGGAAACTCGACGGCGGCGGCGACATCCCCGTCCCCACGCCCATCGTCGCCCACGACCTCATTTTCTTCACCAGCGCCCACGGCCGCAGCCGCCCCATCCGCGCCATCCGCCCCGACGCCACCGGCGACATCACCCCCGACAACGCCGACTTCAAGCACCCCGCCATCGCCTGGAACCACGACCGCCGCGGCAACTACATGCAGACCCCCATCGTCGTCGGCGACCTCCTCTACGCCTGCAACGACACCGGCCTCCTCACCTGCTTCGACGCCAAAACCGGCGAAGTCCGCTACAGCGAGCGCCTCGCGCAAAACAGCGAAGGCTACACGTCCTCGCCCGTCTCCGACGGCCGCCACCTCTATTTCACCAGCGAGCTGGGCAACGTCTTCGTGATTCCCGCGACCGGCAAATTCTCCGTCGTCGCCACCAACAAGCTCGGCGAGACCTGCCTCTCCACCCCCGCCCTCTCCGAAGGCACCCTTTTCTTCCGCACCCGCGACCACCTCATCGCCATCGCCCGCTGAGCCGTCCGCGCCCCCTCGAGCCGAGAGCCCGATCCAAAAACCGGATACCGGAAAGCCGGCCAAGCACCACAGATCGAATCCCCCTTCCCCCTTCCGCCTTCCCCCTTCCGCCTTTCGCCTTTCGCCTTCCGCCTTCCCCCCCGCCGCCATTGCGGCGCCTCCTGAAAAACGGCGGCCATTGCCGCCGCCCGCACTCCAAGATTTGGCCCATTGGCCAAATCCATCAGTGGTAGTCCCTGCCTTTCCCCGTCCGCCTGCCAACACCGGTTTCTTCTTTTCCGCCCCACCTTCCCCTTCCGCCTTCCGCCTTCCACCTTCCACCTTTCGCCTTCCGCCTTCCACCTTTCTC
>JACCEB010135688.1_pt1 | contig 25323 bp, 29 predicted proteins | sample 7454761 | NCBI WGS metagenome assembly JACCEB01 (sample SAMN15323454, study PRJNA562643) | freshwater metagenome | isolation source: river surface water | place: USA:Blue River Watershed | collected 2017-08-18
ACCAGGTGACTCAAGCCCTTAGAGATCTGTAGATTGCAATACGGGCACATCCAAGTTTTTGTGTCTTCGGCGTTGGCCCCGATGCTGGTTTGAACTGTGTATTCAACACCGCGCTTGAATTCGGTGCGGCGAACACCCATTCTCAAAGTGTTCAGGTTTAAGTCGTCGGTTGGCTCGACTGGCTTTTTAGACCTGGATGGTCGGTTGCTGCGCGGCATTAGTACCAGCCAAGTTTGTCGGAGTGCGCCAAGGCACCACATGGCGAGCCATAGCGACCCTTGATGTATTTCACACCCCATCGAATCTGGGTTTCAGGGTTGCTCTGCCAGTCTGGGCCTTCGCTGGCCATCTTGGCACCCGGCAAAGACTGTGGAATGCCGTAGGCACCCGAGCTCTTATTCTTTGCGTTAACGCGCCAGTTTGATTCACGTTCCCAGAGTTTCACCAAACACGAATACTGGTCTTCGCCGAATTTCAAGGTACTGAGCAGCTCGAAGGCGTAGGCCTTTGCGGTTCCCGGCGAAGGAATGATCGCAGTTTCGACGAACATGGCCGCGGCATCTGAGCCTGTAACGATATTGAAACCACCACGGGCAAATGAAATTTTCTGGGTGCTGGCGTAACCATAGGTTTCGGTCGGGTCAACGTTGTCGGTGTCGTAGATCTGAATGGTGCTCGCGCTCGCCATGGTTCCCGAGTAAGGATCGACGATGGTTACCAGAACGAATCCGACCGAAAATAGGAAACCCCAGATTGGGCGGAAGGCGTGCTTTTTGAGCTTTGGAAGAGTTGGGCGACGGAATCTGGTGCCCTCAAGTTTTTGATCGATTTTTTCGCCGAGGCGGCGTGACAGGCTCGGGCGCGATGCCTCGTGTTTGCCCATTGCCAACCTCTAATCGATGTTTGTTTGTTGTTTTGTTGCAACCTTGAAAGTCTACCCGAGGGCTATTTTGTGGGCAAAGGTTGCTTTGGGCACTTTGCCAGCACACCAGCAATTGCGGCCTTTTCGGCCGTGGTCACCCAAAGTTTGTATTTGGCCTTGACCGCCACCTGCCGGGCGACATACGCGCACCTATAGCCCTTGTTTGGCGGCAACCAGGTTGCAGCATCACCGTCGCCCTTTGATGAGTTTGTCGGCCCATCGACGGCCAGCAGGTTTAGCGGGTCGTTGTAAAAGTTGTAGCGCTGTTGCGAGTTGATTTGCTGGGCACCCTTTTTCCAGGCGTCACTAACCGCCACAACGTGATCGATTTGCACCGCAAGCGAGGTTTTTATACCCCTAACAAAACTGATGGTCTTGAGCGTGTAAGGGTCTTTTAGAACTCCCGAGGCAACGATGCAGGTCTCATTTGGGCGCATCACAATCGAGGTTAGGTCGCGCTTCAAGATGAAATTGCGGGTGTCGCAGCCCCAGGCTTGGTCTCCCCAGCCATCACTGAACAGCGAACGCTCGTAGCCGGTCTTGGGCGCGCGACCCTTTACCGCTAGGGCATGCAGTGTTGAGAGTGCGGTCTTGGCCGTTGCCGCAGAGGCTGATTCGACCTGGCTTGGAACGCCGTCGATTGGAAACAGGGCGGCAGTCAGCGAGAGTGACAATACCGAGGCCAGTGAGAAAGCGCGGCGAACCCGAAGTTTGCTTCGGCCCGTGGCTGAAACGTTGCGGTGATTAGCTGTTGCGCTCGATGTGAAGTGCTTCGATGACTCGATCAATAAATGCATCAACTTGGCTTTCAACATAGCCTCCTCGAGTGGCCTTAAAAATGACCCGGCGAACCTCGTCAAGTGAGATCGCTTGCCCACTCTCAAAATGAATCGCGAGCTGGTTGCAGAGTGCGTCTACCTGCTTTTTTGAATATCCGCGCAGCAAGAAACCGGTGCTCGAGAACCTTTGTCTCTCGGGGCGACTTAGTCGACCACGGATGATCTCGACGACTCGAGCCAAGTGATCTGCCACAGCTGCGTCGCCAGCCTTAGCTCGCTGACGCGCAATTTCGCGGTTTGCAAAGCTATCCTCGAGGCGATCGAGAGCAGAGTCCACCGCCCCGATTGAATAGCCGCCGTGAACGAAGTCGAATTCAGTAGCCCTGAGGTCGCTCGCTTCGAGCACGGCACCATCTGGGTTTGAGTATTGTTCGCGAGCCTTTGCGATGAATTCATCGACTTGCTCGGGCACGTAGCCATTAGCCTTGGCGGCGGCTCTAGGGAAACTGAAACTCACAGGGATATTCTCGCAGTTCTGGTGGCAGATGACTTCGCTAGGCGAAGAAGATCAAGGTGAAAAGGTAAGTGATCAAAGCCGAAGGAAGAATCGAATCGAGGCGGTCCATCATGCCTCCGTGCCCAGGAAGAAGTGAGCTCATGTCTTTGACTCCGAGGTCACGCTTAATCAGGGATTCGGCGAGGTCACCAAACACTGCGGAAAGAAGCAGCGAAGCTGCCAAAACGAGTCCCAGCCACCACGGGGCACCGAACGAGAAATGCATGAACAGCATGGCCGAAGCCGTTCCCGCCGTGATCGAAGCAAGCAGGCCTTCCCAGGTCTTCTTTGGGCTCACGCCAGGCGCCAACTTGTGTTTGCCAAATTTGCGGCCCACTAGGTAGCCAGCCGTATCGATCATGGCCACTGTCACAACCAAGGTCAGAACCCACTGCGCACCGTCAGGTCGGCGAAGCAAAAGCACGGTGAAACTTGTCATAAGCGGAAGGTAAATCACCACGAACGCCGATGCGGCAAAGTCGCGCAGGGTGTGCTGAAGAGCTTGAAAAGGAGCCTCACGTCGCTCCCAAAGCAGGTGCACGCTTCGCCAAAGAATCAAGGCGGCAACGATTCCCAAGGCCACCAACCACTGCAATTCGGCACCGCCGTAGAAGGTTGCTGGCATGATCAGGGTTGCACCAACCACGGCTGGCACACGAGGAACATACCAACCCTTGATTCGAAGTGCGGTTGAAAGCTCCCAGGCGCCGAGGGCCGCAACGGTGGCAGCCAGAGCCATAAAGAGTTCCTTGTAAATCAGAACCGAGAGCAAAAAGACGCCACCGAGAGCCAAGCCGACAATGATCGACTTGGAGAGGCTGCGGCCTCCGGTGGCGGCTTGTTGCTGACTCAATTAGACCTCTAGAAGTTCTGCTTCTTTACGCTTTAGTGCGTCGTCGATTGCGTCGACGTGAGTCTTAGTGAGAGCATCAAGCTCTTTTTCGGCGCGAGCGATGTCGTCTTCGCCGGCAAGGCCATCCTTCTTTAGGGCAGCCAAGTCATCGTTTCCCTTGCGACGGATGTTGCGAACCGAAACGCGTGCGTCTTCGGCCTTGCCCTTCACGATCTTCACGTAGTCGCGTCGGCGCTCTTCGGTAAGGTCTGGCAGGGTAACGCGAATCAGGTTGCCGTCGTTCTGAGGGTTTGCATCTAGGTTTGGCATCTCGCGGATTGCGCGTTCGATTCCCGCTAGCGCACCTTTGTCGTAAGGGGTGATGACGATGGTGCGAGCCTCTGGGTTGGCTAGCTGACCGAGCTGACCAAGCGGAGTTGGGGTGCCGTAGTAGTCGACCATGACCTTCTGGAACAGCTGCGGGTTAGCGCGACCAGTGCGCACATTCGCAAAGTCTTCCTTGGCTGAGTCGACGGCCTTGGCCATCTTGTCGGTTGTGGTTGAGATGATCTCTGAAATCACGATTTCTCCTGTTTTTAGCTCTGGTTAAAGTTTTAGGCGGTTACGAAGGTTCCGATTTTTTTACCCATGATGGCGTCGGTGACGTTGCCCTCTCCCTGCATGCCAAAGACGCGCATCGGCATCTTGTTGTCCATACATAGGCTGAACGCGGTAGCGTCGACAACCTTTAGACCCTGCACCAAGGCATCCTGGTAGGTAATTGACTCGAGCTTGACGGCAGAGGGGTCTTTCTTAGGGTCGGCCGAATAGACGCCGTCAACACCGTTCTTAGCGACCAAAACCTCATCGGCCTTGATTTCTAGGGCGCGCTGGGCAGCCACGGTGTCAGTTGAGAAGTAAGGTAGGCCAGCGCCAGCACCAAAAATCACAACGCGACCCTTTTCGAGGTGGCGCACTGCGCGAAGCGGAATGTACGCCTCGGTTACCTGAGCCATGTTGATCGCAGACTGTACACGAGTGCTCACGCCAGCTTGCTCGAGAAAGTCTTGAAGAGCGAGTGCGTTCATAACCGTGCCGAGCATACCCATGTAGTCTGCGCGTGAGCGATCCATGCCGCGCTGCGAGAGCTCGGCGCCGCGGAAGAAGTTGCCGCCACCGACCACGATTGCTACCTCGGCGTGCTTGGCGCCCTCGGCGATTTCCTTGGCCATTTCGGCAACGATGTCAGGGTTTACACCAAGAGTGCCACCGCCGAATGCTTCACCTGAAAGCTTGAGCAATACACGGCGTTTTTTGTGTGGCACTGGATCCTCCTGAATCGAGTTTTGAACTGCTTCTATCCTAGGCGAGGCAGCAAAAAAGGCCCGGTCGAATCGACCGAGCCTTTGTCGCTTTTTGGTATTTGTTAGGCGCCAACGCGGAAGCGTACGAAGCCTGAAACGGTTAGGCCTGCGTTCTCAAGAACCTTAGCAACGGTCTGCTTGGTGTCCTTTGCGAAGTCCTGCTCAAGAAGCACGTTCTCCTTGAAGAAGCCGGTTACGCGTCCTTCAACGATCTTTGAAAGCGCAGCCTCTGGCTTGCCTTCGTTGCGTGCGGTCTCTTCGGCGATGCGACGCTCGGTTGCAACAACCTCTGCGTCAACGTCGTCGCGGGTTAGAACGCTTGGTGAGAATGCTGCGATGTGCACTGCAACATCGTGAGCGGTCTCAGCGTCGCTGCCCGAGTAAGCAACTAGAACGCCAACCTGAGGAGGTAGGTCCTTGCTGGTGCGGTGTAGGTAAGCGTCGATAGCTGCATCCTTGAGAGAAGCAACCTTGCGTAGCTCGACCTTCTCGCCCATGATTGCGGCTTCGTCGTTGATTGCAGCTAGAACAGTCTGACCACCTAGGTCTGCAGCAAGTGCAGCCTCTAGGGTCTCTGCGCCAGCAGCAGCAACAGCGTCTGCAACCTTGTCGGCTAGTTCGATGAACTTAGGAGCCTTGGCAACGAAGTCGGTCTCGCAAGCGAGCTCGATTAGGTAACCAGCGCCACCGTTAACACGTGCAACGATTAGACCGTTGCTGGTGGTGCGGCCTTCGCGCTTGGTAACGCCCTTTAGACCCTTTAGACGAAGAACCTCAAGAGCCTTGTCGATGTTGCCGTCGGCCTCATCAAGCGCACCCTTGCAGTCCATCATTCCGGCGCCGCTGCGCTCGCGCAGGGCCTTTACATCTGCGGCGGTGTAGTTAGCCATGATTACTTTGCTTCCTCTACTGCAACAGCCTCGGCAGGAGCCTCAACTGGTGCCTCAACGGTCTCTGCAACGGCTGCAGCTGCTGCTGCGTTGCCCTGCTCTAGAAGTTCGCGCTCCCACTCGGCTAGAGGCTCAGCTGCTGCCTCTGGCTTTGCGTGACGAGCAATTAGACCCTCAGCAACTGCATCTGCGATAACGCGGGTTAGCAACTGAACTGAACGAATAGCGTCGTCGTTTCCAGGAATACCAATGGTGACCTCGTCTGGGTCACAGTTGGTGTCGAGGATGCCGATAACTGGAATACCTAGCTTCTTAGCTTCGGTGATGGCTAGGTGCTCCTTGTTGGTGTCAACAACCCAGATCGCTGATGGAGTCTTGGTGATGTTGCGGATACCGCCTAGTGCCTTCTCTAGCTTGTCCTTCTCACGGCGAAGGATGAGAAGTTCCTTCTTGGTAAGACCGGTCTTGGTGGCGCCTGAGAAGTCCATGACCTCAAGCTCCTTTAGACGTGAAAGACGCTTCTGGATGGTCTGGAAGTTGGTCAAAAGACCACCCAACCAACGCTGGTTGATGTAAGGCTGACCGACACGAAGTGCCTGCTCAGCGATGGCCTCCTGGGCCTGCTTCTTGGTACCTACGAAAAGGATGCTGCCACCGTGTGCAACGGTCTCCTTGACGAAGTCATATGCCTTGTCGATGAAGGCAAGTGACTGCTGAAGGTCGATGATGTAGATGCCTGAACGGTCGGTCAGAATGAAGCGACGCATCTTTGGGTTCCAACGACGGGTCTGGTGCCCGAAGTGAACGCCGCTGTCGAGCAGCTGGCGAATTGTTACGACTGCCATGAGCAGTTCTCCTTTTTTGGCGCGCGAAAGCGCCACTCAGTTGACTGTTTTGAGCGGTTGCCCTAAACACCTGGTGCCGGATCTGCTTCGCCAAACATGATTCAAGACCATCTCGGACTGAGTGAAGCGTGGATCTGATTCGACACGCGAAGTCAACGACTGCTTTTTCAAACACTCGTTGCTAGTTGAAAGCATACCAGTCTCGATAGAAGTTATCCACCGATTTATCAATGATTATCTGGGCTGCAGAGATTTTTGCGAGCCTTGATTTATGCCATTCAAGCCGCTCGCAATCATGATGTCACTGCTCGCTTTTACGGCCCCCGCCAACGACTGGCAGGTGCCCCTAGATGCACCGATTCAACTGGCTCGACACTTCAAGCAGCCCTCGAGCGACTATTCGGCGGGTCATCGCGGTGTCGACTACGCAGTCGTTGACGAACAGCCGGTTTTTGCCCCGGCCGATGGGCAAGTCGTTTATGCGGGTCGGTTGGTCAACCGCTCTCTCGTGAGCATTAGCCACTCAAATAAATTGGTCAGCGAGGTTGAACCGGTATGCAGCGATCTGCGAAAGGGCGATCCGGTGCATCGCGGCCAGCCAATCGGCTTTGTTTGCCAACCATCGACCGAATACACGAATCATTGCTCGAGCGAAATTTGTCTTCACTTTTCGCTTCGCAAAGACGGCCGCTACCTATCACCGCTTGCCCTAATCGGCGGGCTCAGCCCTAGCCGACTTCTGCCCTACGCTCGCGGGTGAGCGTTTTTGTAGCCCTCGCGAAGGCGTTCGATTGAAACGTGGGTGTAGATCTGGGTGGTGCCAAGGCTCGCGTGCCCCAAAAGCTCTTGCACCGCTCGCAGGTCCGCTCCCCCATCTAGCAAATGCGTAGCTGCGCTGTGGCGTAACGCGTGGGGCCCGGCAAGACCGGTCGAAGTGTTCTCAAGCAGCTTAGAAACCAACGCATAAACCTGGCGAACTCCGATTCGTTGCCCTCGCGAATTGATCAAGAGCGCATTCTTGCTCTTTTCGTTCGCATACATCGGCCGCGCAACCCTCAGCCAGTGAGTCAATGCCTCTCGTGCGGGTTGCCCAAAAGGCACCATTCTCTCTTTTGAGCCCTTGCCAAGAACCCGCATCACATTGCGATCGAAATCAATCGAATCAATGTCTAGTCCAACCAACTCGCTAACTCGCGCGCCGCTTGCGTAAAGCAGTTCTACGACCGCCAAATCACGGATGCCGTTTGGGTTGTCATCGGTGGCCAGTCGAGTCAGATACTCGAAAATTTGAGCCAAACTTTCACGGGTGACAACCTTTGGAAGCGTTCGAGTCGACTTTGGCGATTTGAGTCGCAAACCGAAATCGGCTTCGATCATGCCCTGCTTGAAAAGCCAGGCAGTAAAAGACCTCACGGCAGCACTTTTACGAGCCAACGAGCTCTTGGCCAACCCCTTTTGGTTTGCCACCCAAAGCCAATCGCGAATCAACTCGAGGTTCAGGTCGGCAAGGTCGGTCAGCTGCTTGGAGGCTAAAAAGGTTTGCAAATTCTCTAAATCCGACAGGTAGCCCTTGACTGTGTTTGCCGAATATCCGCGCCCAGATTCGAGATGAACGCCGTATTCGGCGAGCGCGTTCTCGAATTTAGTCGTCATATTTCAAACTGTACTTCGTCTGCGCCTCCAGCCACCGTTGGCTCTCTCAATCAAACCCTCCAGGTCTAGATTGCCAAGCGCCATGGTCAACTCGTGCACGCTCAGACCCGAATCCGCAACGATCTCGCGTTCACTTGGGTTATCAAAGCCAATAGCGTCGAGCGCTCGAACTTCTAGTTGCCCGAGCCCTGCCCGCTTGATTTGATCCACCTCTTCAAAACTGAGCCCTACCAACTCGATGAGCTCTTTACCGTTCGTTATCAACTCCGCCTTCATAGAGCGAATCAACTGATTGCAGCCCGCGGAGGTAGGTGACTGAATAGAGCCGGGCACTGCTCCCACCGGCCTATCTAACTCGCGGGCATGCGTAACGGTGTTGATCGCACCAGATCTCCAGTTAGCCTCGACGACTACTGTCGCCACACCCAATGCGGCGATCAAACGGTTTCGTTGAAGAAAGCGCCATTTACTCGGGGCTACCCCTGGTTCCATCTCGCTCACCAACAGGCCCTCTGATTCGATCCTTCGTAGGAGAGTTGAGTTACCCACGGGATAAAGACGGTCAAGCCCTCCGGCAAGCACGGCGACTGTCGGAGTCTTTAGAGCCAGCGCAGCTCGATGGGCCATGGCGTCGATTCCGTATGCGCCTCCGGAAATTACCGAAAGGCTCTCGCTTGCCAAAGCACCCACTAGTTCGTTTGTTGCCCGCTCTCCGTAACTGGTGGCATTTCGAGAGCCCACAATCGATACTCCCGAAGTTTCAAGGTGGCGCACCGAACCCCGTAGCCAAAGCGCGAGTGGCTGATTGAACTTTAGGTCTGCAAGCTGCTCGGGCCAAAGTGGGCTTGAGGGAGTCAAAAGACTTCCGGCTAATTGCCTGTGCGCATCACCGGCTGCCACCACCGGTGCAAGTGCCTTTCGACTTTGCCAACGAGCACGAGCCTGCAACAGGCCTGATTCGAAATCTCCAAAACTCTCGATCCAGGCTGCATCCCTGCCGGCGTCGATCAACCGTCTTCTTACCTCGACTGGCGAAGCCTCGCCAAGTTCGCAACTCAGCGCATCGACGGGACCTAAGCCTTGCGTGAGCAGCCCAGCGAAACCGTCGCCCGGCTCACACCAAACCGACCAAGCCATCGCTGCAAATAGCTCTTTGGCGTCTTCACCTCCAACACCCAAGTCGCTTACTACCTCGCGAATTTGCTTTTCGCTAACTTTCAAGTCGGTCATGTAACCTCCATCGGGTTGTCTTTTCCGCGCAGATACAAAGCTCGGCCAATGTGCTCCTTGTTCGGCTTTGCATCGCCGGCTAGATCGGCTAGCGTCCAGGCGAGGCGCAGACAGCGGTCGTATCCCCTCATGCTCAGCTCGCCCAATTCGAGTTTTCGGTCGAGATTAACGCGCATTTCCTTGTCAATGGTCATTTGCCTTCGCAGGTAGGGCCCAGGCACTTGGGAATTCAGCTTCCAGGGCGTGCCGGCTAACCTTGCAGCCGATCTACACCTTGCCTGAGCAACCGAGTTTCGCAACTGCTCACTGGTCAAACCCAAACCTTGGTTTTCTTTTGCGATTGCTATCTCAGCCGCGCTTGCCGGCTGAATTACAAGGCGAATGTCGATTCGATCGAGTAGCGGTCCAGACAACTTTGCGGCGTAACGCATCTTTTGCTGCGGGGTGCACTTGCAATCGCGTTTGGATGACTGAGCCTTTCCGCAAGGGCAAGGGTTGGCAGCTAGCACAAGCTGGAATCGTGCCGGAAAACGCGCCGAACCAGCAGATCGGTTGATCAGCACTTCACCCGACTCAAGCGGTTGTCTCAAGGCTTCGAGAATCGGCTGGGCGAACTCGGGTGCTTCGTCGAGAAACAAGACCCCGTTGTTGGCAAAGGAGATCAATCCAGGTCTGGGCATACCCATGCCACCGCCAACCAATGCTGCAACCGATGAAGTGTGATGCGGAGCTTCGAATGGCGGCCTGACCATAAGTTCAGAGACACCCGCCCAGTTGCGATTTCGACCGGCAACAATCGAGTGCACTGCGGTGGTTTCGAGTGCCTGCTCAAGATCGAGATCTGGCAGCAAGGTCGGCAGACGTTCGGCAAGCATGGTCTTACCAGCTCCTGGTGGGCCGACCATCAACAGGTGATGTCCGCCAGCAGCCGCAACCGCGAGCGCGTCGATTGCGAAATCTTGACCAATCACATCGCTGATATCCACTTTTTGCGATGGGTCCTCGAGAACTGCTTCGACCTTGATCAATTCCTTGTTGGGTGGCGTTCGCACAGAAACTGTTGCCCCGTGAAGGTTTGCGACCTCACCGAGACTGCCGGCGCCGATGATATCCATGTCATTGACCAAAAGCGCCTCAGCAAGGTTTTGCTTTGGAACGATGGCACGGCTAAACCCGGCTCGCTTCGCAGCCAACAACGACGGCAAGACTCCGGCGATGGGGCGAAGCGAGCCATCAAGAGCGAGTTCTCCCAAATGCAATGCCTCGGCAACGCTCTTGGGGTTCAATTCGCCACTGGCGGTCAATACCGCGACAGCAATAGCCAAATCGAATCCTGAGCCGTGTTTGGGAACCGAAGCAGGCGAAAGATTTACCGTGATGCGCCGCCCGGGCAGGGTGAATCCAGAGTTATTGGTAGCCGACCTGACTCGATCTTTTGCCTCGGTCAGAGAGGCGTCGGGCAGACCCACGAGCACAAAATTGGGCAGATTGCTTGATATCTCGGCTTCGATTTCTATTGGCGTGCCAGCCAGGCCTAGCAAACTGATGCCATAGCTCTTGGCGACGATCATCGAAACACCTGCTTGAGGTGCTCGACCGAGGTTTGCCCTCCGCGGAGGTAGACGGCAATGGCGTCTAAGCGAATCGAAGGGCCGACTCTGTGGGCAAAGCAATAAGCGTTAGCTGTTTTGCGCATTGACCGCACTTTTGCCGCAGTGATGGCTTCAAATGGATGCCCGAATCCTGAGCCGGACCTCGTTTTGACTTCGACGAAGACAGTTTGATCGCCTTCGGTTGCCACAATATCGACCTCGCCAAATCGGCAACGCCAGTTTTTTATCAGAATTTTGTAGCCGAGCGACTCTAAATACTCGGCCGCCGCCTTCTCACCCAGCGCTCCGAGATTTTGCTTTTGTGTCATGCATCAAAGATGCGTTCGTGGGACCCAAAGAGTACGCGATGAGGCCGAATCTGTGAATAAATGGCCGATTGAGAGGTTGTTAGAAATGCTCGCGAATCAGGCGGCAATAAGAACTAGTCGCCGAGCGGGCGGCTTTGCGAACTATTCGCCGACAGCGAGTTCTTTTGGAAGGTTGAAGGCCTTGCCAGTCAACTCTTCGACGTTCACATCTTTGAAAGTCAAAACTCGCACGTTTTTTACGAAACGGTCGGTGCGGTAGATGTCCCATACCCAAACATCGACCATGTTCAGCTCGAAATAGAAATCACTCGCGGTATCAACACGCACCAGGTTGACCTCATTGGCCAAATAAAAACGACGTTCGGTCTCGACCACATATCTGAAGGTCGCGACAACATCGCGGTACTCGCGATAAAGCGCTAGCTCGGCCTCGCGGTCGTAGTCTTCGATTTCGTTTTCGTCCATTGACATAAGTCTATTCGCTCAGGCCAGGCAGCTGACCATCGCCAAGAATCTTGCCAAGCCAGGTGTGACGGTGCTGAACTGTCGGCCCAAGATCGCGAACTGCCTGCATGTGGCTGGCAGCCGCATAGCCCTTGTGTCCGGCCAAGCCATAGCCAGGCAATTCACTTTCGAGCTCAATCATCAGGTTGTCGCGCTCGACCTTTGAAATCACTGAAGCGGCCGCTACCGAAACACAATCGCGGTCTGCTTTGGTGCGAACAATAACCGGGATGCCAGAGGCCTTCGCCCCCAACCAGTTGTGCGACCCATCGAGGATGATCATTGCGCCATCTGAAGCAATTGCTGAGCGAAGAACTGGATCGCTGAGCAACTCATCCAAGGCCCTTGAAGCTGCCAAAGCGAGAGCAAAAACGATGCCCTTTGAGTCGATTTCGACGGCACTTGCCATGCCAACGGCTGAGCCCGAAACCCACTGCGCAACCTGAGACACGATTTCGTTTCGGGCCTTTTCGCTGAGCAGCTTGGAGTCTCGAAGTTTGGCCGGCCAAGGCTCTGAAACGTTTGGGGATTGAGAATCAAGCAGGGCAACGCCAACAGCAACTGGCCCGGCAATCGCGCCTCGACCGACTTCGTCTACGCCAATCACAAAACGTGATCCAGCGGCGAAAAGCTCGCGCTCGAGGCTAAGGGTTGGGAACGTCTGCGAAGACATCTGGGTAGTTGTCGAGCCAACCGAAGTGGCTGAATGGCCAGGTGATTAGGAACGCGCGACCTACGATAAATTCTTTCGAGACAAAGCCCTTGCTCGGCAGATCGAGGTGGAAACGCGAGTCTGCGCTGTTATCGCGGTTGTCGCCCATCACCCAGATTGAGCCCTCGGGAACCACAACATCAAAGTCGATGGTTGAAGGCTTTACGTCTTTCGGCAGGTAAGGCTCGGTGATTGCCTTGCCGTTGATAGTCAGCTTGCCGTCGGCATCGCAACAGACGATGTGGTCGCCACCAACGCCAATCACGCGCTTCACGAGGTGCTGTGAGCTGTCGGGTGCGGTGATGCCAAAAGCCGACAGGAACCAATCGCTGACAATCACGACGGGGTTGTCTGACTGGGTTGAAACTGGGCCAAGCCAGCCACCAGGGTCTTTGAAAACAACCACGTCGCCGCGCTCGACTGCAATCAAGTCGGGCACCAACTCATTGACGATGATGCGGTCATCGATTTGCAAAGTTTCGAGCATTGAGCCCGATGGCACAAAGAACGACCGAACCAAGAATGACTTGATTAACAAAGAAAGCACCAACGCGGTACCAACTATGACAACTAGGTCGATTACGAAAGAAACGAATATGTTTCTTCGAAACTTGCCCCATTTGCTGTTGTCAGCTGGATCGCGTGGTGCTTTTCTTAGCGGGCTAATTAGTTGCCCGAAGTTCTTCATGCTTTAAGCGTAAGGAAGATTTATGCGTTGTCGCGCTTTTCAGCGATCTTTGCCTTCTTGCCGCGTAGGTCGCGCAGGAAGTAAAGCTTCGCACGGCGAACTGCACCGCGGGTTACAACTTCGATCTTCTCAAGGACTGGTGAGTGAACCGGGAAGGTACGCTCTACGCCAACCTGGAATGAAACCTTACGAACGGTGAAAGTCTCGCGAACTGACTCGCCTGAACGACGAATAACGATGCCCTTGAAAACCTGAACACGGCTGCGGTTACCTTCGATGATGTTTACGTGAACGTTCACGGTGTCACCAACGCGGAACTCTGGAATGTCTGAACGTAGTGACTTTGCATCTACTGAATCGAGAATGTGCATTTTGATCGCCTTCTGTTACTGCGCGCAGGTCAACAACGGGTAAGTTATTTTTCGATTTGTTGCTTAGAAGCCTGGCTCCCCTGCGGCAGAGCACTTGAAGGCTAACAACCTGATTAGTTTAGTCGCAAAAAGCCATGCTGGCAACGAGCTATTCTGGCAGCAGATCTGGGCGAACCCTTTTGGTGCGTTCGATTTGCTGATCTTTGCGCCACTGGGCAATCAGCGCGTGGTTGCCGCTCAGCAGCACCTCTGGCACATCGAGACCGCGCCAACTAGATGGCTTGGTGTAGCTCGGGTATTCGAGCAGGCCATCCGAGTGCGACTCTTCGATCAAGCTTTCGGCATTGCCAATAACACCCGGGATGAGGCGTGCGATGGCTTCAATCATGGCGATGGCTGCGACTTCACCGCCGTTCAAAACATAATCACCGAGGCTGATCATGCGCACCTTGGCCTTGGTCGATGCATAGTCGACTACTCGCTGGTCAATACCTTCATAGCGGCCGCAGGCGAAAACAATCTGCTTTTCATTCGCCAACTCGTATGCAGTTGCCTGCTTGAACTGTTCACCAGCCGGCGAAGTAAAGATGACAGTGCAGTCGCCATCCTCGGGAAGAATCTCATCGAATGCCAAACCCCAGGGCTCTGGCTTCATGAGCATGCCGGCCCCGCCACCGTATGGACTATCGTCGACGGTCTTGTGCTTGTCAAAGGTGTATTTACGCAGGTCATGCACCCGCATATCGAGAATCTCTTTTTCGCGGGCCTTACCCAATAGTGAGATGTCTAGAGCGTTGAAGTAATCAGGAAAAATCGTGATTGCGTCGATACGCATGATTACTCCGCGTCGGCCTTGCCTGCGGTTGCCTCAGAAGCACCTTGAGCCTCTGGGGTTTCGTCGGCTTCGCCTTCGAGTTCTTCGAATAGGCCACCAGGCGGGGCAATGACAACCTCGCCCTTTTCGACATCGACGGTTGGAACAAACTTTTTGATGAACGGCAACAGGTGCTCGCCGGTCGCACATTCGATGGCCAGGCAGTCCTGTGCAGGCAAGTGCTCAACGCGCACTACCTTGCCAAAATCGGCGCCATCACGGATGACCTTTAGGCCAATTAGCTGGTGGTCATACCAAGCGTCCGGCTCGGTTGGAAGAACCTCAACGTCGGCGTTAACCAGCAGAATCGCTTTGATCAGAGTTTCGGCCGCATTGCGATCATCGATGTCGTTTAGAAATAGCACCGGAGCAGCGTTGTACCAACGAAGCTCTTTGACGGTGACGGTTTTGCCAAACCAAGGGGAAGATTCTGGGACCTGAAGGTCAAGGACAGCACCCGGCGTAAAACGCTCTTCGGGGCTGTCGGTATAAAGCTCAAGTTTGAACGCACCCTTTAGGCCATGGGCCTTTACCAGGCGACCAACTCGGAGCGTTGTTTTGCTAGAAATCTGTATCAACCACGTCTACGCGGACTTTTTTGCCATCGGCTAGGGCGTTCACAATAGTGCGAAGCGCCTTGGCGGTGCGCCCGTTGCGCCCGATCACACGGCCCAGATCGTCTGGGTGCACGTGAACCTCAAGCAAGTCGCCTCGCGAGGTTGAGCGTGCAGTCACGGTTGCGTCGTCAGGATTGTCGACGATTCCCTTGACCAGGTGTTCGAGCGCAGCGGCAAGCACTTTTGTTAAGCCTCTTCAGAAGCTGCTGGAGCTTCTTCTACTACTGCTGCTTCTTCAACAGACTCGGCTGCCGGAGCTGCCTCTTCTGCTGCTTCGGCAACTGCGTCTTCAACTGAAGCAACCGCTTCGTCAGCTGCATCTGCAGCCTCTGCGATTACGTCTTCAGCAGCTGGAGCCTCGACCTCTGCAGCCTCAGCAGCAGGTGCCTCTTCAGCTGCAGGTGCAGCCTTTGCAGGGGCTTCGGTCTTAGGAACTAGAACAGTCTTCTTCTTGGTGTCGATGACGAATTCTTCCTTTGCAGCCTTTAGCTGAACGGTGTTCTTCGCGTTCTTGTCACCCTTTGAAGCCTGTAGGTCACCGGTGAGCTTTAGTAGCACAGCGACCTGCTCGGTTGGCTGAGCGCCAACGCCAAGCCAGTACTGAGCGCGCTCAGAGTTGATCTCGATGATTGATGGGTTCTCGGTTGGTACGTAACGACCGATCTCTTCGATGGCACGGCCATCACGCGCGGTGCGCGAGTCGGCTACGACGATGCGGTAGTGAGGTGCACGGATCTTGCCCATGCGCTTGAGGCGAATTTTTACAGCCACGATTGCTCCTGTTTTTCGTAATGGTGCGAACGTTCAACCGTGAGCGTGGGGGCACACTCGGTAGAAAAAGCTCTAGGGGTTGCCACAAAGTGTTTGGTTAGAGGGTCAAACACCAGGCAACCGCTCTATTCTGCCAGAAAAATGGCCGAGGCGCTAGTTGATTCGACTAGTTTCCTAGTCCGAATGCCGAGCCGCTGCTCTCGGCGGGTGCTGAGCCAGGCTTTTGCCCCGAAAGACGAGCGGCTTCTTCGGCCGCGCGCTTGGCAGGGTTTCCAGACTTCGACTTCTTGCCCTTGTCTTTGCCCTTGCTCTTGCCGCCGCCGAATGAGCCCATGCCCGGCATGTTTGGCATACCTGGAAGCTGCGGAACACCGCCCTTGGCGACGGTTTTCATCATCTTGGCGGCCTGTTCAAAGCGGTTGACCAGTGAGTTCACATCGGTAACGGTCATGCCAGAACCCTTGGCGATGCGGCTGCGGCGTGAACCGTTCAGAAGTTTCGGCTGGCGACGCTCGGCGGGAGTCATCGAGCGAATGATTGCCTCGGTGCGGTCAATTTCACGCTCGTCGAACTGATCGAGCTGAGCACGCATTTGGCCGGCACCCGGCATCATGGCAAGCATGCTCTTGAGCGAGCCCATCTTGCGAAGCTGCTGCATCTGGTCGAGAAAATCTTCGAGAGTGAAGGTATCTTTGGCCAACTTCTCGGCCATTGCTCGCGCCTCGGCCTCATCAAAGTTCTTCTGCGTCTGCTCGATAAGAGTGAGAACGTCACCCATGTCGAGAATTCGGCTCGCCATACGGTCTGGATAGAACGGCTCGAAGGCATCCATGCCCTCGCCATTTGAGGCGAAGATGATTGGCTTGCCGGTAACCGAAGCGACCGAAAGGGCCGCACCACCGCGGGCATCGCCGTCGAGCTTGGTAAGCACGACACCGGTAATGCCGACGCCGTCTTCGAAGGCCTTGGCAACGTTTACGGCGTCTTGACCGACCATCGAGTCGATAACGAAGAGCACCTCATCAGGGTCGACGGCCTTGCGGATGTCGATTGCCTGCTGCATCATCTCTTCGTCAACACCCAGGCGACCGGCGGTGTCAACGATGACAACGCTGAACATCTTTTGGGTAGCGTGCTTGATTGAGTCCTTTGAAACCTTGACCGGGTTTCCAACGCCGTTGCCTGGTTCTGGGGCGAAGACTGGAACGCCAACGCGCTCACCGACTACCTGAAGCTGGTTTACCGCGTTTGGGCGCTGAAGATCGGCCGCAACAAGAAGCGGAGTTTGACCTTGGTCTTTTAGCCACTTGGCGAGTTTTCCGGCAAGGGTGGTCTTACCCGAACCCTGCAAACCGGCAAGCATGATCACGGTCGGTGGGTTCTTGGCAAATGCCAGCTTGCGCTGTTCGCCACCAAGAATCGCAACAAGCTCTTCATTGACGATCTGCACAACCTGCTGGGCAGGGTTTAGAGCCTTCGAGACCTCATCGCCAAGAGCGCGGTCACGAACGGCATTTACAAAAGCTTTGACAACATCGAGTGCAACGTCGGCCTCGAGAAGAGCACGGCGAATTTCGCGCAGGGTTGCATCGATGTCGGCCGGGCTTAGCTTGCCCTTGCTGCGAAGATTCTTGAACGTCTCGACAAGACGATCCGAAAGATTGCCAAACATTTACTGCACTCCTAGCTAACGAGTCCGTTTGCGAACTCTTGCGCGTCAAAGAACGCGAAGTCATTTATGCCTTCTCCGACACCGACCAACTTAACAGGTATGCCAAGTTCACGCTGAATCGAGAAGACGATTCCACCCTTTGCCGTGCCATCAAGTTTGGTGAGCACCACACCGGTTACCTTGGCAACCTCGGCGAATGCCTTCGCCTGGGCGAGTCCGTTCTGGCCGGTGGTGGCATCCAAGACCAAAAGAACTTCACTGATTGCCGCTTGCTTTTCGATTACGCGACGAATTTTGTCGAGCTCGACCATCAGGTCGGTCTTATTCTGCAGGCGACCTGCGGTGTCAACAATCACAATGTCGGCGTCTTGCTTGATAGCAGCCTCGACCGATTCGAAGGCCACGGATGCAGGATCTTGCCCCTCGGTTTTCGGGCCAATCAAGGTTGCACCGGCACGCTCTGCCCAGGTCGAAACCTGCTGGACGGCCGCGGCTCTGAATGTGTCGGCAGCGCCAATCACGACGCTCCACTCCCCCTCAGTAAGCCAGTTTGCCAACTTGCCGATTGTGGTCGTCTTGCCAACGCCGTTCACGCCAACCACCAAGAACACGTATGGCAGCTTGCCGTCGCTCAGGTTGAGAGCCTTGTCTTCACGCTCGAGGCTTTCGGCAATAACTGCGGCCAAAATTGCCTTTAGTTCTGCCTCGGTTTCGGCGCCAGACTTCTTTGCCCGGGTCTTGACCTCGTCAACGATTGACATTGAGGCATCGACCCCGAAGTCTGCCTGAATCAAAATGTCTTCGAGTTCGTCAAGGTTTTCTGGGTCGAACTTGATTCGGCTGAACAGGCTGCGAATCCCCTTGCGCGCGCTGCGCTTAGGAAGTTCGACCGCGACGAGTTCCGGCTCGGGTTCAGGTTCCGGCTCCGGCTCAGGCGCGATCTCAATCTCGGGCTCTGTTTCAACAACTGGTTCTACAACTGGTTCGACAACGACCGGCTCGATGACCTCAACGGGTTCAGCAACCTTAACTTCTTCGGCAGGCGTCTCGGCAACAGCCTCGGGTTCGTCTTTGCGCTTCTTTTTCCAGAAGAGAAAGCCGGCCACGTTAGTTGCCCTTTTCGATTAGGCGCTGGCCAACTACGGCCGAAACGCCATCCTGGCGCATCGAAACACCATAGAGCGCGTCAGCGATCTCCATGGTGCGCTTTTGGTGGGTAATGATGATCAGCTGCGAGTTCGAGCGCAGGTCTTCAAAAATCTGAAGCAGGCGACCCAGGTTTGCGTCGTCCAGGGCAGCCTCAACCTCATCCATGACATAGAACGGTGAAGGGCGAGCCTTAAAGATTGCAACCATCAAGGCAACAGCAGCAAGCGAACGCTCACCACCCGAAAGAAGCGAAAGGCGTTCGATGCGCTTACCGGCCGGCTTGACAGTTACCTCAAGGCCGGTGGTCAACATGTCTTCGGGGTTGGTCAAGAAGATAGAACCGGTGCCACCCGGGAACAGGGTTGGGAAGACAGTTTCGAAGGCCTTGCGAGTGTCTTCGAAGGCTTCGGCAAAGATGACCTGCATCTTGGTGTCGAGGTCTTCGATGATCTGCATCAGGTCTTTGCGAGTCTGAGTTAGGTCGGCAAGTTGTTCGGTCAAGAACTTGTGGCGCTGCTCGAGAGCTGCAAATTCTTCAAGCGCCAGCGGGTTCACGCGACCAAGGCGCTCGAAGAGTCGCTCTCCCTCGCGCAAACGCTTTTGCTGCTCTTCGCGGTTGAATGTGGTTTCGGTGCGGTTGCCGTCTTCGTCTTCACCGATGATCGGCAATTCTGGGCTGTATTCCTCAAGCAGCGTCGACTGCTCCATGCCAAGCTCATCGTTGACTCGTGAAACCAAGTTGGCCAGGTTGAGGCGCTTCTCGTGGTTTGCCAACTCCATGTCGTGAACGCTCTGAGTCAAGGTAGCTAGCTTCATCTGAATTTCGGCGGTTTCGCCACGCAGTTTGACCAGTTCGGCATTTTGGTTGGCTCGGGCGTTCTCAAGTTCGTGCAGACGCAACTTAGCCTTCGCGGCACTCTCGGCAACCGCGTTCATAACGAGAGGCAGCGCCTCAAGCACCGCCTTGGCACTGTCGAGTTGACGCTGCTGAGCCGCAGCAGCGGCCTTGGCCTTTTCGATGGCAACCTGAGCTTCGGCAACCTGTGCACGAAGGGCAAGCCCACGCTCTGATTCAACGCGGACTCGCTCAACCGCTGCGCCAAGATCAACGCGCAGTTCGAGCTCGCTCTGCCTCTCTTGCTCGAGGTTTTCGGCAAGGGTCTGGCGGTTCTGAAGGTCTAGCGCTGGGCGCTCCTGAGCGGCAAAAGTATCGTGTGCTGAAATCGCTGACTGCAGAGCTGCTTCGGCAGCGGCAATGCCCTCGGCTGCAGTTGCGGCAACACGAGTCAAGCGGTCTACCTCGCCAGCAGTTGCTTCAACGGCCACGCGCAGGCGACCTAGCTTTTCGGCATTCGAAGCGATCGTAGTGTCGTGCTCTTTCAGCGCAGCAAGTGCCGTTTTCGCCGAAGCCTTCGCCGCCTCTTCGGTTGCGCGAGCCTGAGCCATTTCTCCGCGAGCCGACTCCACCAGGTTGGTAACCTCGGCCAAACGCGCTTCGGCCGAATCACGCTCGGCAACAAGTTCAAGTTTTGATGGCTTGTTCGAAGAACCACCGCGAATGATCGACTCAGTGAGCACGTCGCCATCCAAGGTAATCAAAGTCAGCTTGAGCGAATTCTTGTCGGCCTTGTAAAGCGAGCGCGCGGCGTCGAGGTCGTCGACCACAACCACGTTTGAAAGCAGAGCCAAGATGCCGCTAGGCGCCTCGACAACTTCTGCTGCCGCGCGAGCACCGGCAACCTTGGTCAAACCTTCGGCCTTGCCCTTGGCATCAACGTCGGCAACGATCAGCTCAACCCGGCCACCCTGACTGCTCTTTAGGTGCTCAATCGCCGCAAGACCCTCTTCGCGAGAATCGGCGACCAGCGCGTCGGCCAACGAACCGAGAGCCGCAGCAATTGCTGCCTCGAAGCCCTTCGAAATCTTCATGTGGCTGGCTACCAAACCACGGATGCCTCGCAGGCCTGCCGAAGCCAATTCGGTGGCGCCATCTTTTTGTTCGAGAGTCAGGTTTAGCGCCGAGCGCTTAGCCGATAGCGAGTCGCGCTCGCGTTCTGCCTGGTGAATCTTGTCGCGAAGCACTTCGATCTGCGCGCCGGCATCGGCAACTGCCTTCTGCGCTGCCTCATAGGCGGCCTCGAGGCCGTTGTCGCTTGGCGACTGTTGGCCCTGAAGTTGCTCTTCGAGCGCTGCATACTCGGCCTTGCGTGCCTCGTGACGCTCGGTTGCCTCGGCTAGCGCCGTCTCGTGTCGAACTACCTCGTTGCGCAGGCTGGCGAGTTTTGACTCAGCAACATTGGCCTCGTTGGCAAGGCGCGACTTTTCGAGATCAAACTTCGAAATCAAAGCATTTTGAGCGGCAACATCGTTGTCAAACTCTTCGAGAATATCGCGGGCCTTGCTGCGAGCCTTTTCGGCATCTTCAAGAGCGACCTTCAACTTTTCGACGGTTGCGGCAAGTTCAATAGCGTTTGCTTCGGCGGCAAGAGCATCGGCTTCTAAAGCAGCCGGGTCAACCTGCGCACCGGCAACCTCGGCCTGCGAACCGAGCAACGCCACACGCTGATTGGCAATCGAGAGTTGCGAACGAAGACGCTCGGCAAGCGAATCAAACTGGTATGAAAGGTTACGAGCTTGGTCTAGCTCGGTCGAAACCTGAGCGGCTTCAAGCTGACCGAGTCGAACCGTGTTTTCGGCGAGCAGCTCTTGCAAAATGTTGCGCTCACCACGACGGTCGGCCTCGCTCTTGGCGGTGTCTTCGAGTGTGCGGTGCAGTTCACTGATGTCGGCCGCAAGCAAACGAGCCTTGGCATCGCGAACAACGGCCGCGATTCCCTGAGCCTCGCGAGCAACCTCGGCCTGCTGACCAAGTGGCTTGAGTTGCCTGCGAACCTCGCCCGCAAGGTCGTTCAAGCGAGTCAGGTTTGCCTGCATGGCCTCGAGCTTGCGCTGAGTCTTTTCTTTGCGACGGCGGTGCTTCAAAATACCGGCGGCTTCTTCAATAAAACCGCGACGCTCTTCAGGTGTGGCACGCAGAACCGAGTCAAGCTGGCCCTGGCCAACAATTACGTGCATCTCGCGGCCGAGGCCCGAGTCGCTTAGAAGCTCTTGAACATCCAGCAGTCGGCAGGCATCGCCGTTGATGGCATATTCGCTGCCGCCGTTGCGAAACAAGGTTCGCGAAATAGTGACTTCGGTGTAGTCAATTGGCAGGGCGCCATCTGAGTTGTCGATGGTCAAAATAACTTCGGCGCGACCGAGTGGGCCCTTGGTGCTGGTGCCGGCAAAGATGACGTCTTCCATCTTGCCGCCGCGAAGGCTCTTTGCGCCCTGCTCACCCATTACCCAGGCAAGTGCATCGACAACGTTTGATTTTCCCGAGCCGTTTGGGCCAACAACTGCGGTCACACCCGGCTCAAAGGCAAAAGTTGTGGGCTGCGCGAACGACTTGAAGCCCTTGAGTGTAAGGCTCTTTAGATACAAGCTGGCCACCCACCCATCTTCAGATCGTTCGAAATTGCGACACGCGTCGCGTCAATCAAAATTACCCCATTCCGGCGGGTGTTTTTGCCAAACCTAGGGCTGCTACGCCTTTAGTTTTTGGCACTTTGGGCAAAAGTGCGAGCCGCGATTCATCCAGTTTTCGCGCTTGATTGGGTGACCGCATCGCTTGCATGGCAAACCGGTCATGCCATAGGCGTTCAACGACACCGCAAAGTAGCCGCTTTCGCCGTTTACGTTCTTGTACTGCTCATCAAAACTGGTGCCACCCTCGAGCACGGCATCGGCCAGAATCTGACGCACATGCTCGAGAAGTTCTTTGGCCTTTGCAGTCGAAATCGAGGCCGCCGGCTGGTCATAGTGAAGCTTGCTGCGCCACAGCGACTCATCGGCATAGATGTTTCCGATGCCACTTAGAGTCTGCTGATCGAGCAAGACGCGCTTAATTCCAGAGTTCTTTTTCGCTAACTTGGCAAGCACGGCCTTCAAGTCAAAATCTGGGTCGAGTGGGTCTCGGGTGATGTGTGCAGCCGAAACCGGGATGAGGTTTTGCCACCACTGACCCACGCCAACGCCGGCGCTAAAACCACCGGGCTTGCCATCGCGGGTTGGCTCTAGTTCGTCAATTGCTAGTGAACCAAAAATGCGTTGATCGATAAATCTAAACTCGACCTTTTCACCGCTTTCAGACTGCACATGAATTACAACTCGGGTCAACTTGTCGTCTTCAAAACCGGGGGTGCGCAGCAGCATCTGCCCGCTCATGCCAAGGTGTCCGACCATTGCCAGTTTCTTCTCGCCCGCGCGATCTGCAGGCACCTCTAACGGCAACCACAAAAACTTGCCGCGTCGAACTACGCCAAGAATTTTGCTGTCGATCAGTGTTTGGCGAAAGTCTTCAACACCACCCGGATGCCGCTTGAGCGACCGAGCGTCGAGAACATCAACCCCCGTAATAATTCCGTTGGTGATTGCAGGCGCGAGACCCGCCCTGACGGTCTCGACTTCAGGTAACTCGGGCACTATTTGCCCTTGGGAGCTTTGAGTTTGCCGCCGTTAATGGCATCGATTGCTGCCTCGGTTTCGGCGCTCTTTTTGCTCTTGCCAGAACCCTTGCCGATTACCTTGTCATCGAATATGGCCGATGCGAAGAAATCGCGATCGTGATCTGGCCCCTCGTGAGTAGTTTCAAACTTGACCACCCCGCCGAGCGACTGGGCCAGCTCTTGCAGAGTTGTCTTTGGGTCGGCGTTGGCACGAAGTTTGTCTGTGTCTTGCAACAGCGGAAAGACAAACCGCTCGACCATTGATTTGGCTGCGTCGAGCCCCTTGGAAACATAGGCAGCACCTAGAAGTGCTTCGAAGGCATCGGCCAACAGGTTTGCCTTTTCGCGGCCACCGGTTTGTTCTTCGCCTTTGCCAAGCAGCAAGAATTCGCCGAGGCCAAGCTCGGTGGCAACGCCAGCCAACGCCCTGGCCGAAACCACGGCGTTCTTGACCTTGGTCAGTTCACCCTCGGGCAAATCAGAAAGCAGGTCGTGAATGTGTGCAGTAACGACAAAACCCAACACCGAGTCTCCGAGAAATTCGAGACGTTCGTTGTTGGGTTTATTGCCGTGCTCATAAGCGTATGAGCGGTGAGTCAATGCGAGCTCGAGCAGTTGAGGCTCGATCTCGACGCCTAGGCGGTTGCTTAGAACGTCGAGGTTCATCGCTGACTTCAAAAAGTCTTAAGCGTCGGCGACCTTGCGGCCCTTGTACTCAAGGAACAAGGCGTTGCCGGCTGAGTCTTCTACAAGCTTTGCGCGGTGAGGCAGGCTGTAGACGGTCTTGCCGTTCTCTACGGTCTTGACCAAGGTAACCTCGGCGGCCTTCCACTGTGAACGACGTGCGTGGGTACGTGCACGAGAGAGGCGTCTCTTTGGTACTGGCATGGTCTTACTCTTCCTTTTTTCTAAGCTCTTCTAGCGCACTCCAACGCGGGTCTGCCGCGGTTTCGTGCACGTGGTGCGGGTTCTCAGCCAACTTCACACCGCAGTCAGGGCATAGACCTAGACAGTTTTTGCGACATACAGGTTGGAACGGGAGGCTCAGAACTACCGCGTCACGAATGACTTGTTCTAGATCGATCTGTTCATCGTCAACGACAAAATCATCCTCGTTGGTTAAAGAATAGGCGAAAAGTTCCTGAAAATCCACCTCAATTGGCACGATTAGCGGATCGAGGCATCTGCTGCACTCGCCCTCGGCGTCGACAAACACCTCTCCGGTAGCCAAAATGCCCTCGTGAACAGACTCTAAACGCAGGTCAAGATCAAGCTCGGTGCCCTCAGAAACTGTGACAATCGCATCGCCAAGCGCGCTCGGAACCTCGATATCAAGCTTGAACTCGCGCATAGCGCCAGCCTTGTGCATGATGTCGTGCACTGGGATTACATAGGGTGAAGCGGTGCTCATTAGCTATTTTTCTTTCGATTGGCCGAAGAAGAGGCTAACGCACGCGCGACCGCCTGGGTTACATATTTGCCAACCGAACCCTCAAGGTCGGCAACCTGCTTGACCAACGAGCTAGAGATCTGCCCATGCTCTGGGTTGGCTGGTATGAAAACCGTTTCGACCTCGGCAAGATCGCGGTTGACCAGCGCCATCGGCAATTCGTAGTCGAGATCAACATTGTTTCTGAAGCCCTTGACCAGGGCCGTTGCGCCGACCATGCGGCAATAGTTGACCAAAAGGCCACTATCGAGGGTGTCGACCTTGATTCGAGCGTTGGCATAAACACCCATTTCGGCAAGGCTCGCCTGAATAAGTTGCACTCGCTCTTCGCTCGAAAACCTCGGGGTCTTGCCCGGGTTGTGCACCACAACGATGTGCAACTCGTCGAACAAACGCGCAGCGCGCTTGGCAACATCTAGGTGACCGAGCGTGATTGGGTCGAATGAACCTGGATAAACGGCGATGTGCGACATGCCTCAAGGTTAGCCGAGCTGGGTGTTTGACAAAAGGGGCGTTTGTTAACCCTTGGTTAAATTGGCCTGCCTAGCATCATCTTCGAGACGAAGTGATTCGGCGAGCGCCTGGTGCTTTTCGAGAGTTGGGTCGGCGGTCAAGACGGCTTCGGCGGCGACTCGGGCAGCCTGAATCAACTTGGCATCGGCGATCACACGCAACAGCTTGAGGCTCGAACGCCCACCCGATTGGGTTTGACCCAATACATCACCTTCGCGACGAAGCTCGAGGTCAATCTCGCTCAGCTCAAAACCGTCAAGCGTGCTTGCCACTGCACTCACACGCTCGAGAGCTAGCGAATCGTCTTCGGCCGAGGTGAGCAACAAACAAAGGCCCGCATTGCCACCACGGCCCACACGACCACGCAACTGGTGCAGCTGGCTAACCCCGAAGCGATCAGCATCGAGCACCACCATCACGGTGGCGTTGGGCACATCAACGCCAACTTCGATAACCGTCGTCG
>JACCEB010620324.1_pt1 | contig 25306 bp, 14 predicted proteins | sample 7454761 | NCBI WGS metagenome assembly JACCEB01 (sample SAMN15323454, study PRJNA562643) | freshwater metagenome | isolation source: river surface water | place: USA:Blue River Watershed | collected 2017-08-18
AATGAGTCCACCACTGTCCGTGATAATGCTGACTCTATTAAGGCAGGTCTCACTAAACTTTTTATCGAAAATGAAGTTGTCATCACTTCTGGTGGCCTTGGCCCAACAAAAGACGATATCACGAAGGAAACGATCGGCGATTTTTTTCATAAAAAGATGCTTCTTAACCATGAGGCGATTCAAATTGCCGAAAGTAATTACAAGCAATTTGACCGTATTTTTCCAGGACAAGATCACGGCTACGCCTATTTGCCAGAGGGGTTTTATCCCTTAAGTAATTCAACTGGCTTTGCTCCAGGGTTTTACTTCAAAGAAAAAAATAAAATTCTTTTCTCATGTCCCGGTGTTCCTCGTGAGTTCAATAGTATGCTCAGTGATCATTTTTTTAAGATTTCATCTGAAAAGATCGATCACAAAATTCAAATGAGGCACTTTGTTGTTAGGACAAAAAATGTGCCAGAGGAAAAAATTTTTGGTGAAGTTGATCCAACACTTTGGGAGAAACTACAAAAATTTGGTGATGTCAGCTCTCTCCCCATACTTATGGGAGTTGATATTGGGATTAAAATCAAAGGATCCTCTAAAGAGGCCTTAGAGAAACAAGAGATCGAACTTCGAGGCATTTTCGCTTCATCTCCAATCTCAAAATCGATTTGGCATATTGGAACTGAGTCTTTAGAACAAAAAATAGTCTCCATCGCTAACGAAAAAAAAATCAGTTTTGGTTTTGCTGAGTCTGCAACTGGTGGCCTTTGCTCTCATCGTATTACTTCTATTTCAGGTAGCAGCCAATCATTTTTTGGTTCAGTTGTTTGCTATGACGAAAATGTAAAAGTGAATCAACTTGGAGTGAGACGAGAGACGATTAATACCTTTAAAGTGGTAAGCCCAGAGACAGCCACGGAGATGGCCCAAGGTTTACAAAAATTAATGAAACTTGATATCGCGATCTCAATCACTGGATACGCTGGACCAAGTGGTGGGACAACTGAGTTTCCTGTAGGTAGCGCTTGCATTGGTCTCGCTTTAAAAGATGGAACCACGAGGGCACAGACTGTTCGCCTTAAAGGAGACAGAGACATTCTTAAGCAGCGTTTTTCTCAAGCCGCGCTTTACATCCTTCTTGAGGAATTGGAAAAAGTTGCCTATTCCTGACTCGAAATATCGGCATTCCCCTTTCTTAGGAAGGTGAATCTGCTCGTTATTTCAGTTAGTTATAACTCTTTTTCTTCATTGGCCTCTCGCTTCGTTAAAATAAGCTAAATCCAGATGGAAAGGTTAAAAATTCAGTTAGAAAAATCCGATAGTTATAAACAAGAGGGATAACACGGATGTTGAACTCGCTTCAATCGAAACTTATTTCAAAGCTTAAATTTTCACTCACTTTGTCAGTGCTCTTATTTCTTTACTCCTGTATGCCGACTTCTACGAGGCCGACTCTTGAAGAGAGTAGTACTCAAGGGCCCTCAACAACGACTGCAACGACCTACAATGAACCAACCTATCCGATAGAAGGAATATTCGTCCAGGAAGGTGTGACGAGAACATCCTCCGTTTTTTCTCTTCCGCTTAATTTTAATGATTCATTTCTTGTGAGAGGTAAGGCCTTATCACAATATTTAAGAAAGCTACCAAACACTACGAAACTCTGTTTAGTCGGAAAGTATAACTTTACTGTGGGATCAGACAAATTTCTTGTCATGTCTGCGAAGTCGAAATCATTCACTGATCTCATTAACAAAACAACAGAGTTCTACCTCCAGGTAGAACCAGGGAATGATTCTTCCAACCAAAATGATTGCTTAATCTATAATCTCACCAATTCTCTTTTTCAAAATGCAACAAACCCATCTGCCTATTTTAGTTTGACCCAACTTTGTACCAACTGTTCTTCCGCCGTCACAAGTACTGGTCTCAGGCTCTATTTTGTAAATGGAGAAGAAGTCCCGACTGTCACTGTGAATTCTTTAATCTTAAATATTTCTGGCTCTACTGCGACCAATGGAAATACCTGTTCAGAATCAACCGTTTGTAAAGCGAGAGGCTTTGATTGTTGTCTCGACGGACAATGTGTGACTGATGGGGCGATAAAACCCGGATCTCTCACATCACCAGAGTTTTTAGCGGCCCAAGAAGATGTGAGCTCAAACCCGAACCGTTTTGTACTGTATCCTCAATTTTATTTTGTTTGTGCCAATAGACCTGACTCGAATCCTAACAATGGAACCACCTCTACCAATGATCCTTTGTACGAGTCCTACATTAGACTTCTTGAACTGAATCAACTTTATGCCTGTATTAACAAAGTTGATGGGGAGTTTTCTCACTGTACAATTAAGTTCAATCAGGCGAACCAGAATATGCCAGGAGACTTTTCTTTAAGCTCATCAGGGTTTAAAGATGACATCAACTTTTCCACGGTTAATCCCAATTTAAGTTCAGGAGATTACTTAAATAATATTGTTAAAATTATTTATGCCGGCCAGACCGTTTATGAACAGGGCAAGACACCTCTTTCAAACGGAACATTTACTAGTGGAACGGCCAACGATGATTTAACCAGCGGGCAGTCGGTTAATCTCAATTTACCTCTCCCTGCGAATGCAAAGGATGCCAATCTTTATATTACTTATAAGATTGATGGGACCTGTGAAAAACTTAGTACGACACTCGCGAAATGCTCAAAGACTTATGTCCATGAATCTTCCGAAACGACTTCAACGACCTGGCATGACTCTTCAAAATTCTTTGCACTTCCCCCATATGCTGACACTACAAGTACAGCTAATTTGATTGTGAAGATTAGCGGAGTCGTCATCCCTGAAGACACAACGACTTGGAGTAAATCTCAAAATCCGAATGGAATTTCTTTTATTAACTCCTACCCTATTTATCAAAATCAGGTAGTAGAAATAACCTATTATGTAAAATCAAATGTCTCTGATCTCACGAAACTTAAATCTGCAGCACAAGCTCAAGTCAACTCCGTTTGTAGTTGCTCATCTGGTTCTAAATGTAATCTCAAACCTCTTGTTGATCCGAACACTGGCTCCATCACAAACTATGAATGTACCTACCCTAATTCAGTAAACACTGAACCTCCGGCGAATCAAACTGTTTACGTTTCAAACAAAAATATCGCTCATCGATATTTCGATGCGAATGGCGTAAATTATGATGAAGATTTCGGTTCGGCCCTCGATCAAGAGTTAACTCCCTTTGGTTACACAAATAATGATGTTTTTAAACCAACGAATTTAAATCAATACACTGGCTTCAACGAAATTTATGGCTCGTTTGCTAAAACTGGAACTTATGTCGCAAAACCAGCAAAATTGGTTCGAGTTAAAAAAGATAAGTTTTACGATATTATCGTGAACTCCGGAGCATTCTCGAGTTGTACCACTTGTGGTTCGGACTACTATACAAGTCTTCAAAAAATATTTCCTCAAAACTTCTCTGGTAAGGGTGGCGGATATGCACCAGATATCTATGAGAACCGAAGAGAAAATAATACGAGCCTTTACCGAAGTGATGATCTTTTATTTGGAAGGGCTTGTTTTGTTCCCGCGACCATGATTCCTTGGACGCATAGTAATTTAGGAACACCTAAAGATCAGAGACGTGCTCGATTAGGGGCCCAACACTTTCTTTTTGCCAATGGGTACAACAGAGACTGGTACGGCTTTGATTACGGATCGATGATTGGCTCTTTTGATGGTGTCACTTGGTTTTCAATTGGATCCACAAGAAGAATCAAAGCAACAACTGGTAAGCTCTTCCTGGCCGTTAATGCTTACCTAGGGGATCTCAACATTGATAATAGTTTTAACGTTACTGTCAGTGAGTCCTCTGCTTTTTCATCTGACATTCCAGACCACGATACAGAAACAGATGGGGCCCAATGTCAAAAATCTCACTTTTGTGCGAATGATAATGATTGCTTCACACAACTTGGATTTGAATATACTTGTCAAAATGTGGCTTCCTTAAGTTCAAAATGGCCTCTCTTTGATGTCAATGCCTCAGAGATTGTTGGCTCTAACGTCAGAACTCTTCTCTCTTTAGTCGGCGGTGCCAATGGTCAAACCAAGCGCTGTGTTTATCGTGGAAAAGGTGCTCCTTGTTTAAAAGATCTCACTCAAGCTGGAAGTACGACCCTCACACATTTCAATAGCTCTACGACTGTAGGACACTTGATGTGTTCAAATAACACAACTTGTGTTCCTCTTAGCACCACAAGTCGCTTTAACGACAGAATTTCTCGATTTGCCACCACTCCACTTGCGCAAAACTTGGCCCAAGTCCCGGCCTCTCTCTCAGATACCGTAGGCCTTGGAGCGAGAATAATCTTAAGACCATTTGATTATCATGGAACTGCTTCAGTACCTTCAGCGGCGCAAAGTGCTCTTATCCAAAATAACGTCAGTGCTATTTGTATTCCAGGACGTGATGTCGCAAATTCTTTGGGGACTTTTGACTCGCACTCTCGTCACCCCGGAAATCGAGTGGAAGCTTCCGACAAGCTCTTTGGAGTAGGTGCAACGTCTTCAAGTTTTAATTCAACAAAAAATCTTCTCTATTGCCCAACGACTGATAGTGCTGGTTTTAACATGCAGCAGTTTGATCTATTAAATAGCGATAGTAATCTGAATACCTTTTCTATCGTTCAAAATATGTCTTCAAACCTTTTGAATCTCAGTCCTCTTACCTCGCTCAATATTTATAGCTCAACAAGTGGTTCCCAAATTACGAGCATTGGTTACCAAAGAAACTCTTGTTTAAGAGCTCCAGGTGCTTCGTGTTTTAGTGATATGGAGTGTGCTCCATCAAGCTTTATTGCTTCCAAAGCAAGATCAGCAAATCTCGTTTCAATACTTAACCTTGCGGAGGCAAAATTCTGGGAAGAAGAACTCGTTTGTGGAAATCCGGATTTTAAAACGATCGCGACGGGAGTGTTTAATACCCAGTTTAATCCTAAGAAAAATAAATGTTGCCGCGAGTTTGGTAAAACTCTTTCCGTTTACACTCAAACTCCAACCTCAACCTATCAATGGTGTGACGACACAACAGCTTCAATTAAAGTGGCGGGATACAATCAGAATATAAACTCATCATCACGTTATTCTCGCGTTCACACGGTTTATGACAAGATGACTTGCGATAGAGTTAGTATAACTCCTACAAAAACGTTTGCTCTTTCTATGGTGGCACCGACGGCCACAGATCGAATGAAGCAAATCCTTGAGCAATATAAGACTCTGGATACTTTAAATCAAAGAACTTGCTGCACGAATCATTGGGTAAGAAGCTTTTCCACAGATAATGGCGGAGGCCATGCTTTCTCAGCTAGTAAGATGCAAAATATAGATAAAGCGATGTTTAAACACATCAGCTGGAGACCTGATAATACAACGACTATCTCACCTGACCCAGACTCAGCTTTCGAGTGCGGTCCCCTTGATTATAATAACTCTTCTTGTGAAATAAAAGGTCTAACACCCACTGAAGAAGAACTTTATCTCACTTGGGCAGGTTCTCTGGAACTTATTGGGATTCCACAGGTGGCGATTAAAACGAATGATCAAATCCATCAAATCGTGGATGATTCTCAACAAGACAACAGTACCTCTCAACTACCACTAAAAGATTCCAATGGGATCGCGATCATGACACCTGTCAGTACATCTGGTGAAGATTTTCAAGATACCTCAAGTAAAAAATATTACTCTGCCGCAAGCTACACAAAGATGAATATGCCGAATAATTCTCTGAAAAAAATCTTTTCTGAAGATGAGTTTAACTGCTGCATCCCTTCAGGTCAGCAAGTCCCTGATGGAACAACCAACTCTCAGTGTTGTACAGGTCAAGCCTTCACTCAAAATAACATTAGAAGATGCTGTTTAGCGGATTTTACTGATGTAACACTTTATTTAAATCGCTATGTCTCGTCTGAAGGAAGAGGATTACCAGATACGGCGTATGATAAGCAAACAGGATACATTAAAGATGCGGGCCAGGTTCAGCTAATGGCAGCACAAAAGAATCTCTGCTGTTCGGGAATGGCCATGACTGGTGTCGCAATCAGTAATCTCAATATTCCTCTTACCGGTGGAAATTTTTTACCTCCTGATACATCAACAACGACAAAAAGATTTAATTATCGAACAGACGAAGTTGATAATAATGGGCCAACTGGATCTGTAGGAACCATTTTTGATTATGGAGTGAGATGGAATAACCACGTTTATTGTGTACCAAGTGGGTTTGGACAGTAGTCTAGAGAGTGAACGCCATCAGGGCAGCAATGATCCACCTGTAAAAAGTAAAATAGCAAAGCTGTATTTTCCCAATGAGTTTCATAAAAAAATGAATCGTTCCCCACCCAACGATAAATGAAGTAAAAATTCCGGTGATTAAAATCAAAAATGAGGAGTGATCTGGATTTTTTAAAATATCGGGAACTTCTTTAAATATCCCTGCAAAAATAATGGGTAGCGAAAGGAGAAAGGAATATGAACCTGCCTCTTTCCTATTAAGGCCCAAAAGAAGTGCCATAGTGAGCGTAATTCCTGACCGGCTCACACCAGGGAAAATGGCAAATGCTTGAGAGAGCCCAATCAGACCGGCAACCCTCCATTGAAGGCCATTCATCATGGGATTTTTTAAAAGGGAGGTGTTTTTAGAATTCTTCCAATCTGCCAACCATAAGAGGCCACCAAAAATAGAAAGGTTAACAATAATGATCCACGGATTTCTTGCCATTTTGGCAATTGGGATAAGAAGAACAATAAATATAACGCTGATGAAAGTAGAAAAAATAAAATTTCGCACAAACCAGCGATCCTCTCCTCCAATACTAAAATTGGCAAGAGATGGAGTAAAAGTTCGAGCGTATTTAATAATATCTTTTCTAAAATACACTATGACCGCAAGTGCAGTCCCTAAGTGCATCATAAGATCGAAAACAACACCGGGATCTTGAATCTTCATGACATGAGGAAGAAGAGCTAAATGCCCACTACTACTAATTGGTAAAAACTCTGATAATCCCTGAATAATTCCATAAACGATGGCCTCAAAAAATGTCATTCAAAATTCCTAAGCTGAAACGGTATCACTAGCACCAAAATATTCTAAATTTGTGTTCTCAATGGCATCCATCACGTCATTAACGTTTTGGCGTAGTTTATCAACTGAACTCTCCTGGCCCTCAGAAACATTTCCTTTTGGAATGACCTCAAGAAGCTTAGAAAGGTTCGATAAATCAGATTTCCATAACTCAAGCTCTGTTGAGTCCCCTCTCTTCACAAGTTCAGCGGATAATTCAAAAATATAGGCATAAAGAGATTGCGCAGAATCAGGAGATTGTAAAATAGTCTTTAATTTAGGAGCGGAGAGAAGATCAAAGACTTTTAACGTTGTCATCGAATCCGATTGTACGTTTTTCGCTGTATCGATCCAGTTCGTGTCATCAAGATTGTACTTATAAAACTTCGTCGAAATGGCTTTAATATTATCTTTCTTATCAAAGTTAACTTTAAAAATTCTTCCCTCTCCCATGACAAGAGGAATAATAAGATCAAAAGGCTTCTGCTTGTTGTAACTAATTTTCATAAAGAGAGCATTTCCAATTTTCAGGAAACTTATATCGTGAAAATCTTTGTACTCAATCAAAGAAAGAAAAGAATTTTTATAATCAATGTAACCCTTAATAAAGGGTGTCTCTGTTTCAATAACTTCGAGAGCATTTTCTGCATTTAGTGAAAAAGCGGTTTTAGTGAATTTAATAATCTCCGTGGCAAAACTCATTTGAGATTTTGCATCTAAATGCTTTTTAAAGACAGATTTCGCTTCATTAGATTCATAAACAAAATGATGAATCTTAGGATATTTATCAAAAAGGAGGTAATTTCCTTTAATCCCAATTCCAAGGAGCTGCTTAAAATCAAACGTTTTAAAAACTTCCACTTCGATCGGACGCTGTAGATCCCTTTGATAAAAGGTGAGGCTTGTGTTGAGATTTAATTTTTCTTTCACACCTCGAAAATGCATTGTTGGTAAGATAAGAAGTTCCGAAGGATTGTAACTAATCTGAAACTTTAAAATATCAGAGACATCAACTTTAGGCTCAAACTCGGTTTCAGCGCCCTCAGGATTTTCCTTTAACACTTTCGATTTCACTCTCTGATCTATTTTATCACTAATACTCACTGTCACTGGTGGCTCAAACCCCTGAATCAATGGCGAAATAACCGCAAGACAGAAAATCACTGGAATATAAAATAAAATGCCAAGAATTGATGAGAAGGCCGATGGAGTATGAATATTCGTAAAAGTTAAAAACTCTTTTAGCGTTCGTCTCGATAGAATGGAAGTTAAGTCAAAAATGACAAATGGCCATGTAAGCATACCAACAACAACACGTATAGGACCACCAACGCGTGCCCAAATAAAATTACCTGTTGATCGAATACCTAGAAAGAATTCTGAAACGCTCACACCTAAAATAATGGTGGAAGCAAATCGAAGAACAAAATAAACAATAATGATGCCATAAAAATTAAAATCTGCGGCCAATTGAGAAGTCGCTTCTCCAAGGATCTCCCCTAAAATGGGATACTCATCTATGAGCGCCATCTTAAATTGTTGCCAGTCAATATCTAATAAAGCTGAAATTTCTCCTGGAACAAATTCTAAAAATCCTCTGAAATCATCAAAAGGCATGAGAATAACAATTAAACTATAAGAGAGAATAAGATCTGAAAGAACTGCAAAGACACGAAGGATGGCATTGGTTGAATGTGTCGGAGCACTTAGAACGAGAGCTTTCTTTTTATTTATTTTCTTATTGAGTTTCGCTTTTTTTTCTTTGGCCGCAGGAGGATTCGTTAAGGATTTCGGAGTGTAGACTCTTAACTTTGTCGCTTCTTCTCTTGCATCCTTCGTCTCATTTCCCGGAGTCTCTGGGACTTCTTCTCTTTTAGCAACATTCTTCTTAACGACAATTTTTACCTCGAGATCTCCAATACCAATTTTATCACTCTCTTCAAGAATGACATTCTTACCAGTGGAAATCTTCTTGCCATTAATGAATGTTCCGGAACTACTTCCATGATCGATGATGGAGACAACATCATCTTGCAAAGTGAAAGTTGCGTGCCGAGGAGCAATCGAGGGATCTGAAATCAGGATATCTCCGACCTCACTTCCTACTATCAGTTGATTCTCTAGTGGATAAAGGGGAGCGCCTTCCATGTTACTTAATTCAATTTCAAAAACTTTTACGTAATCCACTTTATCAAGGTCAGATTGACCCGAACTGCCACCATTTGTTGGCGAAGATTTACGTTTAAAAAGCTTACTTAGCACTTTTCCTTGGCCCTTTCTCAATCATTGAAATTACACATATTTAGTTTCACTTTTTTCTGAGAAAAAGGGAAGTAATATGACTTAAGAATGTTCTAAGTTAGGCTCAGAGAATTGGAAGACGTACAATAGAAGTCGACTGGACTACTTAGCTATTGAAAAGATTAATTTTTTATAAATAAATTGCCGAAATAACAAGAAGATACAAGTTTTTTAAAAGGTCATTTAGATGAAACACAAAAACATGTCTGCCTCCCTTGCTCTTATGCTGAGTTTTGAACTCATCGTCGCTCCACTTTTACCATTGGGGAGTGCCCTTGCGGACAATACAGCACCTCCTAAGAAAAAAGACAATGAAGATTCCGTTTGGACTGCGGATAATGTGAGCCAAGGAATAAGACAGGCCTCCAACCTTTGGTCTACCGTGAATGGGATAAGAAATGGAGGTGCCAATCAACAAGGGGGAATGCCGCCACGTTTGTCAGCTGACATGCAGGAACTTGGTGCTCAACAAATGGGCCAACCCGATAAGTTTTTTAACGCCCAAAAACTAATGCAAATTCCTGGGCTCGGAAATTACCTCGCATTAAATAACATTAATCCAGCGATGCTTAATTGCGAAACTCTTAAAACAACTCTTCACGAGGCAAAACCCGAAGTTTGTCGTCTCGGTGTCACTCAGGATAGTGCCAACGGTCCGCAGAGCGCTCAACTTCAGCAAATGTCCATGTACCATGATCAGTATTTCAAGATTAGTAAAAAATATAACAATTTTTTGTCCGATTCAAATGCTGAAGGCCAGGCCTTTGGTGTGGGTTGTATGAGAAATGCCATGAACATTTTGAACGGATTTTTTAAGTACAGAGTAGATGAGCTAGATAAATTAACGACCAATCTTGAGGCCATGCAGAACCAATTTCGTGAAGCCTCTAGAGCAGATCTCGATGCCATTGAAGAAACGGTTGCCGTCCTTGATGGTGACTCACCGATGGCCGATAAAGTTCGTAGTAAAAAACCTGATCTCTTTGACTTTGGAAAAAGATTTAATAACCCTGCTTGTAATTCCATGTTTACCGGTGAGGCGATCAACGAAAAAGGTCGCGCTGAGGGGTTAAATAAAATAAATCAAGACTTAAAGAAAACGCTCTCTACAAAGGCGGGTAAATTCTCAGGTGAGTCTTATGCGAAATCTCACACCGCTGTTCTAGAAGACATCAATGGTCTCGCTGATAGAGTTTCAAAACAAATGGAACTTAACTTTGGAGTTCTCTCTAAAGACCCCAATAGTTACGGAAAATTCCTAAACGAGCTTCCAGAAATGGTAAGCTCTCCGAATGGAACGAATCAATCTTTAAGCCCTGATCTCTTCTCTGATGTCAGAACAAAATTTAACGAAACTTATATAAAGCTAAATGAGCAAAAAGGGACGATTCAGTCTGAATTAAGTAGTGCAGGAGTTTCTCCCGAGGCCGCAACTGTACTCTTAGGTAACCCCGCTGCTCAAAACTTTGAAAATGAAGTGGCAACAATTGAAAATAGAGTCAAAGATAAATGCTTCAGGGATTCATTCAATTCAGACACTGTTCTTAGTAAAATTTATGACCCTACGGCCTCTAACCATGCGAACAAGTTTGCTTCAAATTTTTTGAAAGATAAACTCAAAAAAATTATTGAAGATAAGAATACGACCCTCGAAAAAAAGCTCGTCGAGCTTGATGCTCTTGAAAAACAAAATGGCGGTCGCTACTACATGAAGATGGAAAACTCCTACGAAGTTCAAGAAGTGGATAACGAAGGGAATTTAAAAACAAAAGTTGTGGGTGCTTCAGAAGTGAGAACCCCTAGCCTCTTTTTTGGAGATGTCATTAAAAACTGTAACTCTCAATTTAAGGCGAATAAACTAAATAACAAAATGACGGGTGCGGGAGCCATTCAGAAACTCAAACAATTAAATCAAGACTTCAAAACTCTCGCTAAAGATCAGGCCTTGGATATTAAAAGAGAGCTTAGAAAAAAACTCATTGAGTGTGCTAACCCTCAAGAGGCGAACAATTCAACTCCTGGATCTTGTACGCCAGACCGCTTTAACACTTCAGCACCAGGCTTCTGTGCCAACGCAGCTTTATCATGTTCAAAAAACATGCAGGCCTGCGCTCAACAAGCTGACACCTTTGTAAAAGAAATTAAGGCGCAAAAGACTGCACGAGTGAATAATTACAAAGCACTGGTTGAAAAAAATAAGCAAGACGTCGTGAAGATGTTCGATTCTGCTCTTTCTCGTTACATGAAAGACGCAGAAATGATGCGTGGAATGTTTGGTGCTGGCTTTTCTTCTCCAAAAGGAATCAAACGTGAAGTTCCAGAGGGTGAGAGATATTTAACAGAGTTCACCGAGTCGACATCAAAGTCAATTGATGGACGATTACTATTAGAAAACCCTGAAAAATATACGGACATGTTCAAAGAAAATATTGAACAACTAAAAGAAAGTGTCAAAAAGCAGCAAGATCAGATTTTGGGTGGGGAGAGTGTTGGAAACAACAACGGTCTTCTTGCTGACCATGTGAAAAAAACGGAGAGTAACTTTAAGGCCGTTGCGAGTCAATCAAAATCCCTAGCTGAACAATGTATCGGGCAATACGATGCAGCTGTCAAAGCAGCTAATCAGCAGCTCGCGGAACAACAGAAAAAATACACTGAATTTGGCGAGAAACGCGATGATATGTGTCGCCGCTTTAATTTATTATCAAACGGTCACCCTGTGTCAGCTTGTAAAGGAGACCTTACTGATATCACAAAAGTGGTCGGAGGAGCCGCAAATGATCTGCAAACTTTTTGTGATGAGACACAGAACACAGATAATACCGAATTGAAGGCCCGTGAGATTTGCTATGGCAAAGGATCAGATACGAATAATGACAAACCAAGAAAACTAGTGACTGACGATGAAGTAAATGAACATGATAGTATAGTTAAACTAACAAAAGAGATAGAAAGTTTGGAAGACGAAATAAAAATATTAAGACTTTCAATACCAAAACCTGAGGATGCGAATTTCGTAAATCATAACCAAAAAATTGTAACTTTAGAGAGACGTTTATCTAACAAAAACAGTGAATTAGGAAAAAAGAAAAATTCGGTACGCGAAACTTTGCAAAAGAAACTAGACGATGAAAATCCAGTTGATTCCAACTCGACCGCAGACGCTTCATCAAGCAGATTAAGTAAGGAGAGTAGCCTTGAATCTCTTTGTACGAGTTTTAATAGATGTTCTGATAAGAATGATACACAAACCCTAATTAAAAATGAAGGTAATCAGTCCGTTCTCCAGGGGAAATGCTCCAATCTCGACGCTTTGGCACGTATGGTAGTAGATAAAAAAAATAGTGGATCAATTGTTACAGCTCCCGCCATGTGTAATGCCGCTAATAACTCCGGCCGAGAAAACTCTCCGAAGGGATGGATGGGTGCCATGGATACGTTTAATCAAGAATTAAGGGCCAGGACTCAAGGGCAGTAGCCGACCCCAATAGTCGGTTGAGAATATTAACCTCTCAACCGACAAGGTCTAAGTATGAATGTTGAACGTCACTGGATGATACAACTCTTGCTCAATAGATCGACTGCACGGAAGTTAGCTCATGTGTTGTGCGCACTTGCACTCACTCTCCTCGCCTCTTGTAATCCAACAGAATTAACGCCTAAAAATGCCAAGAGTAGTGTGATGGCGAATGACGGCTCACTAAATGGCATGGCCTATGTTTATGAAGATAGTCCCTACGTTCTTGGCGGACCAAATTACGGGCCAAGTAATGTGTCGATGTCATCCTTTTTGAACCCTCTTGCTAAACTCATTACTCCTAATAATTCTCTGACAGGAAACTGTACGATGAATTTTTATGGGCCTGGTGTGACGATAAACGATTGTGTTCGCTCACTCTCAAAAGCATCAGCTTCCACTCAGCCAATTCCGAGGAAGGCCGATGGGACGTATATTTTTCCCACAGACTCATCAGAATTCTATCAAGTGAACTCTTTGTATCATGTGAATCTAGCGAACAAAATGTTTCATGATAAATTGAATTTTGCCTATCAGCAGGCAATGAACATGGATATGTATGGTGAGACGAAGTCTATACCATCCTATCTTATGAGCTCAAAACTTTTTTGGTTTAAGGCCATGTCGAGTATTGATAAAAAAATATTTAACTTTGATTATCTAACCACCTACTCCCAATGTGACCTTGAGGGAAACGCCTCTTTTAATCCAACCGGACCGACTCTTTGTTTCGGGGGACTGAAACAATTTCCAGGGTTTTATTTTATTCAAGACCCTAGTGTTATTTATCATGAGTTAGGCCACGCCTATATTGCACTTATGATGAATCTAAGAAATGGTGTTAATTCAACCAACTACCATCCCCTTCGTTCAAACTTAGGGGGCTTTGGTTACGATGAAGCTGGATCTATCGGTGAAGGTGTCGCCGATTACTTTAGCTACATGATGAATAAAAGAGAGCGCTTTGGTGAATTTGCTCTCGGAAAAACGTCTAAACAAGCGAGACCCCTTACTGAATCAGATGGTCTCCACAGTATTCCAGGAATCGAAGAGACACCTGAAGGAAGGCTCTCTTATCCACAGTTTCTCCTTTATGATCCGAATAATCCAGATGCTATTTTTGAAGACGTTCACTACGCGGGTCAAATCGTTTCACACTATCTTGTTGCTCTCACAAAGGAATTAAAAACGAGCTGTTCTCTCACGACTCAGCCCGATGGCGGTCACGATCAAGCGACATCGCTCGTACTTCTTTTATTATCCGAAACACTCAGTGAGCTTGGGGATCTCAATGCCAGAGGGGTTGATGGATATAATAGCAGCATGAATAATTTTTCAATTCCACTTATAGGATCGGACTATTTTGTAAATCTAGATGTCACAAATTCTTTCTTATGGTCTCAGTTTAATAATCCGGTAACATACCGAAGATTTTTCCAAACCTTTGCAAAAAATATCAATAAGTATATTTCTTACTACAGTCCATCAACAAGAGAAGGAATATGCCCACTCTTTACAAAAGATAAATCCGAAAAACTTTTAGATGATTATGGTCTTTTGTTGTTTAAAACCTACAACGATAATGGAAATTCAACGAAGGATCGAAATACAACGATCAAGACTGCAGTCACTCAATACGCAACACCAATTCTGACTCCCGTTTCAGAGAACAATCGAAGAAAATCAGTTCTCGTATCAAAAGAGCTTCTAGAGCTTTCAACTCGGACCACTGAAAACCCAGATCGTGTGGGTTTTTACATTATTGATAATAGCACCGACATGGAAGCCGTTCTTAAGGAGCTTCTTTACAAAGGATTTACAGTCCCAACGAGTCCCAATGTTTCAGGAACGATTTACAATAATAACAACATCCGAATTTCTCCAGGGGAAATCCTGGGACTCATCCCGAACCTTCTTAATAAATCAAATAGCACCATGGCCGGAGTACAACTTCTTGCCACAGATTGGGACCATGTGCATGTCACTGAAACACAAACCGGCCATTTCAAACCCTGTGTGATTGACTCTATCACCACTGAGGAACAAGGTGGTGAAAAGAATGGAACCTGCACAAGCACTGATCCAAATTATAAACGTCTCATAAAAGATAGTGCTTCAAATACCTTTCCTTCGTCTGCAGCGGCCCCTGTTTGTATGGTTCTCTCAGAAGAGGGTGAGACATCGAAATGGGTTTCTCAAAATGAATTTAGAAAGAAGCAAGGCTTAAGCCTTCTCGATAAAGATTGCCTGGGTTATTCAACCTCAACGGTGAGTGATCAAGACTTCACCTTTAACCCCCATGAGTGCTTAGTAAGATTCTTACCAGGTGCAAATGACGCCTTTTACTCAAAAATTGAACCACAAAAAAGTTACTATGAGTCTGTCATTAAAGATTCTGAAGGTGGAAGCTTTAACATCGGTAACGTTCTTCTTTTGGAAGTTAACAAATGGATTCCACCTGGAACGAAATTTCGTTGTCGCCTTCGTGCTCGATTTAGTAATTGCTCTGATTGCTATACTGACGGGAACCATAGTAATGATGACTTCATAGACTCCGAGTACAACGGGCATAGGCCATTTAAGGTCATTAATTTTGATTTTGAAATCAATGACTAGTCGATCATTCAAAATATTATCGATCATTCTCGCTCTTTTTATTTTGACTTATCTCTTCGTAAGTCTGAAGAAAGATGATTCACCATCAACTCTCGCGACATCAAAAAACGACTTAAAAAAACATGTGATTGACGTGGATAATCTTAAAATTGATGGGAGACGAGTTGTCGGTCTCCCGGCGGGAAAAGAAAAAGAATCTCTTCCTAAAATTCACCTCTCAAACCGGCCAACGAATGAATGGAATAAAGGTTTAGAAAATGCGATTCGCACCCAAGGTGGTGATGAAATAAAAGATGTCCAACTAAAAAGTGTCGATTCTTTTATTTGGACTCAAGATGGCCAATCGCTCTTTGTTGAATCCGTCATCGTAAGTTTTAAAAAGCCCAATAACGAAGAAGTCTCGTTTAGAGTACTCGTTGACTCTGAAACGGGTAAAATTTTAAAAAACTGGGATCAACCCATTTTTGATCCAGCGAATCCGAGGGACAATTTCAGAATTAAAATTGATCCCAGATATCACAATGGAAGTGAGAACTAGAGACTAGCACCCTTCTCCTTTAACTTTAGATCTAACTCTTCAATAAGCTTCGGATCTATTTTAGGAACTAACCCTTGTGGATCCACCTGAAGTTTAAAATCACTTGAGAAGAATTTTTTAAGAGCGGCTGTATCACCCTGATAGATTTTCTTCACAATATCACTTTCAGAATTTAGTCCAAAATATGAAAGAATCGAGTTCGATAATTGCGGCAAATAAGGCCCAAAAAAAGTACCGATGACAAGCACATAGGCGGTAGAAATAGCAATCGTTTCAGCGGCCTTCTCTTGATCCGTTTTAAACTCCGTCCAAGGAGCTCTCTCCGTAATAAATTGATTCACCTTTGAACCTAATGCCAGAAGGTGTTCCTGCCCTTTTTTAATTTGATAGGAATCAAGAAGTTCATGATAGTCCTTCATGAAATCCTCTACACCCTTAAGGTGCTCACTGAAAAAAGCATCAAACTTATTGGCCTTCATTCCCTCTGGCCAATTTTTTGCCGAAAACTTCATGGCGCGATTAATGAAATTTCCAATGTTGTTTGCAAGTTCTGAATTAATCTTAAGCTCTAGACCTTTCCAGGTGAAACTAGAGTCTGAAGTCTCAGGAATAAGTGACGTTAAGTAGAATCTAAGAGCATCAGAACCAAATTGTGTTATGGCCTCATCAGCATCCACATACCAGCCTTTTGATTTTGAGAACTGCTTACCTTCAAGATTCACATACTGATTCGCCGGAAGATCAGTCACAGGATTAACAAACCCTGTCCCAAGACACATCACTGGGAAAATAATCGAATGAAAAATGATATTATCTTTTCCAATGAAATTTACAATTGTGACGTCTTTTGATCCCCACCAATCCTTGATGTGATCTTCGTTCGAGTGAGATTGTTTTAAGTACTCTTTGGTGTTTGAAACATAACCGATCGGCGCATCAAACCAAACATAAATCTTTTTTCCTTTCGCTTCCGGAAGGGGGACATCTATTCCCCAATCAAGGTCACGCGTGATCGCGCGATCGACAAGGTTATCTTTTGTGAGAGACTCAACAAAAGGAACAACATTTTTTCTCCAAACAGATTTTCTCGTTTCAAACCACTTTTGAAACGGTTCATGCATTTTTGAAAGCATGAGATACCACTGATAAGAATCAACCGCCTTCACCTCTTTTGAACCACAAAATTTACAAACGGGTTTTAAAAGTTTTAATGGATCAATCCAGGTTCCACAATCTGGACACTCATCACCTCTTGCTTCAGGATAGTGACAAACATAGCACTCCCCTTCCACAAATCGATCTGGAAGCATGTTATGACAGCTCTGGCACTGAAGTTGTTGCTCGGCCTTCTTTTCGATTAAGCCTTTTTTCAAAAGGTCATTAAACCAAACAAGCGTTTCCTCTTTGTGATAAGGAGCGGATGTTTGTCCAAAAAAATCAAATTTAATGTCATATTTTTCAAATAGATTTTTGTGGGTTAGGTGCCACTCATTGACGTATTCTTGATAACTTTTTCCAGATTTTTGGGCGTTTTGCATGATTGCAACACCATGCTCGTCAGAACCGCAAATATGGATCGCTTTTACTCCCTTGAGCTTTTTGTGCCTCGTAAAGATGTCGGCAGGAAGATAAACCCCAGCTATGTGACCGAAATGGATAGGTCCGTTGGCGTAAGGGAGAGCAGATGTGATCAAATACTTCATAGTGCCTCAAATAAAGGTATTTACAGATGGAAAATAGTCTACAAAGTAAGGTCTTTTTTGTCTTTTGATTTTGACACATTCTCCCCCCTTTTTTATTCTCGATTCACATGATTTCTCTAGATGGTTTAAATCCTGAACAACGCGAAGCTGCCGAAACGGTAGAGGGCCCCGTTTTAATCCTGGCCGGCGCTGGATCCGGGAAAACACGCACTGTCACGTATCGTATTGCTCACATGCTCACAAATCTAAAAATACCTGGGAAAAATATTCTGGCGGTAAGCTTTACCAATAAAGCTGCTGCAGAAATGAAGGAGCGAGTCTCTCATCTCGTCGACTCACGTCAACGAAAAGGCATCACTCTCTCAACTTTTCACTCTTTGGGTATTCGAATCCTAAGAGAAGATATCCACCATCTGGGCTACAACAATTTATTCACCATCTACGATCAAGCGGACCAGATGAGTATCGTAAGAGAAGGGCTAAAGAATTACCGCTCAAATAAGTCTTATGATCGTGGCATCATCATGTCGAAAATCGGATATTTAAAGAACCAAGGAATATCTGCTGACGAGTTTCCGAAGAGTAAATTTTATGATCCTGAAAATAATTATGATGGTGCGACAGAGTACGTTTATCACTTCTATCAAGATAAACTGCAGTTCTATAACGCCCTTGATTTTGATGACATTCTTTTTTTAGTGGTAAAACTTTTTAAAAATTTTTCTGATGTGGCAAAAAAATACTCTGAGAGATTTAAGTACATCATGATAGATGAATATCAAGATACAAATTCTCTTCAATTTGCACTCATTCAAGGACTCACCTCAACTCATCACAATATTTGTGTGGTTGGAGATGATGATCAGTCGATCTACGGATTTCGTGGCGCCGATATTTCAAATATCCTTAATTTTGAAAAGCAATACGACAATACCAAAGTGATTAAGCTAGAAGAGAATTACCGCTCTACCTTTCCCATTTTAGATCTAGCGAATCAGGTCATTAAAGAGAATAAAGATCGCAAAGAAAAAACGATGAGGACCTCCCAGATGGAGGGCCATTTGCCTCAACTCTGGGCCGCAGCGGAGTCAGATCATGAAGCCGCTATTGTAGCCGAGGAAATTATAAAGCTCCAATCCCACGGCATAGCACTTTCAGAAATCGCGATTCTCTATCGCTCTAACACTCAAGTTCCCCCTTTTGAGGACCAACTTCGTATTTCTCAGATTCCCTATAATATTATCGGTGGGCAAAAGTTTTACGAAAAAAAAGAGATCAAAGACATTATTGCTTATCTTACTTTGATTCAAAATCCCCGAGATGAACTAGCTCTTAGACGTATCCTTAATGTTCCGAATCGTGGAATAGGATCAGTGAGATTAAATCAAAATCTAGAAAAAGCTCAAGAACAGAAACGACATCTCTTTCAGGTCTTGGCCGATGAAGAAGAACATGAGGGAACGAAAAACTTTGTTGAGATTATTAAAAAATATCAACGGGTATTTAACGAGCAGTCTCTTTTAAATGCCGTTACGAATCTCATTGATGAATTACATTATTATGATTTTATTGATAAGAGTTATGATCAAGTTAAACTTGCAGCAAGAAAAAAAGATGATGTAAAAAACTTCCTTCTCACTGCTGATCGATTCCAAGATAGATACCAAGAAGAGGCCACATTAAAAAACTTTGTGGAAAGACTTCTACTCGCTGATTCTCAGGATACGCAAGCTCCTGGTGAAGGATTTAAAAAAAATGAAGTCACACTTATGACCTTGCATGCTTCTAAAGGTCTTGAATTTGATTATGTTTTCTTAGCTGGAATGGAAGAAGAACTTCTTCCCCATAAAAAAACGATTGTGGAGAATTCCGATATAAACGAGGAAAGGCGCCTCTGTTATGTTGGTATTACAAGGGCAAGAAAAAAACTTATTATGACCTATGCCAAAGAAAGAAAAATTTACGGCAAAATGATTCCTCGTTTTAAATCTAGATTTGTAAATGAACTCGTTCACTGTTATAAAGAACTCGATCGAACTAACTTTGGAGACATGAGCGAAGACGAAGTGAAAGACTTTAAGAAAAGCTTTTTCGGGAATCTCATGGATAGCTTAAAAGAATGAAAATTTTTGATATCATCACTCAATTTCACAACTGGCTTTCTGACAAAGACTTCATTTGGTGGCCTTTTTCTTTTTTAAAACCATTACCCAATGAAGTCATGACCTTTAAGTTAACGACCTACATGACATTATGTTTTGGTGGCCTCGCTTTTCTTATGTTCTCTGTAATGGCGATCATGAATAATGCCTTTAACTTTAGTTACGGCGCCTCTGTGTTTTTTTCTTCCTTTGGCGGCTTTTTCATTTGGTTTAATGTCGTAACGAAGCCCTTGTGGAATCGTCGAGCGCGAGCGTTAAAGAAATAGAAAAAGGCCATCCGTGGCCTTAATGTATCCATCCTTGGAAGACCTCTTCCTGACGGTCAAAATTTATTTCTGAGATGTTTCTTGAATGAGTTCAGTACCAGATGTGAAACCGGTAATTGTGTAACCGCGAGGTAGATACAGACCAAGAGTGAGAAAAGAGATCAGAATGTCTTGAGGGTTTTTATGCTCATAAATGATGAGTTTAGATATTCCGTCATATCCGGCCTCTTTAACTTCTTCATCAACGTAAACGATATGTTCTTCAGGCTCAACTCCCCAAAAATAAAAATCACGATGTCCTACAATAGAAACTTCTTTTTGATGATTTGGGTTGCCTTCGAAAGAAACAGGAACAGCTTGATTTGATCTAAAATGGATCGTTGTACAACTAGAAAGAACAAAAAAAGAAAAAAGAATAATTTTCATATTCTTTAATTCTTTATTTCGTTAAACGACTTGTCAAAAAATATTTTTAGCTATGTTTAAACGTCGGTTTCTTTTTATCAATCATTCCGTCGAGAGCACTAAAGTGGTCCGATGATCGTTGAGTAATTCCCTGATAGGCCGCCATCAATTCTAAATGTGAAATGAGATCATTCTGATAAGCGTGAGTGACTGATTTCTTTGTCATTTGAAGAGCAATCGGTGGAAGCGAAGAAATTTGATCCGCCAAATCTTGCGTTGTTTTTCTGAGATCTTCCGGTAGGACCACTTGATTCACGAGTCCCATTTTTAAAGCTCCTTCCGCTGAAATATTTTTGCAGGTTAAAAACATTTCCATCGCTTTCCCAAATCCAATTAATCGAGTGAGAAAAAAAGCTCCTCCATCACCAGGAACGAGCCCGACTCTCGCAAACGTTTCTGCAAAAATCGCCTCACTCGAAGCGACTCTTAGATCACACATAGCTGCTAAATCGCAACCAGCTCCAATGGCAGCACCATTAACCATCGCAATCAGTGGGGTTCTCAGCTGAGAAATAGCGATTGGAATTTGCTGAATGCCTGCCTGGTAGGCCTCTCTAAGTTCATTGGACTCCCCAGAAAACATTCCTGTTTTCCCTCGCATGGCCTTTATATCACCACCAGCACAGAAATTTTTTCCTGATCCAGTTAAGATAATCACTCTGATCCCATTATCTATATCAGCATATTTAAGCACTTCCACCAGTGCAGAAACCATTCCGCTTGAGTACGCATTACTCGCTTCTGGTCGGTTTAACGTTATCCATAGTGAGTGGTTAACTTTTTGAACAATAAGGTCTTCAAAATTTTTTAAATAAAAATTCATATCTTTCCTGTATTCAAATAAGCTCTTAAAAACTTTGATTCTGTCGGTCTATTGATTTTTTCAAGAATAAATTTGGATGCTGCTGCCAATTTTGAAATGTCGATCCCAGTATCTAGGCCCTGAGCATTCATCAAATACCACACGTCTTCTGTGGCGACATTTCCAGTGGCACCTTTGGCATAGGGACATCCACCAAGGCCTCCGGCGGAAGAGTCAAAGGTCGTGATTCCTTCTTCAAGAGAGGCATAAATATTTGTGAGGGCCATGCCACGAGTATCGTGAAAGTGCATCGCCATTTTTCCAATCGAGAACTCGCTCTTAAGAACTCTGATAAAACGTCTCACCTGCTGAGGAACGGCCACTCCGATAGTATCCCCAACGGAAACTTCATAAACACCTAAGTCAAAAAGTTTTTTTGTAACAGAAATGAGTTTTTTTACATCCATCGCTCCTTCATAGGGACAACCAAAGGCGGTGGAAACATATCCTCGAATCATAACGCCATCATTTTTAGCAGCTTGTGTGACTTCTTTCATCCGCTCAAAGCTTTCCTCAATCGTGGCATTAATATTTTTTTTCGTAAAAGAGTCTGAAGTTGCTGTAAAGATAGCGATCTCTTTTACTCCAAGAGATTTAGCCGTCTCATACCCTTTGAGATTAGGAACAAGACACGGGAAACTCACTCCTCTTCCAGAGAGCTCATTATTAACTCTTGTAAAAAGTTCTGACGCATCCGCCATCTGCGGGATCGCAGGGGCTTTCACAAAGCTCGTTACCTCAATGGATTTTAACCCACTTTCTACGAGGGAAGAAATAAATTGAAATTTATCTTCAGTAGAAAGAATTGATTTTTCATTTTGAAGTCCGTCTCGAGGACCAACCTCTACAATTCTAATCATTCTTGAACCTCAGCAAGTGTCACGCCTCCTTGAACAAGCTCTCCCACTTTGTAGCGGATCTCTTTTATCGTTCCATCTTTATCAGAACGGATGGAGTGCTCCATTTTCATTGCTTCCAATATAAGAATCGGCTCACCTTTTTTAACTTGAGACCCAACTTCTTTCAGGATTTTAAAAATTTTCCCAGGCATGGGAGACTTAAGTCCACCAGATACTGCGCCGGCCTTTTTTATTCTTTTACTTTGTGAAGACCCCAGGGCCTCTCGTCCGTTAGAAAAAATCATGGAGTCACCGTCTCTATTTGGTGAACTCACAGCGGCCTTAAAACGCCCTCCGTTATCAAGAATTAAAAACTCCTGATCTTTTGAGATGAGCATGTAAAAATGTTTTTTTCCATTCAAGATGAAACTTACAGAATCACCCTTATGAGAAAATTCTTGAACCTTAACTTCCTGTCCATTGATGAGAAAGATTTTTTCCATAATTAATTCCTAAATCCCATAAGTTCAGTCCATGGATTTTTTAAAACTTCAGTTGATCCACTTGAAACTTTTGCTGTTCCACTGAAACTTAAAGCCGCAATTAAATCCGCGAGATCTTGATCCGAATGAACTCTTGGTTCTAGTTCGGTTTTATGATCTGGTATAAAATGCGTATGAGTAAGGCCTGACACAAAATCTTTGTGGGCGAGAATTCTCTTTAAGTAATCTCTATTGGTTTTAACCCCAAGAAAAAGAACTTCATCAAGACTATGAATGCTTTTTGAAATTGCGATATCCCTCGTTTCACCCCAAACCACGAGTTTGGCGAGCATGGGATCATAATTAACACCCACTTCCGTCCCATCCAGAAAACCGCAGTCTAGTCTTACATCTCGTAGAGTAGGTGTTCCGATGCGATCAATTTTACCAATAGAGGGCATAAAATTTTGATCTGGATCTTCAGCATAAATCCGGCATTCGATCGCTTGCCCTTTCTGCTTTATATCAGATTGCTTAACAGGAAGTTTTTCTCCTTCTGCAACAAGGATTTGATATTTTACGAGATCATGCCCAGTCACCATTTCTGTTACAGGGTGCTCAACTTGAAGCCTCGTATTCATTTCCAAGAAATAAAACTTTCCGTCTGGAGAAAGAATAAACTCAACTGTTCCTGCTCCTCTATAGTTGATCCCTGAAGAAATTTGAACCGCAGTTTCACAAATCTTAAGCCTAAGTTCCTGAGAAAGATTCGGAGCTGGAGTTTCTTCAACAATTTTTTGATAGCGCCGCTGAATGGAACATTCTCGTTCAAAAAAATGAAGATGATTACCATGAGTATCAGACATTAATTGAACTTCAATATGTCTGGGATTGACGACATATTTTTCAATGAGAACTTTATCATTTGAAAAAGCCTTGAGAGCTTCAGACTTTGCCCCACTGATGGCTTCCTCAAGTTCACTATCTTGGTGAACAATTCTCATCCCCTTGCCACCACCTCCGGCAGAGGCCTTAATGAGTACAGGGTAACCAATTTCTTTTGCTTTAGAGCAAAGAAATGACAATTCCTGATTGTCACCATGATAACCAGGGATCATGGGGATGTTAATTTTCTCTAAAGCTTTTTTAGATCCAATCTTATCACCCATGAGAGTAATTGACTCAGGAGTTGGGCCAATAAAAATAATTCCAGCTGACTCAACCATGGAAGCAAACTCAGTATTCTCTGATAAGAAGCCGTAACCAGGATGAATGGCATCTGCATTGGCTTTTTTGGCCGTTTCAATCAATTTTAGTTTATTTAAATATGTATCTTGAAGTGTTCCAGTTCCCAAAGAATAGGACTCATCAGCAAAGAGGGCATGAGGAAGATTCTTATCATCTTCGGCATAAACAGTGGCCACACGAATACCCATTTCTTTTGCTGTTTTTAAAACACGTAAAGCAATTTCTCCGCGGTTAGCGACGAGTATTTTTTTTATTTTCATTTTTTCATCCATGCTGGTTTATCTTTTTCTAAAAGAGCTCTCATGCCTTCTTGGCCCTCAGAGCTCACTCGTCTCTCAGTTATCATCTGGCAGGTAAAATCTTCCGACGACTTCAGATTCTTCATCACTTCGCGAACGAGTCGTTTTGCTTCTTTTGCTGCCTCAGGACCTGCCGCTAAGAATTTCTTTTTTATCTCATCTACTTTTTGATCAAGATCATTTAATGAACAAACTTCATGAACAAGTCCCATGCGTTTAGCTTCTTCAGCACTAAATCTCTCACCAGAGAGCATCCAGGCCCTAGCATTCGACTCACCAATTTTTGAAATACAGTATGGAGAAATCACTGCAGGGATAAGTCCAAGCCTCACTTCAGTAAAACCCATGAGGGTTTCTGGTGTAGCAATAACATAATCACAAACACTCACAAGCCCCACTCCTCCGCCTAAAGCATGGCCATTAATTCGACCAATGACAGGGATGTTGCACTCATTGATGGCAGAAAACATTTTAGCGAGCCTTTTTGAATCTCTAAAATTTTCTTCCTTAGAATAATTCTTCATCGCTTTCATCCAGTTAAGATCAGCGCCTGCACAGAAGCTTGGACCCCTTCCTGAAAGGATGATGAGTCTTTCATCCTTAAAAGATTCGAACAAAGAAATCATCTCTTCAATGAGTTCAGCATTAAAAGCATTGTGAAGCTCTGGCCTATTTAGCCATACTTCTTTAACTCCAAGTTCTTTTTCTACGACCTCTAAATATTTCATCATTACATCCTAAAAACACCCCAGCGTGGATCTGGGAATTCTTCATTGTGAGTGACACTTAAGCAGAGTCCAAGGATATCTCTTGTTTGAGCAGGATCAATCACACCATCATCCCAAATTCTTGCTGATGAATAATAAGGTGAGCCCTCTTTTTCATATTTATCTAAAAT
>JACCEB010485505.1_pt1 | contig 25263 bp, 24 predicted proteins | sample 7454761 | NCBI WGS metagenome assembly JACCEB01 (sample SAMN15323454, study PRJNA562643) | freshwater metagenome | isolation source: river surface water | place: USA:Blue River Watershed | collected 2017-08-18
ATATACAGCAAAGGAAATGGTGCGTTTCAATTCTTTTTCCAACGCATCTTTGACGCGAGGAAGATCGCGTTCTACGAGTTGGCGTTGTAGCGCAAGAGTTGCTGTTGCTACCAAAACCCGCTTGCCATGGACTAGGGATGGGACGAGGTAGGCAAGTGATTTCCCTGTTCCAGTCCCTGCTTGGACAAGTAAGTGATGGCGATCGGCGAGCGCATTTGCAACAGCCTCTGCCATTTCGAGTTGGCCCGCCCGGGCGGCGCCATCGATTGCCGAAACGGCAGCTTCAAGCGCAGATCTGACCTTCTCAAGGCTCATTGCTGGCTCACTTCAGCTCCAACTTCGCCACGACTCTCCCATTTCCCCTCTTACCATCCGTTATTTGCAGGTATAGCATTTAACTATGTGCGTAGGTTGTATGGCAGTAGCAATGGCTTCAATGATGGGTCCCGCTCCAACTATTGAGGTGCCAGAGCTGATTATTGCTCCGGCTCCAGTAGTTGTAAGTGAAGTTGTAACTCAAGTTCCAAAGGTTGCCAAGGCGGAGATTGTTATTAGCTCTCCTGGTCCTTTTGATCTTCAAGCTGTCTAGCTCTAAGTATTTAACTTAAAGCTAGTTAGCAACTCACTCCTCTTTTTTTCTGCGCCTTTTAGCTGCATCCAGATGTTGAACCGCAACCCTCGCAAACATAGCAAGCTCCGGATGCGCGCATCTTTACTCCGCAAGTAACACAGAGTGGTGCATCCGACTTTATGCCGGCGATTTTCTCTAACAACTCAGTTGAGGAACCGATATTTGTCGGAGCGGTTTCGATTTTAACTTCGACTGGCTTTGCTTTCGCTTCAACTACTGGTGCAACTATTGGAGCAGTAACTTCTTGCGCGATTGCATACTCGCCACTCTCAACGGCGTTGGCCCGTTCAGCTGCTGTATATATTCCATAAGCAGCGCGGATATCGCCAGGTAAATAATCAAGGGCGAGGCGACGGAAGATGTAATCCATCATGGATTGCGCCATACGGATATCTGGATCATCTGTCATGCCGGCTGGTTCAAAGCGAGAGTTTGTGAATTTCTGTACGTAAGTCTCAAGTGGCACTCCGTATTGAAGACCAATGGAGACTGCGATCGAGAAGGCATCCATAACTCCAGCAAGAGTTGATCCTTGCTTGCCGAGCTTTAAGAAGATTTCGCCGAGTTGGCCATCTTCGTAAGTGCCAGCGGTCATGTAACCCTCTGCGCCACCAACAGCAAATGATGTGGTCCGAGATGGACGTGACTTAGGAAGGCGCTTGCGCGTTGCAGGTGTTGGAGCGGCTGCTTCGCTTGTCTCTTCTTTCTTCGTTGCCTTTGCATCCGAAAGTGGTTGTCCGACCTTGCAGTTATCGCGATAAATAGCGATCGCCTTTAGGCCAAGCTTCCATCCTTCGTAATAAACCTCTTCTACCTCTTCAATCGTTGCATTCTCAGGAAGGTTTACTGTCTTTGAGATTGCGCCAGATAGGAATGGTTGGCAGGCAGCCATCATTCGAACATGGCCCATTGGAGCAATTGAGCGAGCGCCGAGCGCGCAATCAAATACGTCATAGTGTTCTGGCTTTAGACCAGGGGCATCAACAACATGGCCATTTGCGGTGATGTATTCAACGATTGCCTCGATCGTCTCTTCGGTGTAGCCCAATTTACGGAGAGCTTGTGGAACGGTCTGGTTAACGATCTGCATCGAACCGCCACCAACCAACTTCTTAAATTTCACTAGCGAGAAGTCCGGCTCGATACCGGTCGTATCGCAATCCATCATCAATCCAATAGTTCCAGTTGGAGCGAGAACGGAGGCCTGGGCATTACGCCAGCCATTCTTATCGCCGATAGCAAGGCAGGAATCCCATTGCTTATTTGCCTCACTCCAGACATCGCGGTCAAGAGTTGAGACTGCCTTTGCGGAGAGTGATGCGGCTTGGTGCTTCTTCATGACGCGAGTGTGCGCGGAGGCATTTCTTGCGTAGCCATCGTATGCGCCAACAATTCCAGCGATTTCAGCGGAGCGACGATATGACGTTCCCGTCATCAGTGAAGTAATTGCGCCGGCAAGTGCGCGGCCACCTTCTGAGTCATATGCAAGTCCAGAGGCCATCAAGAGTGCGCCGAGGTTTGCGTATCCAATTCCGAGTTGGCGATATGCGCGGGTAGTTACACCAATCGCCTCGGTTGGGAAATCAGCGAAGCAGATTGAGATATCCATTGCGGTGATAATCAACTCAACTGATTTAACAAAGTTCTTTGCATCAAATGAGCCATCGCTCTTTAAGAACTTCATCAAATTCAATGAAGCAAGGTTGCAGGAAGAGTTATCAAGTGACATGTACTCAGAACATGGGTTGGATGCGTTGATTCGTCCAGTCTCTGGGTTGGTGTGCCAATCATTGATTGTGGTGTCATATTGAATTCCTGGATCAGCGCAGGCCCAAGCAGCTTCGGCCATCTTGCGGAAGAGTGATTTTGCATCAATCTCTTCAATTACTTCACCAGTTGAGCGAGCACGTAGACCGAACTTAGAACCGTTCTCATAAGCACGCATAAATTCATCATTTACACGGACTGAGTTATTTGCGTTCTGGTATTGGACGGAGATGACATCTTTTCCGCCGAGGTCCATATCAAAACCGGCATCGCGAAGGACGCGGATCTTCTCTTCTTCGCGGACCTTTGTTTCGATGAACTCTTCTACATCTGGGTGATCAACATCTAGAACCACCATCTTCGCAGCCCGGCGGGTAGCTCCACCAGATTTGATGGTGCCGGCTGAGGCATCTGCGCCGCGCATAAATGAGACCGGGCCAGAGGCAGTACCACCGGAGCGGAGCAACTCTTTTGAGGAGCGGATTCTGGAGAGGTTTAGACCAGCGCCCGAGCCGCCTTTGAAAATCATGCCCTCTTCGCGATACCAGTTAAGGATTGAATCCATAGTGTCATCGACCGAGAGAATGAAGCAGGCCGAGACTTGCTGTGGAGCGGTAGTTCCAACGTTAAACCAGACAGGTGAGTTGAAAGAGAAAACTTGGTGAAGGAGCATGTAAGTCAATTCATGTTCAAAAACTTCAGCATCTTCTGGGGTTGCGAAATAGCCATGTTCTTTACCGGCTTTTGTGTAGGTAAGAACTACGCGATCAATTACTTGCTTTAGTGACCATTCGCGATTCTCGTGTCCGACAGCGCCACGGAAGTATTTTGTAGTGACGATGGTGGAAGCGTTAACCGACCAGAAATCAGGGAATTCAACGCCCTTCTGTTCAAAGACTGTTTCGCCAGTCTTCCAATTTGTTTGCACAACATCGCGCCGCTCCCATATGACTTGATCGTATGGGTGGGCACCTTGGGTGCTGAAAACTCGCTCTATTTTTAGGCCTTTTCCAAGCTTGTTCTTGGCACCTGGGCGATTGATAACCGTGTCCGACATTCTCTTTTTCTCCGTCTCTTAATTAATTCTGAATCTTTAGTTTTGTTTTTACTGCTTTTCTTACTTTTTAATGCGATAGATATTCAGTTTTCTCAACTACTTATCGGACACATCATTTAAGTTGCGGGGAAGAAACTTGTTTCGACTCCGAGATTTTCTCGGAAGGGATGGCGCGGAGAAGTGCGATCTCACCTTCGAAATCTTCAAGGGAGGAAAAGTTACGGTATACCGAGGCATATCGCAGGTAAGCCACCTCATCGAGTTCGCGTAGCGGTGAGAGAATCGCCATACCCACTTCTTGGGCCTCTATCTCAGCCTGGCCGGTCGCACGGAGCGACTCCTCAACCCGCTGGGCTAGGAGTGCCAGATCATCGTCGGAGACAGGTCGGTTCTGGCAGGCCTTGCGGACGCCATTTATGACCTTCTCGCGGCTGAAGGGTTCAGTCGCGCCGCTTCGCTTGATGATTGAGAGAACTGCAGTTTCCTGGGTGGAGAAGCGAGAGCCGCAGGTTGTGCATTCACGACGACGGCGGATAGCTGTGCCCTCATCGGCAGGACGGGAGTCGATTACTCGAGACTCCTCGTTGCGACAGAAGGGACAGTTCACGGCGTGTCATTCCTCTCAATGCTGGGAAAAATCAGACTTTGGGTGTATTGGCGATTCGGCTTTGAACCACTACTTATGGAAGTCTAGCGCCTTTTCACCCCAATATCTAGGGGTAAGAGTAAAGCAAGGGTTGAGAGTTGGCAATCACCTTAGAGAAGGCTAAGGGCGTGTCGGGATATAGATCTTCTGCCCTGCGACCAACTCTGGGGACTTTAGGCGATTAACCGAAATAAGTTCATCAACCATCTCCCGCTTATCTCCTGAGCCACTCAAGTTCGCGGCTATTGACCACAAGGACTCCCCGGGCTTAACCGTGATTTTCACATAGGGGGTTGAGGAGATTGAATCTTCAGATCCAGCAGTGGCCCCGGAAAATAGCGAAAAACCAGCAAGAAGCAAGATGGAGAGAGATGTGACTACCGCGAGCCTCGCGACTAATCGACCTCGGGGGGTGAGGCGAACTTGCGAATTGCTCCTTAAGGGGGACGGATTAAAAGCGATCGTCGACATCATTCTCTCCAGCTACTTCTAGCGTTTTCCAGAAAGATCGTTGAGAGCGGGGATACTCTTCGAACGTCTGTTCTAAAGCAAAAGGTACACCCAGCCACTGACATGAGCAAGTTTTTTTAGAACATTTGTTTGAAATTCTCGTAAATTTGTTCTAACCTAGGGCCATGACTCCAAAGGTTTCCGAACTACCCGATGGCCCCGTTGATGAGAATGGCCTCACCTCAAGGCAACTCAAGATCCTTGAAGCTATTAAGAGCGCAATGGAAGAGAAGGGCTACCCGCCTTCGATGCGAGAGATTGGCGATGCCGCCGGCCTAGCCTCCCCCTCAAGCGTTAAGTACCAATTAGAGGCCCTCGAGGCAAAGGGTTGGATCCGTCGTGATCCATCTCGTGGTCGCGCCCTTGAAGTATTAGCACCGGGTGATGAGAGATTTGAAGATATTAAACCGGAGCGCACCCATAACATCCCACTCGTCGGTCGAATCGCAGCTGGTGGTCCGATTCTTGCCGAGCAAAATGTAGAAGAACTCTTCCCGCTTCCTGCTGCAATTGTGGGCGAGGGTGAATTGTTCATGTTGAAAGTTGTCGGTGATTCAATGGTCGATGCCGCAATTTGCGATGGCGATTACGTTGTTATCCGCGCACAAAAAGATTGCAACAAAGGTGAAATTGTTGCTGCGATGATTGATGGCGAAGCAACTGTTAAGACCTTCTCGAAGAAAGATGGCCATATCTGGTTACTTCCCGCCAACGATAACTACGCCCCGATAAATGGCGATAACTGTGAGATTCTTGGAAAGGTTACCGCGGTACTTCGTTCCGTTCGTTAAACCCTTACAAACTTCTCAAGTAAATGCGCGAGCGCTCCATCAACTCTTGCATGTAGCGATGTCCCATTCTCTAAATGCTCCTCACTAATAATCTCGCCCTCTTCATGTATTCGACTTACAAGATCGCCTCGGTTATAAGGAATGAGAGTGTGCACCTCAACTTTTGGCCTTGGAAGAGAGCCTTCAATCGCAGCAATTAACGCCTCAATCCCAGCTCCGGTATGCACCGAGATTGGATAAGCATCAGGTTCCTCGCGCATCACAAGACGGATCACTTCCGGGTCTGCAATATCTGCCTTATTTAGCGCGATAATTTCGGGGATTTTCTCGCCCCCGATATCTCTTACTACTTCGCGCACCGCTTTGATTTGGCCGAGCGGATCTTGGTGTGAGCCATCAACGACATGGACTATCAAATCAGCGCCTGATACCTCCTCTAGCGTTGATTTAAAGGCGTCAATTAATTCATGCGGAAGGTGCTTAACAAATCCCACCGTGTCGCTAAGTGTGTAGACCCGGCCATCTTTAGTCTCGGATTTTCTTACTGTGGGATCGAGTGTGGCAAAGAGGGCGTTCTGTACCAATACCCCGGCATTTGTTAGGCGATTTAGTAGTGAGGATTTTCCAGCATTTGTATATCCAGCTATGGCAACTGAGGGGATTGAATTTCGTTTTCGCTCTTGCCTTTTGGTATCGCGAGCAACTTTCATCTCTGCGATCTCCCGGCGCAACTTCGCCATCTTGTCGCGGATGCGGCGGCGATCTACTTCTATTTTCGTTTCACCAGGTCCACGGCCGCCTATTCCACCGGCTTGGCGCGAGAGCGAATCACCCCAACCGCGAAGCCTTGGCAACATATAACTAACTTGAGCCAGCTCAACTTGCGCTTTACCTTCTTTGCTTTTCGCATGTTGAGCAAAAATGTCGAGAATCAAAGCGGTGCGATCCACAACTTTTACTTTCACTTTATCTTCTAAATTTCGAAGTTGCCCCGGACTTAACTCACCATCGCAAATCACGGTATCGGCGCCGGTTGATTTAACAACGCCCTTTAACTCACTTACCTTTCCCGACCCGATAAAGGTCGCTGGGTCTGGCTTATCCCGCCTTTGGATTAACGCATCTAGAACTTCGGAACCAGCAGTTTCAGCAAGTGCCGCTAATTCAGCCATTGAATTCTCGGCATCCTTTATCGAACCTTCAGTCCAAACTCCAACTAAAACAACTCGCTCTAATCTAAGTTTGCGATATTCCGCCTCAGAGATATCAGTTAGCTCTGTAGACAGACCCGCTACACGTCGAAGCGCTTGGCGATCGCTCAAATCTCGCTGGGTCGAGTCAAAAGAGTCTGGAATAAATATTTCCGAATCAAACTCAGCGGCGAGATCGGCGCTCTCTTGAATGAGTTGCTCAAACTCCTCATCACTTCGTTTAGCCAAGAAAAGCCCCTATTTCAACCTCTTTTACGAGCACCGCCGGGCCGGTGAGAATCGCATTTGAGTGGGCATCGATTTCGACTTCGAGCCTTCCCCCGGGTGGATGGATTACCCACTTTGCTGGAAGTCGCTTATTTCTTTTAAGAGTTGCGGCAAGGGCGACCGCACAAGTTCCAGTCCCACAGGATCTCGTTTCGCCTACTCCCCGTTCATGAACTCGCATCGCCAACTCGCCACTTTCAAGGAATTGAACAAACTCAACATTTACACCATCGGGATAAGCATCATCCGGTGAAACTGACGGGGCGATTGCTAAATCACCCACTTGATTTATATCTTCGACAAAGACAACAGCATGAGGATTACCCACATTTATGTTGTACCCGCTCCAAGAATTTCCATTTGCGCTCGCTGAAATCTCGCCTTCGACTTGGGCTACTTGTCCCATATTTACAGTTATATCTCCAGAATCTGGGGCGCTTATGAACTTCGCCCCATCGCGCGTGAGAATTGGAAAAATTCCAGCAGCTTGATGGCCTCTCTCGACGAGATAGCGCGCCATCACCCGGATCCCATTTCCACACATCTCGGCAATTGATCCATCGGCATTTCGATAATCCATAAACCACTTACCGTTTTGCTTTTGAATTCTTATAACCCCATCGGCGCCAACTCCATTTTGCCGGTTACAGATACTTCTTATTGCGCGTTCACTTAATTCAATTTCGCCATTTGGGTCGTAAATAATTACAAAATCATTCTCGGTGCCGTGGCCATAAGTGGCTGTTATTGAACTCATCGTGATTACCCAATCGTAGATGAGAGCACGGCGCTGAGGCGTTCGCGAGTAGCACCCTTTAACCAATTGATTCGCTCATCACGCGAGAACCAGGTCTCTTGCCGGCGGGCATAGGCACGAGTGGCGCGCTTCGTTTCTTCTTTAGCCTCTTCCTCGCTCACTAAACCCTCTAAATAAGTGATTATTTGGTTATAGCCAAGGGCGGCGCGAGCGGTTCGCCCCTTTGTGATTCCTTTTTCCATCAAACCGCGCACCTCATCAACAAATCCCCTAGCCCACATCGCATCTACCCGAGCATCGATCCGCTCTTTCAAATCTTCTCGATTCATCACCAAACCAAATTGCTTAGCATCTGGGTAATAGCAAGCTCCGGCCTTGGGTAAGTTCGCGGTAAATGGCGCTCCGGTAATCTCAATTACTTCAAGTGCTCGCACAACTCGACGAACATTCTCTTTTGGTATCGCCGCCGCTGCCGCTGGATCGAGCTTTGTGAGCCTGGCATGCATCTCATCAATTCCCACTTGCTGCGCTTCAAGTGTTAGGCGAGCTCGAACGACTGGGTCGGTATCTGGAAAATTCAACTCATCGAGGATTGCCTTTATGTAAAGACCAGTACCGCCAACGACTACAACGTTCTTTCCCAACGCCAATAATTCATCGATTTTTCCGCGCGCCCAACCTTGGTACTCCGCGACCGATGCATCTTGAGTTACCTCAAGGACATCGATTAAATGATGGGGTATTCCGGAGCGTTCTTCAGCGGTCAATTTCGCGGTTCCTATATCCATGCCACGATAAAGTTGCATGGAATCGGCGTTGATTATTTCAGCGCCCAAGTGCTTTGCTAGCTCGATTGAGAGTTCGCTTTTACCTGTCGCTGTTGCCCCAACTATGAAGGTCAAACTCATTTAACGAGTGAACTCTTTAGCTGCGGGACGCCAAGAAATATGCCGTTTGTCTCAGCTTCTAGTTTTCGAATCTCAAAGGCATCCCCGCCTCGGGAGCTGCGAATAGAAATCCTCTCTCCCATGATGAAGTGAGGCTTTGCGCTAATTATTTTTACAGTAGCAAGGTCGCCCGGACGCGCCCCTTCGGAGCCTTGTAAATCAAAGTGGACTAAGCGAAAGTCTCTACTTTTTCCTTGGGCTCTACCTGACTCAATATCTGTGATCAAGACTTCTAACTCTTTGCCAATTACATCTTCATTCACCGAGAGCGAGACCTCATTTAACCGCTGGTGCAATCGGTCGTAGCGCTCTGCGACTACCTCTTCGCTAATTTGATCGGGCATTTCGGCGGCGGGGGTTCCGGGGCGCTTTGAGTATTTAAAGGAGTAAGCGGCAAGAAAGCGCAGTTCGCTACAAATATCAAGGCTCGCTTGAAAATCAGCTTCGCTCTCCCCGGGAAAGCCGACAATCACATCTGTGGTGATTGTTGAGTGCGGCATCGCTTGGCGAACTTTTTCGATGATGGCGCGGTATCGATCGACCCGATAAGAGCGGCGCATCGCTTGCAAAATTCGATCCGAACCAGATTGAAGCGGCATATGAAGGTGGGGCATCACATTGTGAGTCTCGGCCATCGCTTCGATTACATCATCAGTGAAATCACGTGGATGAGGTGACATGAAGCGAACCCGCTCCAAGCCATCCACTTTCCCGCACTCCCGGAGCAACTTTGCAAAAGCAGCGCGATCGCCAAAGTCGACTCCGTAAGCATTTACGTTTTGGCCAAGAAGCGTTATCTCGGTAACGCCCTCATCAACGAGAGCGCGCACCTCTTTCATGATCTCATCGCTAGGGCGGTCTTTCTCGCGACCGCGAAGTTGCGGAACTATGCAGAAAGTACAGGTGTTATTGCAGCCAACAGATATTGAGACCCAAGCTGAAAATGCTGAGTGTCTACGAGCCGGGAGGGTGGATGGGAAGTGCTCGAGCGCCTCTTTAATCTCAACTTGAGAACGTTGCTCGATGCGAGCCCGCTCTAGAAGGGCGGGAAGTGAGCCAACGTTATGAGTACCAAAGACCACATCTACATAAGGTGCCTTCTTGATGATGCCGCCTTTATCTTTTTGGGCAAGGCAACCGCCAATTGCAATTTGAAGATCTGGATTGGCCTTTTTGGTTGGGGCCAAAAAACTTAAGTGACCATAAAGCTTGTTATCTGCATTCTCACGAACAGCGCAAGTGTTAAAGACAATGAGATCCGGGTCTTGCCCGGGACGGGCTGGAAGATAACCGGCTGCATCAAGTGAACCGGCAATTCGCTCGGAGTCATGGACATTCATCTGGCAACCCAGAGTCTGGATGACATAGGTACGGCTCACCTGCGAATCGTACCTATCGCGCTATCTCGCCGAAATTCCTAACTCCTGTATGACTCTAGTAACGATACTTCCAGAGAAACCCCTTCGCGAGAGCGCTCCATGGAGTCTGCGGTATGCGATCGGTGGTTCTAATTTCGCATAGGAGCGAGCCTTACGAGTTGCAAAATTAAGTGCATTCTCATACTCGGCATCATCTGAGATATCACTTGTTATCCATTCGATAATCTCATCGCTAATTCCTTTTGAACGGAGCTCGCCAATGATTATCCGCCGTGAGACTTTCTTGGTGCGCTGGCGGGATTCGCTCCAATAACGAGCAAACTCATAATCGTTTACAAAGCCCTGTTCTTGGAGGCGAAAGAGAATTGCATTCGCCACTTCTTCGGCAATTCCTCTTTTTTTGAGAAGAGAGAAGAGCTCTCCCCTACTTTTCGCACGACGACCTAGCGCGGTAAGCGCAATCGTCGTTCCTACTTGGTAGGGGTCGCTCGCTACTTCTTCTTCGAGGAGATCGCCTTCGATATTAGAACTCGACATCGGCAGCAGCTTCATCGATTGCTGCTACTAAAGCAGGATCGATATCAGCGGTTGCGTAATGTGTGCGGATCTTCGACTCGATCTCATTAGCAAGATCAGGGTTATCGATTAGGAATTGGCGTGAGTTCTCTTTACCTTGGCCAAGTTGGTCACCCTCATAGGTAAACCAAGCCCCGGATTTCTTTACGATTCCAAGGTCAACGCCAAGATCTAGAAGGCTTCCCTCGCGAGAGATTCCAACTCCGTAGAGGATGTCGAACTCTGCTTGCTTAAATGGGGGCGCCATCTTGTTCTTCACAACTTTGACGCGGGTTCTATTTCCAACCGCTTCTTGGCCATCCTTCAAAGTCTCAATTCGACGGATATCCATACGGACAGAGGCGTAGAACTTCAAGGCTTTTCCACCAGTAGTCGTTTCAGGAGAGCCGAAAAATACGCCGATCTTGTCGCGTAGCTGGTTGATGAAAATTGCAGTGGTCTTAGATTGGCTAAGTGCGCCAGTGATTTTGCGAAGCGCCTGGGACATAAGTCTTGCTTGAAGACCCATATGTGAATCGCCCATCTCGCCCTCAATTTCAGCCCTTGGAACAAGTGCTGCGACTGAGTCGACGACGATTAAATCTAGAGCGCCGGAGCGAACCAACATGTCAGCAATTTCAAGTGCCTGTTCACCAGTATCTGGTTGTGAGACGAGGAGGGCATCAATATCAACGCCCAACTTCTTTGCATATTCAGCATCGAAGGCATGTTCAGCATCAATAAATGCAGCGATACCGCCAGCGCGCTGTGCGTTAGCAATTGCGTGGAGAGTAAGGGTTGTTTTACCTGAGGATTCAGGTCCAAAGATTTCAATAATTCTTCCGCGTGGAAGTCCACCGATTCCTAGGGCGACATCAAGGGCGATTGAGCCAGTTGGGATGACTTCGATTGGCTGTGAGGTTCTCTCACTCATCTTCATTACAGAGCCCTTACCAAACTGACGCTCGATCTGGGCAAGCGCGGTATCTAGGGCCTTCTGCTTTTCAGGGGCTGGTTGGTTCTTATTTTCTTCAGATGGATCTTTAGCGGGTTTAGCCACTTGTCTTGCCTTTCTCTTTATCGTTAGTTGGTCCAGAAGGTACGGAAGACCACCGACGGCCCGAGCTCTCTCGGGCGGAAGTGTGGAACCGCTCTGGTTGGGCATAACAGCTACGCGCCGTTATTGACCGAAAGTCTACCGAACATTTGTTCTAATGACTTAAAGACACGCTGCGCCCTACCGTGCCCCATGGCCACCACCCCATTTACCGCTCCACGGCCAGCCTCTTACGCCCCAATCCCGAAGCCCCTCAGGCGTAAAACAGCTCCATCTGAGATTCCCCCCGGCCCACGCTCACCACTTCTAACTCTTAAGTTTCAACGAGATACCCCCGGATTTTTGCGGGCCGCTCGGGATGAATTTGGTGACCTCGCTTCATTCTTTTTAGGCGGCCAACTCTTCTACGGAGCTTTTGCCCCTGAAATGGTTCATGAAGTAACAGTTAGTAAGCAACATAGTTTTATCAAAGGCGTCGGCTTTGATCGGATGCGTAAAGTTCTTGGGACTGGATTGCTTACTAATGAAGAACCAATTCACCTACGGCATCGCCGCTTGATGCAATCGCCATTTCACATTAGCAAGATTTCCTCTTACGCCGAAACAATGCTCGCCCTTACTGAAAAACATATTTCAAACTGGCGAGCCGGATCCGACGTAGAGCTTGGACCAGAGATGATGTCGCTGACTTTCGACATCGTCGCTGAAATTCTCTTTGGCACTGATATCTCAAAAGATACCGAGCGGGTGCAACGCTCCATGCATATCGCCATCGACCGAATCGAGCGGACTATGTTGCCTGGGCTTGACCGGATGGATAGCTGGCCAATCCCCTACTTCAAGAAATTTCATACTGCTGCCGATGATTTAAATGATGTCGCTTCGAAAATCATACGTACTCGAATCGAAAGAGGTATTAAGCGCGATGATTTGTTGGGGATTCTTCTTGAGGCAACAACTCCGGAGGGAGAGCGCCTTAGCGCTGAGGAAATTTCCGATGAAACTTTAACGCTTATATTGAGTGGCCATGAAACAACTGCAAATGTTCTTACTTGGGCATTTGCATATTTAAGCGAGTATCCAAAGTACTGGGAGCAACTTGCAATTGAAGCAGAGGAAGTATTGGCGCATCGTGGAGAAGATGATTTTGCTTCACATCTCTTTCGAGCCCCGATAGCTTCGACAATCTTTAGCGAAGTACTTCGCTTATGCCCACCAGTCTGGGTAGCTCCAAGACGCGCCCTTGAAGATGTTGAGTTAGGCGGTCGATTTGTTCCCAAAGGAGCCCATGTCTTAGTGAGCCAATTCGTAACCCAGCGCGATCCCCGTTATTTTGATAATCCCGATCAATTCATCCCCGAGCGTTGGCAGGGCGACTTCGAAAAGTCTCTTCCAAAAGGAGCTTATTTCCCCTTCGGCGCCGGAACTCGTAAATGCCTCGGCGATCAATTCGCTCTACTTGAAGGCCGCATAATAATTTTAGAAATTGCCCGGCGTTTTCGCCTCGCTCTAAAGGACGGATTTCCGAAAGCTCAACCTCGCGCTACCTATCGGCCCAAGGGCAGTGTCGCCATGAAAGTTAGCGCAGCTCGCTCTTAATCTCGGGGTTGTGGCGAACAACTGCCCGCCAAATATCGCTAGGTTCCATCCCCATAGCTAGAGCTTCTTCAATAGTTTGTCCCCCCAGCTCGGCTAGGACTATGTCTTTTGAGTAAGACGGTGCCCATTCACTTCCAAAATGCTCCGTTAATCTTCTTCGTAACTCAGTAATTCGCATCTAAACCAGACGAAATAACTAAAGAATTGAAGCGATGCGATTTGCTTGCTCGCGCGAATGTTCCTCTGAAAGGGGCGCAGTAACTTGTCCCATCAACCAACGAAGAACTAGACCAACACCAACGACATCAGTTGCAAATACTTTTGATAATTGAGCATAAATCTCTACCCATACTTTGTGATCACGCGCAGTTAGCGCAGCTGCCATCAAATCACCGTCACGGGCAATAGCGGTGCGAATTCCTTCGTGACCTGAAATTTCGCGTGAGATCATGTAAAGCGCTTCGGCGCGAGATTGGGCAACAAGGGCAAGAGTTGCAATTCGATCCACTTCAGTTTCAACTAGCGCAACAAATACTTCATGCTTATCTCTAAAGTGGTTATAGAGCGAGGCACGTGAAACTTGTGCGCGATCAGCGATATCAATCATGTTGGTCGCACTTATTCCGCTCTCACTAAGCAGCGCGCGAGCAGCGCTCATAATTGCGCCGCGAGTGCGACGGTGAACGGTTGATTGGTGTTGATAATTTGGACGAGCGCTGGATTCGACCACAGCGGAACCTTACGCGGCGTTCGTGTCGACGACCGTAAGTACCGGGGTTTCGTGAAGCTTTATTTGGGTCGCTACTTCAACGAGTACTGCTGAGAGATTTAGATTCAATGCTATGCAGATCGAGTTAAGAAGTTCTGATGAGGCCTCTTTCTGACCTCGCTCCACCTCGGATAGATAACCCAGAGAAACACGCGCTTCTTTGGCAACATCGCGCAGGGTGCGACCTTGGGAGGTGCGGGCGCTACGAAGCGCGCCACCGATATGGGTGCGCATCAACTCCATCGTCGCCTCCTTAACTATTTGCTAGCCCCTAAGGATACGCGCGAGGGCTGTTAGCGCGCCTTCTACCGCGCCGGAACGAACCTCATCTCGCTCACCTTTAAGGGATAACTTGAGATTTTCTCGCTTGATTCCTCCCACTATTGAGATCCAAACCGCACCGGCCGATACGCCATGGGATTGACCGGGACCTGCGACCCCGGTTGTTGCAATCGCCCAATCACTGCCGAATCTGCGCTTTGCGCCTTCTGCCATGGCGAGCGCACTCTCTTGCGAGTATGCACCATGTTTGTCAATCAAGTCTTTCGGCACATCAAGATCATGAAGTTTGCTCTCAATTGAATATGCGACTACCCCGCCAAGAAAAACTTGCGATGCGCCAGCAAAATCGGTTATCGCTTTAGCAAGCGCTCCCCCAGTAAGTGATTCGGCGGTCGCGAGCGTCTCGCCCCGTTGCTTAAGGAGTGAAAGTACCTCTTCGCCTACTTTCATTTCTTGACTAGCGCATTTCTAAAATACTCGATACCCGTCCAAACTGTGAGGGCGATGGCAATTCCCAGCAAAATGTCCCGGGGCAGATAAAGGTAAGTCGGTAACGGGAGTATGTAAAAGCCGACCGAGAAATTTTGAAGAAGTGATTTAAGTTTGCCACCACGATTTGCCGAAATTACCTCGCGCTTTATTACCGCAAAGCGCAAAATAGTCACACCAATCTCACGGATCAGAATGACCGCTGTTACCCACCAAGGCATCTTTCCTAAAATCGACAGACCAACAAGTGCGGTGGCAATAAATGCCTTATCAGCGATTGGGTCCAAAATAATTCCGAAATTTGAAATTTGATTACGCTTGCGCGCAATTCGTCCATCTAAAACATCAGTCATTCCTACGATGAAAAATGAACTCCAAGCGATTATCTGCCAAGTCGGATCTTGGCCATCTTTTTGAAAAAGTGCCCAGGCGCAAAACGGCAAGGCAAGAATCCGAAAAACAGTTAGCGCATTCGGTAAATTCATAGCGGTTGCGCCACTAAATCAGCTCCGGCCACATCGCTAACTATCGCATCTACATACTCCCCGACTTTGAAGCGAGTCCGCGGTGAATTAAGGAAAGTGGTGGAATCGACCTCCGGGCCTTGATGGTCTGCCCGACCTTCCCCAGTTTCGCCATCTTCAACTAGGACCCTTACCCGCTCACCTATTCGCTCACTCGCCCTCTCATAGGTCAACTCTTCTGCGATCCGACGGAGCGATTCGGTTCGCTCATTTATCAATTCGCTTTCAAGTTTTCCATCGAGGGTTGCAGCTTCGGTCTTATCTTCATCGGAGTAAGGAAATATTCCAATTGCATCAAGACGGGACTCGCTGAGGAAATCAACTAGTTCTTGATATTCCGCTTCGGTTTCACCAGGAAAACCAACTATGAAATTAGAGCGAATGCCCGCTTCCGGATTGAGCGCCCGAATTTGAGTAAGCAAATGCAAGAACTTCTCACCGTCTCCGAATCTTCGCATCCGGCGAAGTAAGGTTCCCGCAGCATGCTGGAATGAGATATCGAAATACGGAACTACTTTCGGAGTTGCAATCATCGCTTGCAGAAGTGATGGTCGAATTTCAGCGGGTTGTAGGTAAGAAAGTCTAATTCGCTCAATTCCCTCAATCTCAGCAAGATCTGGAAGTAGCCTCTCTAGAACTCGAATATCGCCAAAATCTTTTCCATAAGAGGTCGTATTTTCACTCACCAAGAAAATCTCACTGACGCCATTTGCGGCGAGCCACTTTGCCTCATCAAGAATCTCAGTCGGACGGCGAGAGATAAATGCGCCGCGAAATTGTGGAATTGCGCAAAAGGTACAACGTCGATCACAGCCCGATGCAATCTTTAGTGGCGCTAGCGGTGCATCGCCCAAGCGCTTTCGCGAAAATGCACCGGCCTGGCCCATGGAACCTTTAAATTCCGGGCGCTCTTCTTGACGCTTAACCGGTGAGATTGGAATAAGTGATCGGCGATCTTTTGGTTTGTGAGCATCTAACTTCTTTCCATCCAAGATCCCACGAAGTCGATTGGATATATCGGCGTAATCATCAAATCCCAAGATGGCATCAGCTTCAGGAAGCGCAGCCGCTAGCTCATCGCCGTATCGCTCTGCCATGCATCCAACGGCGACCACGGCGCGCAAAGTCCCGTCAGATTTGAGGGAATGCGCTTCAAGAAGGGCATCGACTGAGTCTTTTTTGGCCGATTCGATAAAGCCACAGGTATTAACAAGTGCAATATCAGCGCTTCCGACATCGTTTATTAACTCCCAACCATCAGCCGCGAGACGCCCAGCTAGTTCTTCCGAGTCAACTTCGTTGCGGGCGCAACCCAAAGTAACAAGTGCGACAGTCTTTGGATTTGCGCGAGTGGGCGACACTCGCAGATTCTACCGAGCGAACTAACCTTGATTAGCTAGGGCTTGTGGGCCAAATTCAAGCCTTAAAACTTCTCCGACTTTACCTGGGACACCTAAATCTTCACCATTAACAATAAGTTGAATTGCTCCGGCGTTGCCGATAACTAGATAGAGAAGTTGATCGTCTGTGAAAGTCATTGATTCGCCTTGACGAATACGACCACTGTATTGGGTGGCGCCCGAACTATCGTTGACTGCAACCCACGAAAGACCATTTACACCTTTGAGAGTTACTTCAACACCATCAATTTTCTTAGCAACCGGTCCGCTCTCCTCCGCGGTCGTGCTCTCTTGTGACACCACATCATTGTTATCACTTGTAGAAATAAGTGCACCGCCAAAAATAAAGAGCGCAACAATTCCAGCAGCGACTCCAGTTAAGCCTTTCCATGAAATTGGTTTACGAACTTTCTTTGCCGTTGTTGCACTAGTGTCATTTAGTAATTCACGAATTGATTTATTTAATGGAATTGTTTGGGAGTCGAACTTGGCAAGGATTGCTTCAGCATCTCTTCCACAGACCTTTGCGATATTGCGAATATGTCCGCGCGCATAAGCGGGACCACCGCTCGTTGCAAAGTTATCCCGTTCGAGATCTTCAATCACGCTCTCTGGAATTCGGGTGCGCTTGGAAAGTTCGCTAGTAGACAGACCAGCTGCCTTGCGAACTTCGAGTAAAGATGCGCCGACCGACATGTAAACCTCACGAATTGGGAACGCGAATTTTACCGCCGGTTAACGATTGCTAACAACCCCTAACTTTCATCTAACCCTTCGAGTTCACCCTTTAAGCACCGAGAGCACAGAGGAGAGATCCTCCGGCTTCACCAAAACGGTGCGCGCCTTAGAGCCTTCTGAGGGCCCGACAATTCCGCGGGTCTCCATGAGATCCATTAAGCGACCCGCTTTAGCAAAACCGATTCGCAATTTTCGTTGCAACATCGAGGTAGAGCCGAATTGGGTGGATACAACCAGTTCAACTGCTTGCATCAAAAGATCTAGATCATCACCAATCTCATCATCGATGGCCCGCGAAGCTACAACTGGTTTGAGAATATCCTCGCGATAAACCGGCTTTAACTGCGAACGGACATGTGTGACAACCTGCTCGATTTCGCGCTCTGACACATACGCACCTTGAATTCGAATCGGCTTACTTGCACCCATTGGCAAGAACAGGCCATCGCCCTGGCCCACAAGTTTCTCAGCTCCTGGTGAATCCAAAATGACTCTTGAATCAGCAAGTGAAGAAGTGGCAAAGGATAAGCGTGACGGAACATTCGCCTTTATCAGCCCGGTCACAATATCTACGCTTGGACGTTGCGTTGCAATTACAAGATGTATTCCAGCAGCGCGCGCAAGTTGGGTAATGCGCACAATGCTATCTTCGACTTCACGGGCAGCAACCATCATCAAATCCGCTAATTCATCGACAACAATTAATAAATACGGATATGGCTGTAGCGGAGATTCCGAATCAGGTGGAGCTACCAATTTTCCAGAGCGAACCGCTTTATTAAAGTCATCCACGTGGCGGAAGCCATAAGTGGAGAGATCGTCATAACGCATCTCCATTTCACGAACTACCCAAGCCAATACTTCTGCTGCTTTCTTGGGATTTGTGATGATTGGTGACATGAGGTGCGGGATACCGTCGTAAGCATTTAGTTCAACGCGCTTAGGATCAATAAGAATGAGCCGAACATCATTAGGCGTTGCGCGCATCAAGATTGAGGTCACAAGTGAGTTGATCATCGAGGATTTTCCAGCGCCAGTCGCGCCAGCAACAAGAAGATGGGGCATTTTGGCGAGGTTTGCGCATATGAAATTACCTTCGACATCCTTGCCTAAAGCAATCACCATCGGGTGATGATCATTTCCGGCAACGCTGGAACGGAGCACATCACCGAGTGAAACTATTTCGCGATCTGTATTTGGGATTTCAATTCCGACCGCAGATTTACCGGGTATTGGCGAGAGGATGCGTACATCGCTACTCGCGACAGCGTAAGCAATATTCTTAGAAAGAGCAGTAATCGCCTCAACTTTTACCCCAGAGCCGAGCTCCACCTCGTAGCGAGTGACGGTGGGTCCACGCATAAAACCTGTGACTTCGCAATCAATTTCGAATTCACTAAAGAGCTCAGTGAGTGCCTGAACAACCGAATCATTGGCTTTGCTCTTGCCCTTAGAGACTGGCCCAGCTCTAAGAATCTCCATCGAGGGAAGTGAATATGAATCAATAGACTGCAAAATAAGTTGGACCGGGCGTTCTGGCTTTACTGGGGGCGCTACTTGCTCCTTTGGAATTTCAACGGTGAACTCTTCATCGAAACTCTCTTCATCAATCTCTTCTTCCGGTTCTGGAAGCTGTGCAACTAGTGGCGTTTCAAATGGCGGCGTTTCGGATATCTCAAATTCTTCGATCTTCCGTTCCCGTCGTTCATCTATCGCATCACTAACTTTCTCTTTTGCTCCGCTAAAAAGACCACCTACAAATGCAAATACGGTTGAGAGCGGCGTCGCGGTTATCACCAACAAACTAAATAGAAAAATGAGCGCAAGAATTGGGATAGCAATTACATCGGTAACTAATCCAACCAAAAGGGTTGAAATTCCGTAACCAATCCAACCTCCGCCTTCACGCATTGCGGTTGCCCCGGTATTTATTGAGGTGGGGTTGATGATATGGATTAAGCCGGTAACGCTAATAAGTAAGAGGACTGAACCAATCAGTACTCGGCCATTTGCCGCTTTATCTTGCGGAGCGCGAAAGAGGCGGAAGGCAAAGAAACCAAAGAGAATAGGTATAACGACTGCAACTCGGCCGACCGCGCCGTAGAAGAATGAATATGCGGCATCGCCAAACCAATTATCTAGTCGCCACCATGATGCGGCCGCGGCAATGAGTCCGACAATGAGAAGTAAGAAACCGATTCCATCGCGTTGATGTTCTGGATCTAGATCTTTTGCCCCTTTGGTAATCGCTCGAATCGCACCGCCCAAGGCCTTCGCAATTCCACGCCAAATGGTGGCGAGTGCGCGTGAGAGTCCGGCGAGGAATCCGCCGGCAACTTTCTTCTTACTTTTCTTGGCCATATCGAAAAATCTTATGGCAATTGAAAAATCTAACGCGTGAGGCGCGCTGTCAAACTTCTATAACGACCGGAACAATCATCGGGCGGCGACGATGTTCGCCACCAACCCAACTTCCCACAGTTCTTCGAACAACTTGGGAAAGTTGGTGAGTTCCATTTGTTCCTGCTGCAACCGCACCAGCAAGCGCTTGTTCTATTCGGACTTTAACTTCATCAAATAACTCAAGATCTTCGGCAAATCCGCGCGCATGGATATCTGGACCAGCAACAATCTTTCCAGTTTGGGAATCAATCACAACAATTACTGAAATGAATCCTTCCTCCCCAAGTATGCGTCGATCTTTCAAAGAGTCTTCGGTGATATCCCCGATACTCATGCCATCCACATAGACAAATCCACACGGTACTGCGCCGACAATTTCCGCTTTCCCATTAGCTAGATCTACTACTACGCCGTTTTCAGCAATTACAACATTTTCGCGCCGCACACCCGTAGAGATAGCCAGCTCAGCATTTGCCTTCATATGTCGCCATTCACCGTGAACGGGCATGACATTCTTCGGCTTTACGATGTTGTAGCAATAAAGCAATTCACCGGCAGCAGCATGGCCGGATACATGCACTAGGGCATTTCCTTTGTGTACTACCCGAGCGCCAAAGCGGGTCAATTCATTTATGACTCGATAGACCGAATTCTCATTTCCTGGGATTAGTGAAGATGCGAAGATCACGGTATCTCCTGGGCCCACTTTTATACGGTGATCACCATTAGCCATTCGTGAAAGTGCAGCAAGTGGTTCACCTTGTGAACCCGTAGAAATCAGAACAACATCATCACCATAGTCATCAATTTCATCTTCATTAATGAGGGTGTTTGGTGGAATGTGTAGATATCCAAGCTCGGCAGCTAATGTCATATTTCTAACCATGCTTCTGCCGATGAAGGAGACCTTTTTATTATGAGTGAAAGCCAAATCAATTACTTGTTGGACGCGATGAACATGGGAGGCAAAAGATGCAACAATTACACGTCGCTTCGCACTTGCTATTACCCGATCTAAGACCGGCATAATCTCGCGTTCAGATGTTGTATAGCCCGGAATATCAGCATTTGTTGAATCCACCATAAAAAGATCGACCCCAGCACTACCTAACTGCGCAAAACGAGCCAAATCAGTCGTCCGGCCATCTAGTGGTAGCTGATCCATTTTGAAGTCGCCAGTATGTAAGACCACACCAGCAGGGGTTCGGATGACGACGGCGAGCGCGTCGGGAATCGAGTGATTAACCGCGACGAATTCGAGTTCGAAATTTCCGACTTTGCGAGTCTGTCCTTCGCGAACTTCAATTGTGATTGGCGAGATGCGATGTTCTCTTAACTTACCTTTGGAAAACGCAAGGGTGAGTTGCGAACCAATAACTGGAATATCCTCGCGCTCGCGCAAGAGATAACCAAGTGCGCTGATATGGTCTTCATGACCATGGGTTAGAAAGACTGCTTTAATGTCGCGGAGACGATTTCTAATATAAGAAAAGTCCGGCAGGATGAGATCTACGCCTGGTTGGTTCTCTTCCGGAAATAAAACACCACAATCAACTACAAGTAGCTCGCCGTCGTATTCGAAGACCGTCATATTTCGGCCCACCTCGGCAAGTCCGCCAAGTGCGACTATGCGAAGAGTTTTTGCAGGAAGTCTTGGAGGCAACCCGAGTTCGGGATGCGGATGGTTCATTAGTTGAGTTTCACTCCACCTTGTTTAAGATCCTCGCGAAGTTGCGAAATTTGCGCTTCGGTTGCATCGACTAACGGAAGGCGGACTCGCCCACCGGGTAATCCCATTAATTTCATCGCAGCTTTTGTAAGAATCGCACCTTGAGTTCGGAAAGTTCCGGTGTAAACCGGCAGTAATTCTTGATGAATTGCAAGTGCGCGTCTCGTATCACCGGCAATCCAACTATCTAATAACTCTCGAAGTCGCCCGCCTACTGTGTGGCCACAGACCGAGACAAATCCAACTGCGCCAACTGAGAGAAGTGGCAAATTCAAGATGTCATCACCCGAATACACTGGAATTCCAGAGCGCTTAATAACCCAAGAAGTTGAGGCAACATCTCCTTTGGCATCCTTTAGAGCCACAATTTTCTTATGTTCGGCGAGGCGGCAAATCGTGTCAGGCTCGATAGCCATCCCAGTTCGACCAGGGATGTCATACATCATTACTGGAAGTTCGGTGCTATCGGCGATGGCGCGAAAGTGTGCTTCGATTCCAGCTTGTGGAGGCTTGTTGTAATAAGGAGTCACTACTAGCAAACCATCGGCACCCGCGGCGGCTGCCATCTCTGCTTGCTCGATTGAGTGAGAAGTCTCATTGTTGCCCGCACCTGCAACAATCTTTAATTTTCCGCCAGTAGCTTTTTTAACTACCTTAATAATCTCAACTTTTTCGTCATCACTTGTTGTAGGAGCTTCTCCGGTTGTGCCATTAACAACAATGCCATCGTGTCCCGTACTTGCAAGGTGCGCCGCTAACTTTTCAACTCCAGCCCAATCAATACTTAAGTCATCCTTGAAGGGAGTGATCATGGCCGTTAACAGTCGGCCAAAGGGAGTTGGGATTGACATGCGCCAAGGCTACTACGGCGCTACACGTCCTGACTTCTCAAATGCTCCGTAGGTAATTGGCATTAGGCGGGCGAAGTGCTCTTCCATCTTTTCTGCGACCATTTCTATCTCGCGCTGTGGGTAGCTTGGAAAATGTGAACCCTCGCGACTAGTGCGAAGTGATAGGAAGTTCATTAGCGCTCTTGCATTCATAGTCACATACATCGATGAGTAAAGCGCAACTGGCAACACCGCGCGCGCTACTTCTCGAGCCACACCTGCATCAAGCATCTTCTTATAGTTTTGATAAGCCAAGATGTAAGTCTCTTTCATGGCAGATACGGTCGTGTCGAACTGCTCCGCTGTCCCATCAACAAAGACATAGTGTCCGGTCTTGCCGGTTTGAACTAACTTCCGCTCTCTGCTTGGAATGTAAAAAACTGGCTTAAGTTCTCGATATCTACCGCTCTCTTCGTTATATGAAGCGATGCGATGGCGCATGAACTCGCGAAAAACAAATATCGGAGCGCTCACGAAGAATGTCATCGAAGTATGTTCAAAGGGCGAGCCATGTCGTTCACGTGCTAGGTAATTAATGAGCCCAGCTGAACGAGTCGGATCTGAATCAATTTCATCCCGCGATTGTTCTCCCGCAGTAGAAACCCGAGCTGCCCAAATAACATCGGCATCATTTGCACTTGATTTAACTAACTCAACAGTGACATCGTCGCGAAAGACGATTTCCGGATGTGCCCCAGTCTCACTCACGAGCGTGACCCTATCTTTGAGGCGGTTAGGAGGGGGCCATTGATAAGGCAAAATAGTTGCGTGTCATTTCCGCGCCGCGCTGTGTTACGAGACTCACTTAGCGTAGCGATCCCGGTTGGTACTTATGGCGCAGCTTTCGGGGCAGCGGCTGTCGCCGGCGGTTTCTCAGTTCTACAAGCTTGCGCTTTATCACTTCTACTTTTCTCCGGCGCATCACAGTTTGCAGTCGTGGGAGTGATGGCCGGAGGCGGAACAGCGATTAGTGCGGTTGCAACTGGAGCGCTACTTGGAATTCGAAATGGGCTATACGGATTACGGATGGCTCCAATCCTAAAACTACGTGGCTTCAGGCGAATTCTCGGCGCTCAGATAACTATTGATGAATCAACCGGCGTTGCAATCTCCCAAGAGAATCGGGGCGAGAGTGCGATGCGTTATGGATTCTTTGCAACAGGTATTGGAGTTTTCGTTTTTTGGAACTTATTCACACTCATTGGTGCGCTAAGCGCCGATTCGATTGGTAATCCCTCAAGTTGGGGGCTCGACGCTGCTGTTCCAGCAGCCTTCTTAGGTCTAGTTTGGCCACGGCTAATTGATCGTAAGACGCGCTTCGCTGCGCTACTCGCCGTAGTTCTATCGCTTTCGCTTACCCCCGTTGTCGGCGCGGGCTTTCCCATAATCGCAACTGTGCTTATTGCAATCTTTCTTGGATGGAGAAGTAAGTGAGCCAACTTTGGGCTGCGGTGATCGGGGCTAGCGCGCTCTGCTTCCTACTAAAACTTCTTGGTTATTCACTTCCGGAAAGTTTCCTAAGCAATCCGAGATTACAAAGAATTAATGCGCTCATCCCCGTTGTTTTGCTAAGTGCGTTGGTAGCCTCACAAACTTTGACGAAAGAGTCATCGGTAATTGTCGATCATCGACTCGCTGGAGTATTGGTTGCAGCAATAGCGCTCAAAATGAGAGCCTCTTTCCCGGTAATGATGGTTGCTGCTGCAGTTACTTCTGCCACTGTATATAACTTTATTTAAGTCGAACCTAAACTCTCTGAGTGGAGAGTCTTGGTCTCACTAGCGCAGAAGCAGAAGCGCGCCTTGTCGAGCATGGAGTGAATGCACTCCCAAGCGAGAAGGAAAAGAACTTACTGCAGGTCGCGTTCTCAGTTTTGCGAGAGCCGATGTTGTTGCTCTTGGCAGCTGCTGGTGCGATAAGTTTCTTACTAGCCGAATTAGTTGATGCGCTTTTACTAATGGCAACCGTATTCATAGTTCTTGGAATCTCTATTTACCAAGAGCGAAGAACTGAGCGCGCTTTAAGTGCCCTACGTGAATTAACTGCGCCACTAGCCCTTGTGATTCGGGATGGCAAAGAGCAGCGAATTGGAAGTTCTCAAATTGTTCCCGGAGATTTATTGGTTCTTCTCGAAGGTGACCGAATTGCGGCCGATTCAATTCTGGTCTCGCGTTCGCCGATCGAAGTTGATGAGTCGCTGTTAACGGGAGAATCGATTCCGGTAGCAAAAGAAGAGGGAATGCCTATTTTCACCGGCTCCCTAGTTGTAAGAGGACATGGTCGTGGAAAAGTAACAAGAACTGGAGTAGATACTGAGTTAGGCAAGATTGGAAAATCTATGCAGGAGATTCCATATCAACGAACGCTTCTGCAACGCAATGTAGATAGATTGGTGAAAGGAATAGGAACGTTATCCCTCATAGCAGTCATAGCGATCTTCTATTTATACGGAAGTTCGCGCGGTAATTGGCTCGAGGGCGCCCTCGCCGGAATAGCCGCAGCTATGGCTCTAATTCCAGAAGAGTTTCCTGTAATCATCACTCTCTTCATGGCGCTTGGTGCTTGGCGCATGGCAAAGGTGAAAGTTATTGCAAGACAGCCCGCCGTTATTGAGGCGCTAGGTGCAGTAACAGTCCTCTGTGTAGATAAAACCGGGACGATTACGCGCAATGAGATGGAAGTAACTGAAATTCACTGTTCAAGTGAGGTTCACAACTTTGACGGCTCCCCTCTCTCTGAATCACTTCTAGAAGCTGTTGAGATTGCATCGCTGGCCTTGCCAAGTCGGCCATTTGATCCCATGGATAAAGCGTTTGTAAAGCTTGCAGAAATATTGAAGAAGCGGAAGTCGTTACGCTCGATTCA
>JACCEB011990479.1_pt1 | contig 25243 bp, 36 predicted proteins | sample 7454761 | NCBI WGS metagenome assembly JACCEB01 (sample SAMN15323454, study PRJNA562643) | freshwater metagenome | isolation source: river surface water | place: USA:Blue River Watershed | collected 2017-08-18
AAAGAGCGTGAGGCGTGTGCAAAGCTATGTGATGGATGGACTCACGCAGACGGAGATAAGTGTGCAGAAGCAATCCGAGCAAGAGGTGAAGCATGACCCAAGATGAAATCATTGCAATGGCTAGACAGGCTGGATTAGGTTTTTTGGATGAGCGAAATTGGATGTACCAAAATGAACTTGAAATTTTTGCCAAACTGGTAGCCGCCAAAGAACGTGAAGAATGTGCAAAGGTGTGTGAAGAATTGCCAGCGCCAAACTTTTACAGTGACACAGATCAATCAATGTGGGACATAACTTCTATGGATTGTGCTGAAGCCATCAGAGCAAGGGGACAAGCATGATTGAAGTATTGAAACAGATGGTAGAAGCGTTGAAATCTGCAACTGTTGATTGCAGTAATTTTCATCACGCTAAAAAAGACCAAAATCATAATTTAGGCGAATGTCCGCCAGTAATTAGATGGCATAACGCCATTGAAGCAGGCAAGCAAGCCATCAAAGAATTGGAAAGCCAAGAGCCTTTTGCGTGGGCAGAGTTTGATGGCGAGGGAGGGTATCACTTAATGCTGTATGAAAATAACGAAACTTATGCTGAGGATTGGAACAAAACAAATCCAAACCACATCGGTTGGGTTGAGCCTATTTATAAGCACCCACCACAGCGCACATGGGTAGGGTTGACGTTAGAACAGTATGTGGCAATCAATTCATCATGTGTAACAGTTGAAGAAGCAATTTCATCTACCGAAAAGCAAATCAAGGAGAACAACACATGAGCAAAGAGGAAGCACTGATAATTATCAAACTTTTGTCGGCATTGGAATCGTGGTCGTTTTCTGCAAAGTGTGAACTGCCCGATTATTTGCATCACAATCTTTGCGAATCAATCGAAAAATTACAAGAAATTATTTTGGATAAAAACAAATGAGCAAAGCCAAATCAGCATTTGATTGGAACGATGGCACACCAAGCATATGGGCGAGGGATGCAGAACTCAAACGCAAATTGCAGGGGCAAGAATGGGCAAAAAAAGTCCAAGCCAAGCGCAACATCAAGACGCAAGTCTTTGGCTACTATAAGGCGTTATCCAGTAAAAAATGATTGAACAAATCCGCACTTTCAACGGCAAGGTGGTCGGTCTGCACGGCAACAAAAAAACCATCGTGCGTGAAAGCATTGCCTATCGTTGTACAAAGTGCGGAATTGTTTGGCTAACCAAACCAGTGGACCATGACCATGCAAATAATTGATTTGATTGTTTTGATTTTTGTCCTGTTTCTCGGTGGCGCAATCAGCATTGGCGTACTGTTTTGCGTAGCCAATGCCATTGCCATCATGCAAGATTCAGAGATTCAGTTTTCACGCCAGCAACACGACGACTCCACCCTTTTCCAAAGGTTGCAAAGGTCGGCAGTGCTTCTAGGAAGGACAATCTCTCAGCACAAAAACGGTCGATAATTTCTTCAGGTGCAAGTGCCTCAACAGCCGCAAGAGTGCCGCGCCCAATCACGCCATCATCATCCACGCCTACCGCACGTTGCAGGAACTTGGCGGCACGTTTTACACCGCTGTTGACAGCGCAATCAAACACGCACAAATCAACACCGCTTGGCAGTTGGTCGCCATGCACCATGTCCCAATACTTGGCTTTGTAAAGTGGCGCAACGGTGTCGGGTGTTAACGAACGCATCTCAGTCTCATCAACTGGTCTGTTGACCCATTCTTCCCACACACGTTTTGTCACGCCAAGGTTGGTCATACCACCAGGGTCGGATGGATGGTTAACGTAGCCGCCTTCATGCTTCAACAAAGCCGCCAAAGCATCTTCAAAGTTTGTTCTCATGGTTTCCCTTTCTGCGATTCAATCGCTTGGTTATACAAGTCAATGCAAGCATTCAGCTTGCGAATAGCACGGTCACCTTCTTCCGCTATTGCGAAAAGAGTTTTTCCAACTTCTGCGTCAAGCTCGGCTCGTGCTTCTCTTGGACTATCTCCTGTGGCAATGGGGGTATCTGTGGGGGCTGGTATGGGGCAGGTCGTTTTGAGGCGCAACCTGTAAGACCCATCATCAATAGCACGGTTGCGATCACGAATAGCTTGGTTGATTTTTTCATTTTGCACCCTCAATGCGTTGCCTGTTGTGTGTACTGCCGTGGTCAATGCTTGTTCTCTTTTTAATGATTCGGCATTAAGTCTTTCAACCTCCAAGGCTTGTGCCTCGGATTCAACGTGCTTGCCGTACCAATAGCCACCGCCAAAGACAAGCGCCAAGACGATGACACCAGCAATCAAATCACGAATCATTGACTTTGCCCCTGATGTAAGCCGTTGCCGCCATGAATGCCACCACAATCGTTCCCATCGTAGCCGCAAACGTGGTTGCAAGCCCCATGATGAGGTTGACCCTAGTGTCGGGTATGTAAGGCATTGCCAGCAAAACAATCGTGGCAAATGGAATGCCCAAGGCAACCCAAGCCATCAGTCGTTGCTGGTCAGCCAGCTTGTCCATGTTCTCAATCATCATCATGCGTTCTGACCGTGACAATTCGTCATCAGTCACCACGCCATCATGGTTGGTATCAAACTGGTTGTAGGTGGAATTTTCTTCAAGTTTTTTCATCAATCATCCTTTGAACTTCGCGCTTCATTTCGTCAACTTCGCGCCTTTGCCGTTGTATCTCTTTGCGGTCTATCCTGTTCTGTTCTTTTTCCATTTTCGTCTCGAAATACATATCAATCAAGATGGGCGCAAACCCGACCAGCACCGCGCACAACAGAACAATGACGATCAGGTAAGCGGCATCATCTTTGTCTGGCGGTGGATTATTTGTAGCCATAGGTGGAGGTATCCAATTAGGAACAGCGTTACCAGCAGAACTGCGAGCCGCATTCGCCACTTTCCCTTTTGCTGGTTTTGTTGCCATCGCTTGTACCGCGCCTCCGCTTCAAGTTTCTGCCGCGCCAATTCCTGTTCAGCCTGTATTGTCGCCTTCATGTCAAAAACTTTGCTATATAGCGCACCCAACTCACTTGGCGCTTGGTAGGTCATTGCATACCTTATTGCCTCCTCAATTTGCGCCAGCCGTTCAAGCATCAAGACCCTGTTAAGTGCTGACTCCATCAGGTTTTGGCTTGGGTCGTAGACGGTTTGGGTGCGTAGCTCATCCTCATGCAGAATGGCAATTAACTGCTCTTGAATCTTAAAGAATTGAACAAGGTTTTTTGCGATGTCATCAATGATGTCGTGTTCACTGACTTCTTTGAATTTGGTCTTTGCCTTCTTGGGCTTAACAGCGACAACAACTGGCTTGGGCTTGAACCAGTTGACTATGGCGCCAACAAAGCCGTGAACCTCAGTGGCAATTTCCTTGACTTCGTTTGCCGTGTCCACCACCTCAACCACGGTGGTTTTGACTTGCTTGTAAAGCTCACAACCCTCTTTGATTGCCGCGCATATTGCGTTGGCGGCAAACAGCAAACTTACAGGGTCGATTTACAACCCCAATATTTTCTTGACAAATTCAGCCGCCACGCCTGGACCAAATAAGACTGCGGCAATGACAGCGTACAAAAGATATTCAATCTTGGTCATGCGTTTGTCGCCATCTTTCAAGGATGTCTGAATGCTCTCGTATCTTTGGGCGCAAACAGCTTCATGAACTGCAAATTCTTTTTCCAAACTGTCCATGCTTCACCTAAAAAATTTGCCAACCATCCAACACACAACACTGTACCGATTGCCTTCTTCAACATCCTCAACACCGTGCATGATGAACGATGGAAAGACAAGCACAGTCCCTTTGGTTTGTGGCGGGTAAAACCTTTCATGACCGTCTTGAAGATAGAACCGCCCACCCTTGAAATTATCGTTCAGAAACGCTAAAACCGTCAATTTGCGGCAGTCTTCAGCATGGGACAGGAACGTGTCCACATGAGCTGTGTAGCGCCCACCAGCAGGGTAGGCAAGGAATTCAGCTTGGTTGGCATGGGTGATGTCAAATTTCCATGCGTAATAATTTGCCGACAAGCCAACAGCCGCCAATCTGCCGCCAATGTCTTTGTATGTGGGCAACATTACCCGCTTAACATTCCGCACGGTTAAGTCGATTGCGCCTGTGCCTAAGCCAATGATTGGGTCTTGCTTGGGGATTTCATCTTTGGTGTAAAGCCTGATTAAAGAATCGCAAGCCTCGGGCGTGAGGATGTCTTGGAATACTCGAAACCGCATATCCTCAACTGGCAAGTTAAGCCCTGGTCGTTTGTCAAATTTCCACTCAGCGTGTTTGCCATCGGCATCAACGTAATGCAAGAACACTTGTGCTTGCCATTTGCCCTCTGTGTAAACTTCGCGCCAATGATGCTTGTCCATACCGCGATAAAGCACAGCGTCACCAACAGCCATATCAATTTTTCTTGCATTGGTTTTCTCCATGTCATCGCCCATGTAAATTGCCCACACATCGCCCTCAAAACCAAGAGTGATGGTTGCGCTAATCTCGCATGATTCGCGGTCTGTATGGTTTTTTAATTCATCACCAGGAATATACAGTCGGGCATAGGAATAGGTCGGCAATAGACGTTTGCCTGATGCGCGTTCAAAGTGCGGCAACAAATCAACAAGCAATTTGTCAAAAGCCATTGCACCGTGTATGGCTTCAGATTTTGGACATTGATCGTCTTGCCGTGTTTGCTTTTGAGCAACCAACCGCTTCAATTCTTTTGTATATTCAGCGCAAGATTCTTGTGCAAGAAAATCTTTTAGATGAACGTATTTTTCAACGACAAATGAATTGAGTTGGTCGCACATTGTTAAGCCTCTGTAATGTCTTGTGGAATGTTTTGTGGAATTGGTTTGATTGTTGCGTCATTTGGGTCGTACCAATATTGATCTGCTTGCACTTCATCAGCGCAATCAACCCAAAATAAAGGCTCAGCAACATCAAATTCATTGATTTCAACTTGAGCCACACGAAATCCTGTTTGTCTTGGCTCAATAGGTGAAATAAGTGCTTTCATCAATAAAACTCCTCAACAATAACATATCCTGAACTACCATTACCACCTACACCACCCCCTGTTGGCGCGGCTCCACTACCGCCACCGCCACCGCCATACCCTTCACCTGGATTTCCGTTGGTATTTGGTCCAGCTTTTGCAGCGCCACCTCTACCCCACGATAAAAAACCGTCACCTCCTGCGCCTCCAACATTAAGATTGGCAGTTGGTCCTGCTGCACCATAATATCCAGGCGTTCCTACTGAACCAACAACAGTAGGGCTTGGAGTAATACTTCCTGGAGAACCAACAGAACCACCCCCGCCACCTGAACCGCCTGTTGCAGATATCAAAGTGCCAAAACTTGCTGTACCACCAGTTGAGCCAGTTGAAGCACCTGGCGATCCAGGGCGTACACCACCTGCGCCACCTACACCACTTGTAATTGCTTGCGGACCTGGGATTGATGGCGCAGGAAAAAACCCAACACCTCCAGCACCACCACCACCACCACCTGGCAATACGGATTGCCCAGCTATTCCACCACCGCCACCTCCACCAGCAACTAAAGAAACTCTAACAAATTTAACTGTTGCTGGTTTTGTCCAAGTTGCAGGGCTAGTGTAAATTGTGACAACAGGTGTGCCGCCACTAGCCGCTTGAGAAACCCAAGTTGTGCCGTTTGCAGTTAAAACATTTCCAGATGTAGCCGCTGAAACCGTAGTGATTGCACTTGTTCCTGCGCCTAACAAGACTGCGCCTGATGCCAGCGTTGATGCGCCAGTACCGCCGTTTGCCACAGGGACTTGGTTGTACAAATTTGATGCCGCATTAAGTTGACCTGATGAATTAACACCGTTGGCAAGTTGCGAAAGATTAAAGGCTTGCGTCATGTTATGCGGCTCCTATTGCATCAAAAGTTTGTTGGACAAGTACAGTTGTATTGTTGTTGGGTGTTGGAACAAGTGTGTATGTTCCAGTGGCGGTGGTGTAGTCTGACCCCTGCACATACAAGCAACCGTTGGCATACAAATCAAAATATGCCGCTGTGTATGAGTAACTGTAAATAGGCGTTCCGCTTATCGTGTAAGTTGTCACGGCAGTTGGCAAACCGTTTGGCACACCTTGCAAATTTGCATTCCATTGAATGACCGTGAAGTTGCCAGTTGCAGTCGATGGGAAATTGTTAACAGTGTTGCCGACCAAATCATAATCTTGGTCATTGACAACTGTGCCATTTAAGAACAGCAATTCAGAACCCGACACAAGTTGGAATGTTGTGGGCGTGTAGCTTGATGCCGCAGTCAATGTGGCAGTCCATCGGCTGAACGAACGATAAGTTGAGCCTGATGCAATCTTGCGATAAATGGCATTTCCTGCGGTGGCTGTAAATGCGGCAGAAAACACGATCTGCTTGGTCACATAGTTAATTGATGAAACGGTGAATTCTGCTGGTGCTGTAATCGCTGTGCCTGAGCCTGTGCCTACGCCAGTTGCTTTAAATACCAAGCCAACCGTGTTTGCCGTTGCGCCAATCAATGTAAAGTTTGTTGAGCCTATAGCGGTAATTTGATAAGTTGTGCCAATGACAAACGAACCTGCTGTGATTGTGGTTGTGCCAAACGTATTGCCAAAGGTCAGTTTGTCGTTTGCTTCAATGGTGAAGTGCGGCAAACTTGAATACGTCAAAGTGGTTGTGCCAGTGCCGCTTGAATAATCAATGCCAGCGTCTTGGTAAAAATTGCCTGATGCAACAGAACGCATTGAAGTGATGGTCACCCTATCACCCGCAGTGCAAGCCGTTCCAAGCGTGACTGTTGTGCTGTTTTCTGTGTATTCAGTTGTATCCAACAGCACCCCATTCTTGAACACCAAATCCATGCCTGTGATGTATCCCGCGCCCCTTGCGGTGGGCGTGAAAACAGTTTGACTTGCCGTGGCTGTGAATTGATCGGATGTGTAGTAAAAACTGTCGGGTGGAGTAAAACCAACCACACGACCGTAAATGTCAACCGTGACTAATGCGGCACTACTTGTAAAAGTTTGCGCCCCGCCAAAGTTCAAGAATTGCGCTAATGAGCCAACCATTGTGCCATCAGGATTATTTGTAATGGCAATTTGTCCTGACCCAACACTGGTTGTTCCTGTTCTTGTCAACTGACCAGTCCGCACATCCAAATCAATGTAATTTGTGCCATCAGGCAAAGCAGACCAAAGCGAATTGTCAAACGTAGACGATGGAACATATGCCGCAGTGCCAGCCGCATAACTCGCTGGTGCTGTACCAAAACTAAATTTACGCCCTGTGCGGTTGATGTAGCAAAGTTTATTAGCCGTGCCAAAGGTAGGTTGCGCCAAAAACCAAGTGTAGTTTGCTGGATTGGTGCTGTATGACGTTGATGTGGAATTGTACAGACCGTAATAATTCTTACCAGTTGGAGATGATGAAATGCCTGTGCCTGTTAGACTGTCGCCATAAGCCACAACCAAGTATTGATTTGCATAAGTGAATGTTGTTGGTCGCCACTGGAAAACAGCAGATGGTGAACTAAAAACACTTGAACCCAAACCGTTAACCATGCGGGTGAAAAAGTACCAATTACCCGCTGGAATATCAGACAGAGTAATTGTTAATGGCGTGCTTGGGTCGTATGGGTTGCCATCAGACGCAATGGCAGATGTTCCAGCAAAGATTCTTTGCGCTGTTGTCGGTGTTGCATAAGCCGAATACCAGCATTCAACATAATCAACAATACCAGCCGTTGATGTGTTGATGTTAACGATGAAGTATGGGTTTGCATCATTAGGGTAGCTTGCCGCAACCGATGGAGTTGGAATTGTTCCAAAGGTCAAAGGGCTTGCCAAACCTGTATTGGGTGATGGCGTGAACTCGGTGATGTTTACATCATCATAAACAGTTGGGTTGTATTCAATCAACGTCAAAGATGCCGTGATACTTCCATCATCGCCAAAGTTTTCCACCACTTTTGAAATGCGGAAAAGTTTTGCTGTCCATCCGTAATTTGTGTTTGTTAAGCTGACAACATCGCCAGCTTCTAATTCCAAGCCCACATAGCCAATCGTCAACTGCACTTGCAAATCTTCGCGGCAAGATTCAAGGAATCTGTTTGCCAAGTATTGCGCCCTGACGTTGTTGTTAACCAAAGGCAAGCTGATTGTTTGCTTGTTAACTGGTTCGTTGGGGTATAGCAAAGCAGGGTCAATGACCGCCAAGTTAAACGTGGCTGAATTGAAACTGTCCTGCGCTGTGCTGTCAGGGAATTTCACCTCTGCAATGTTGAACGATGAAGCAATGTCCAAAGGTGACACGTTAATTGGACCAACAATGTTGCTGTCATTTAGCGCCATTGTGACCGTGTATGTTGGTGATTGAACAACCACGCCCCATTTGTTTGTGATTTCGTTGTAACGCAATAAGCAATCACAGCAAGTTGCCATGTATTGCAAATTGGTCATGATGGGTTGCGCTGTTTCCAATACGCCATCAAACCTAAACCGTTGTGGCAATACATTTGTCCCGCCTGTGTATAACGTGTAGGTAAATGTTTGATTGCAATAAGTGTTCAATGCGGCAAGGCTTGTGCTGTCAATGTTTGCCGTTGGAATAGCCGCACCATAGCGAGTAGAAAACAAATAGTCGCTAAAACAATCTCCAGGCGCGTATCTTGAATTGGTAACTTGGAAACGTGTTTGCTGAATGCCTGTCAGATTTGCACTTTGTGAATAGCGGATTTTGACAATCACAAATGCACAGTTGGTCATTTGCTTAGTGCTGTCCCATTGATAGACCAAGCTGGTGTTGCCCATGACTTGTGGACCATAAGCAAAGAAAGCACTGTTTGTTGGATTTTGCGAACCATTGCGATAGAAAAAGAATTGCAACTTGTCAGCAACTGATGTGTCGGAAAGACCAGTTGATTCATCCAACAAAGAGGCAACCGTGTAGCCATCGGCTTTGAACACAACTTTTTTGCCGCCCCAATATGTGTTTCCAAATGTGATGGTATCTGCAACGCCACCGCTTTCGGTGTTGGTCACCTCAGATAAAGCAAGGCAGTAATAAAGGTTTTGGTAATCGCTGGTGATGGACAAATCAGTAATGACACCGCCAACATAAGCAGAACCATACACCACAGGAATCTTGTTGTCTCCTGCTGGCGGCACTTGCAATCGAGTGCCAGGGTTTAACGCATCGCCATTAGTAGAGTTTTGATTTGATGCTGGTGAAAATGACTTGGCAATAATTGATGACGCGACCATGTTCACAGCAAATGCTGTCGCAGTAGCGGCAAAGCCTGACAACTGGAAATACGCGGCAACTATTGACCCAGGCATTTTTATTTAATCCAAGTTTCTTCCAACTTTTCAAAGCCGAATCTGTCATAAGACAGATCGGGGCTGTTATTCATTTTACTCAGTGAGAAAAATTGGATGCGGTTTTCTTGCTTCCATTCTTCACATTGTTGGATGTAAGCGTGAAGCAAACGGTGGGCAGTCTTGCCGCCTCGGTGTTCCTCATCCACCCAAAACGCAATTTCGCTGACTTGCATCACATCAGGATTCCAAATGTTGGGATGCTGTGCGGCAATGATCATGCCAACAGGGTCTTCATCCTTGATGCCAAGCAAAATGAAACCAGCGCCAGCCAAGATGTTGTTAACCAATTTTTCAATGTGTTCTTGATTGGAACTGTCACGCAAAAACTGTGTCGGGGCTTTGTCTCGGTATGCTTTGAGCATCCGAATAATTTGTTCCATGTCGTATTTGTTGGCTTGTCTTATCATGTTTTGTCCTATGAATTTGCTGGTGCGTTTTTCCCGAACTGGTAATTGATGGTTTGAATAAAGTTAACACGATTCATACTTGTGTCAGTTGGCGCAAACTGCTTCCAAGCATTGTCATTGGTGTATCGACCAGCCGTGCGGTTTTGCAGGACAAGCTGGATGCTGGATGCACTGATGGTGATTGTGCCAACGTATCCGCGAATCTCCTCCATAAACTGTTCGCTGATTGTGAAACTGTTAATGAATCCAGTGAAGAATTGATAAAGACCGCTTGATGTGTTTGATGTTTGCCAAGGCAGTGTCACGTTTGAATTGTTTTGCCACTCAACATAATATTGCGAATTGTTAATCCAAGCCGCATTGGTTGTTGTGATTAAGTTGCCGCTGGAATTGAAGAACCCATGCCACATTTCAATCTGTGAGCCTTTGATTCCTGCGCCCAATACCAAAGCAAGGTTTGATGTATCAATGCCCACCAAAGTGATTGTGGTTTCGTTGGCGGTGCTTTTGATGTCGCGCTGTGCCTGACCTACCTTAACAAGTTGGCTTAACCCTGTGAATGGCAAAGCATCGACCGATGGCACTGTGATTGCAACTGGCGCAGTTGAAAACCGATAAACAGCACTTGCTGTCGTTATGCGAACAAAGTCGGCATAACGAATGACGTTCGTATCTTCAACTGGTGCAATGATGTTCACAGCACAACCTCATAAGCATTGAAAGCGCCATCCCAAGCAATGAATGAATCATTGGTCATTGGAACAAGGTTGTAGGTGGGATATTCGCGCAATACAACAGGAAAAGTTATGCCTGTGTAAGTAGACCCACCCAAGCTGGTTGTTGTGCCATATTGACCAATTACCGCTGGCAGGGCAGATACCACCGTGGTCATGATGGTGCGATGCACTGGAATGTTCACGGTTGCACTTCCACCGCGCTGAACGTCTGCCGTGGCAATGTAGGAGTATCGGTCAATCTGAATGAAGTCGCCTGTTCGGACAATGTATGCCGCAGAACTGATTGCTGGCAATGTGCCAAGCACAATCGTTGTGCCTGTTGTGCCAACTTCAATCGTTGTCGCGTTGGCTTGAACGCTGGACATATCGCCCTGGTACTCAATGTAGTTAAGCCAACCAGTTGTGCCGAAATTTAGATATTGTTCGGTGATTCGGTCAGCCGTGCGTAACGCAGACAAGACTGAACGGTTTTGCGAGTACAGCAAATAATTCATTGGCTTGATGCCAAACTGAAATGGTTGAACAGTCAGAATTTCCGATGTGCTGATTCGCATATTGCGCGACAACATTTGACCAGCAAATTTGTGATCGTTGATGCTGACTGATTCAGCGATTGCAAGGATGCTTTGTAAGCTCATGTTAATTCGCCATAATGGTTATCCAATTCGTACCATTGGATTGAAGCATTGCAAACTTGCCAGCAGTAGCCGCAAGAATTGCTGTTCCTGCGGTGGCTGAACCAAGTGGCACGACATTGGCTGATGCGCTTGTCACTGCTGTTGCCGTGATGTTGTTGATATACAAGATTTTGCCTGGGTATGTTGCCGCAGATAACAAAGTAATTGTTGGCGCTGTGGTCGTAACAATCAAGCTGAAATCGGTTATCAGTTGTGTGTAGGTTGCCGCATTCACAGTCACAGGTGCAGTGGCAGAAAAACCATTCACGTTTGTTTCTTGTGAATTGATTGTGGTGATACCTGTTGCGCCAGCAACTGCCGAACCAATATTGATGGTTGTGATTGAGTTTGATAAACCAGCCGTGCCAATGTTGATTGCTTTGGTCACTCCTGATGTATTTGCGCCTGTGCCAAAGTTAAGAGTTTGTGCGGCTGTTGAACGACCAAAGGTCATTGCGCCTGTTCCAGCAGTGCCGCCAAAAATAATTGTTCCAGTTGATTGTGCGTTACCTACCAACCAGTTGGCAGATGTCATGTTCCAAGTGAACGCTAAATTTCCTGCCGTTGTCGTGCCAAGATAAGTGATGTTTGCGCCACTGATTGAAAAAGCGGTATCGTAATAACTGAAATTGGCATCCAGTTGGCTAAGTGGAATTGGTCCGACATCGGTTGCAAATGTATTTGGAACTGCCATGATTTACCCTTAACGTGTAACTGGAATGCTACGGTTGGCTGATTGATACGTTGCCCAAACAGCTTGCTTGTTCTTTGCCAAGAATTGTGCGCCTGATTGTGTGTCGATTGCGCTCATGCTTGCAATGTATGGTCCATTGTAGTTAATGGTTTGTCCACCGCCCATGACGCTTGCCAAATTGTTGTTTGGAATGATCATGCCCGATTGACTTGGAATAAATAATTCAGGTCCACGTTCACCAACCAAGTTTGGAACGCCAACTGTTGGACTGCCACCATTTGCGTGACTAAAGCCGACAGCGCCAGCCGTGCCGCCACCGTATGCTTCGACCAATGAAACGCTTGGTGTGCCGCCACCAAACATAGACCAAACGCCTTTCATCATGCTCATCATGTTGGCACGTGCTTGAATCAGCATCATGTCTTGAATCAGGCTTCGCGCAAAGTCTTTAAAACTGAACTTGCCAGTGCGAACAAAGTTTTGCAAAGCGGCATCCATGCTTCCAAACAAACTGTTGAATGCTTGTCTACCCATATCCAACTGATTGGGCATATTGCGTACAAACTCGTCAAAGCCTTTGCCAAAACCTTTTTGGAATGAACCTTCACTCTCTTGTCGTGAAATTTCCAATGCTTCTTTGGCTTGTGCAATGGCTTTGTCACGCAAAACAATTTCCTGTGCTAACGCTTGATTTTTGTATTCTTCGCTTTGCGTTCTGTCATTTTTGATTTGATATTCCTGCTCTAAATACTGAGCACGAATGGACATGATGTCTTGTGCGTACTTCAACTCGTAGGATTTCAAATCCTTGTTTTGGGTGGCAAGCAATAAAACTTGTCTATCGTAGTCAAGCTGATTTTCACGCAAACGCTGTTGCTGTTTCAAAGCCATATCTGCTTGGTCTTGGGCTTTTTGTAAATCTTCTTTTAGTTGTTCTTTTTTTGTTAAAGCATTCCATTCTTGGTCGTATAGCTCTTTATTTTTTTTCTTTGCTTCTTCAATTAGTCTGTTGTGATATTCCTGACGGTCTTTGGTTTCTTTTGCCAGTTTTGCCATCAATGCCTGATGCTTTGTTAATTCTTCTTTTTGTTTAGGGTCAATGCCAAGCGTTGTTTCGCGCACTTGGTCATCAGGCATTTCAAAAGGCGTGATGCGTTGACCGCCTGGAGTTTTCTTCATGTACAGCGGTAGCCGTTCACGAATCATCCCTGGGGCAAGCAAGTTGTATAAATCGTGGATTGCATCAATCAAGCTGACGTTTTTATTCAAAAACCCATCAAGCAGTGTGTTGATAATTTTCAATGACGGGGCAAGTGCCGCTGTGATAGTCGTGGCGGCTTTTTGCGCCATTTTGTCTAAGTTGTCAAACAACTTGCCAGCTTCTTCAATGCCTTTTGCCGTTTGTTCGGTTACCCTTGATGCGTTTGCCATTTCATCGGCAAAGCCAATCATGTCAACACCTTTTGCCGATTTGCCAAAAATTTCCATTGCTTTGGCGTTGCGGGTAATTGGGTCGTTGATTTGTGCAATGCTTTCTGCTGTCTTGGCAAAAAGTTGATCCATTGACATACTGCCAAGGTCTTTCAGCGATATGCCTAAACTTTTGAAATTCTTTTGCGCCTCAAATGTGCCTGTTGCCGCTTTGTCCACGTACATCGTGAACGATGAAATCAATTTGGAAGCATTGCCCGATTCACCGCCTGATTGAGACAAAGCAAGTTTTAATTTGACGATTGAATCAACCGCAACATCGTTGGCTTTTGCTACATCGTAAATATCATCAGCGTATCGCAAAGCGGCAACACTGGCGGCAACCAAAGCCGCACCCGCAACACGACCAGCACTAACAGCCTTTTCAGCAAAGGCATCTAATTTTTTGCTTGCGCCATCAATTCCGCGAACAAACTCGGCACTGTCTAAACCTAAAACAACGCCCAATCGCCCAATCATGTTAGCCATTGTTCACCCCAAATCTGTCTGCTGAAAACCCTGGCGCTTGTGTCATGAACGCCAACAGTTGTTCATTGGCTTGCCGTTTCTGTTCTTCTGCGCTTAACGGTGGATAAATGTAATCATACGCAGAACCAAGAATGTTGGCTAGTTTGTAGGCAGGTGAATTGCCTGACCGCATATAGTTAAAAACGCCATTTGTTAATGCGCCAAGAACATTGATAACCGTGCGGTTGCCAATCAATCCATCAGCGTACATTGTCTGAATTTGCGCCATTGTCATGTCATCCAATTCCGCGATCGTTTCCTGTGTATGCCCATTGAAAATCATTGCGGTGATGACTTGCGCTTTCAATGAGCCAATCAGTTTCCCCGCGTTTCCTTGTAGGTCGGGCTGATTGCTTCGGAAATCTTTTCCAGCATCTGCATTTGCACCGACATTGGAAATTCAAATTTAATTTCCTCATAGGTCAAATCATCCAATGATTCGCCTTCAATTTCAGGCACAAGCAACTTAAAAAATTCAGTGATTTGTGTTTCCACTTGAACCTTTTGCTTTGCCGCCAAACGCAATGACCGCCCTTCAACCAGCACATCGTCATCAGTGAACGTGAATTCAGGCGTAGTGTCTTTTGCTTCGCGCAATGGCGCTGTCATCTGTTGGAATTCTGCTTCCACCAATTCAGGGTTTGGCTCATTGATGCGCTTGTACATCTCATCCGATTCATGCACATAAGGCACACGCACCTTGAACGTGTGACCGCCCAATTCAAATTTTCTTGTGAAGATTTTGGTTTTGTTTTCTTCGTACTTTTTGCCCAATGCACTTGTTAATCTTGTCATGTCATGTCCTCTTGAATTGTTCTATCCGCCTACCCAAAACTGTACCCAATGTGTCGACCGTTTGTTGTGCCATGCTTTCAATGGCTGGTCGCAAATACGGTTGTGCGCCATGTCTGCTTGTGCCAAATTCTTGCGCCATTGCGCGTGCATCACTTTCAATGCCCATGAATTCAGATGCTTGCTGTTCGCTTGCGCCTAATTTTATCAACCGTTTCCGCGCCCTTAACAAACCTTTGCCTTCACTCATTGCGGCAAGTTTTTTGCCTGATGCGGTTGTTACAGATGCAATCACGGTGTCGGTTTGCGTAATGTATTTGCTTCTGCGGTCGCGCTTGGTTGGTCGCCTTGCTTCAACAATCAAAGACAATTTCAAGCCGCCACTGTCAACAGGTGCGTTTGCTTGCGCCCTTGCTAAAACAGGTTTCATTGCTTCGCGCACCGATGGCACAAGAACTTTGCTGGTGGCTTTCTTGTCGCCTATTTCGTTAACAAGTTGTTCAAAGGCAAGGTGAACATCGCCAATGCCTTCCAGCTTAACAACAACGCCCATTTATAGTCTCCATGCGCCTGGTTTTATTAAGCGATGAAATAAAAGCTCGTTCAATTCTTTGGCGTACTCCACCACTTCTTCGGGTGTCATCTTGTCAGCGTGACGTGCGGCAATCTCATGGGCAAGACTTACCGCAGTCATTTTTTGCTGTGTGAACCCAAACCAATCCTTGCGTGTTTCCGCTTGTGTGACCAAGAAGTTAAGCAAGTCGTTGGTGTTCTGTATTGTCGTGTCAGTCATTTTTTACTCTGTGGTTTGTTCTGCAACAACAGGGTTGTAGCGAGCAAGAATCGTTAAAGCAACGAATTCTGTTGTGTCGGGCTTTGCTTTAGCAAGAGCCGTTGCCACTTCACTGGCTTGCACTTCCAATCCTCGTGCCACTACATCCAAGGATTGGTAAGTGGTCGCCAACACTTCAACAGCGTCAGCGACTTTCATCAGGAATTACTCCAGCCATATTGGTTGCCACGCGGGTGGATTGTGAACACGCACTTGGCTTCAGCCCCTGGTTGTGCATCAATTTGGAATTGACTCACACGACCATTGAAAGCATAAGCCACGGTGTTTGTTCCATCGTATGCGGACACCACAAAGGTGCGATCAACCAAACCGCTGTAAGCATCACCGCGAATCAACAACAATGCCGCACTGCTTGGATTCCAAGCCGCTGTGATAGTCATTGAAGTTGGTGCGGATTGCGTTGGAATTTTATCGCTTTGACGTGCGCCAGCAACGGCAAAATTTGCCACTGCATCGTCTTGCCCAAAGGCAGGGACTGACTCGACACCAACTTCAGTGCCAGCCGCACCAGTACCGCCAGCAGATGTGCCAACAATCGTTGCGACTTGCGCTGTCCAAACCGACAAATTGGCGGTGGTGAGTGGCGTTGGTGTTGCGCCAGTTTGCATCCAAAAGTCGGCAACAAATCCTGGTAAAACTTTATTTGGTAATGCCATTTGTCATTCTCCTGATTAAGCTGTGTTTGTCCAGCCGTATTGACCGCCACGTGGATGCAAAGTGAAAACCGCTTTGGCTTCAGCACCAGGTTGTGCGTCAATTTGAAACTGTCCTACGCGGGCGTTAAAGGCGTAATTCACCGTGCCTGTACCATCGGTTGCCTGAACAACGTAAGTGCGATCAACAAGCCCTGAGTAGGCATCTGCACGCACTTGCAACAATACGGTATCGCTTGGATTCCAAGCGGCAGTAATCGTCATGCTGGTGGGTGCGCTTTGCGTTGGGATTTTGTCCGACTGCCGCGAACCAGCCACCATGAAGTTGGCAACTGCGTCATCCTGACCAAAAGCAGGGACAGCTTCAACTTGCAACAAATTGCCACTGACAGTAAGCGGTGAAACGCTTGCAATCAAAGAAAGTTGTGCAGTTGTGAGTGGTGTGGGCGTTGCGCTTGGTTGTGCATAAAGCGATGCGCTAAACCCTGGTAAAACTTTTGCTGGTAACGGCATTTCGTTTCCTTCCGATTGATTGCTGAACGTGTCTTATGTTGGAATGTCTAGCGTACAGTCCAAAAAGACTTGCGCTAATTTTTCATCGTTGTCGTATGAGTTGTAAAGCCATTGCACATCGGCTTTGGCAATCCAAAACCCATTTGTCACACCGCCAAACAACCCGCTGAAACCATGCAAGGATTGTAGTATTTGATTTGAAATTGTGAAACCGTCTTCAATCTGTTGCGTGAAAATACTTATTTGGAAAATTGGTCGGTCAATGCCTTTGTTGCTTTGGCTTTGTCCTGTGTACACGTCTTGATGTACGTTTCTTAACATCCAAGTAATGAACTTCGGTTGCGTTGCAAAGTTGCGATTGAATGCCGCGTACACAGGCACAGGCGTGACAATGCTTTCCAGTTGGTACTGAATTGCTTTGCCATATTGAACTGGATTTTGTTGTGTTGCCATCAGACTGCCGTCACAGGGTCATTGCGAACACACATCAGGGTCGCTGTCATGCGGTCATCAGATTCGCGCACGTTGTCAATGCGCCAATCGTATCCTCGCCAAGTGATTGAATACAAATTCTGATTGTCCACAATGGTTTTTAAATTGGGCGTGTAGTTAAGTGTCATCTGAACGATGTCGGAATACACGCGGAATTTGTCGGAAATGCGGACATGATTGGTGACCGAATGAACTCGCGCCCTTGTGTTGAACCATAAGGTTTGCGTTGTGCTTTGTTCGCCAAAATCACTTTTGCCAAATGACAACGTATTGACCGCAATGTTTTCAAACCTTGCGATTGCCATTTACATCACCAATGGTTTGTAAGGTCTTAACAAAGTGGCAACACCAAAGGGAATGAACTTGGCGTTGCCGTCTGTGGTGTCGCTTCGGTTGTTGTACAGGTGAGTTAACAACAGCTTGCCAGCGTGTTTGATGACCTCGTATGCCGCCAAAGGGTTTGCTGGCGATACATACTCACAATAAACAGGGCTTGTCATGTTTGAATTCAAGTCGCTTGGCAAAGTCTGCAAAACAACCTTGTTGCCGCTGTTGTCGTAGTAATAGGTGGCAGGGTCAACGGTTGTCAACACAGGTGGAGTGGCATCATTCCAATACTTAACATTGCTGATGGTCACACCGCTGGTTGGTGTTGAATTGTTTTGTGAGACTTCAGGCAAGTCCAAAGTCAAAGGCGTTCCATACAAGCTGGTGGCGTTGTAATACACGCGATAGCTTGTGGCAAAAATGCTCATGCCCAAATAATCTTCAATGGCTTGCCGTGTGGCAATCTCCAAGCCGCCAAGATATGTGTCCTGACTTGTATCGTCAAACAAGTTAAGTTGTTGGCGAATTTCAGCAAGGGTCAACCAAGCGGTGGCGTTATCCCGCGCAATCTGTTCAATCTTTTCGTAATTGAATGGATTGCGCGTTGGCGCACCAAGATTCAGATAGCCAAGTTGGTCAACAGCCATGATTAGGTCGCAATCAAACGAACACCAGCAAATGGGTCACGCACGGTGCTTACAAGGCGTTTTTCTGCGTATAGGGTAATGAACCCTGGCTCAGTTTGTTCCATCGCTTGCACGGTCATTTCTTCAACATCGGCAATGGTCAAAAAGCGATTCCAGTTTGCCAAATAAGCAGAGATATTTCCTGTGGTTGTCCATGCGTCAAGGTATGGGTTGGGAATCACAGGGAAACCGAACACGTGAAGCAATGCGCCAGCATCACTGCCGCCAACTTCAGCAAAGCCATAAGCTGATGCGCCATGCTCGTAATCACGCAACAAAGCGATAAGGCTTGGGTGCATATGCCATGCAGTTCCAGGCAAAGACCAGTATTGGCTTGGCAGTGCGTTTGCCATTGCAGTCAATGTCTCACGCTCCAAACCGTTCACAGTTGAACCAACAGTGGCGATTGTGTGAATGCCGTTTGTAATTGCTGTGCCGCTTGTGCCGTAAGCAGATGTTGCGCCTGATGCACCAGCGTACGAATTTAAGCCGCGCAAACCGTTTGTGCCGCCTGTGGTCGTGGTAGTTGAACCAGCTTGGTCGTTGTTGCTTGCCATTGATGCGGCTTCGAGTTGTGAAAACTCCAGCATCAAATCTTCAACCAATGTTTCATTTAGATAGTTAACGTCAGACATCACCGCAGTGCGGATTGGCAACTGAGCCACAATCACGCGGGTGGGCAACTGCCAAATGCTGGTGTCAATGTTTGGCGAACCAGTGTTCGGTGTGAATGTGTATGTCCAAGGGTTTGTAGATGATGCCGCGTTACCAGTCTTGGCAACAAATTGCACGCTTGAACCGCTTGCCTTGATTTGGCGTGAGCCTTGGCGAAATGGATTTGCATAACGCAATGCCGCAAATGCGTCATCGAAATATGTGCGACCACCAACATTGTTGCCCGAACCTGTGATTGCAGAGGCTTCGCGCAAATCAATCTTGACTTGTTCGCCTGTTTCTAATGTCTGTTTGATGCCTGTCAGGATTCGTTCAGTAATGCTCATGGTGATTCCAAATTAGGTTGCAGAAAAAAGGGTGGAGGATTTTGTCCCCCACCCAAGGCAACTATTAGGTTGCAGTGCCTGTGGAACGATAGCGAACGCCAGCGTTGGGATCACGCACGCTGGTGCACAATCTCTTTTCCCCGTAGAAAGTTATAAATCCTGGGGCTGTTTGATCGTACCTACGCATGACCATGTTCAAGCGGTCCACGATTGTGTGGAAACGTGACCAGTCAGCAAAGTACATTGGGTAGAGGCTGTTTGTGCCAGCAGAACCAGTGGTGGCTTGTGATGGGTTGTCCAAGTATTTGTTCATCACAACGTCAAAGCCCAACATCTGACCGATGATGCCATCAGGATTCAATGACTCCATCGAGTTGAAGATTGGGCGACCATTGGTGTCTTGCAGACCACGAATGGCTTGAGCCAAAATTGGATTGACCATGAACTTAGCGTTAGGTGTCCAATATTGTTGTGGCAAAGAATACATGAGGTTAATCACGTCTTTGTACTGGATAGCATTTGCGCCCACGGTGTTGACGTTGGATGTCAACTGGTCATAGGTTGCCAAGCTGTGCAAACCAGTGGTTGAACCTGTGCCACTTGTACCCAAAGCCGCTGTGGAGGTTGTGCCGCCTGCGTAGGTAGCATTTGCGCCAGCGTATTGGTCAAGACCACGCAAGCCGTTTGTGCCACCGTAAGGGTTAGTGCCTGATTGTGCGGCTTGGTCATTGTTTTGAATCATTGACAGTGCTTCGCTTTGTGCGAATTCAGCCAACATATCGTCAACAACGTTGCCTTCCAAACCGTCAATGTCATCCAATGCGGCAGTGCGGATTGGGAATTGCACGTTCAGGTCTTGCAACACCAGTTGCCAAATGCTTGTGTCTTCAGTTGTGGTTGCACCGTTGTTTTGAATGGTGTAGCCCCAAGCCGCGCCAGCGTTGCCCGTCTTCACGCGAAATTGGTACGATGAACCATCGGTAGCCACAGTGCGTGACAAACCGCGCATGGGGTTAGCCAAACGCAGAGCAACAAACACAGGGTCATAGCCAGTGCGACCACCCTGATTGTTACCACCAGCGGTCAATGCTGAGGCTTCTTTCAGGTATGCGTCATATTGACTCTCATCTTCAAACATCTTCAATTCTTTTTCAACGGCACGACCGCCTTTGTAATAAGAAGCGATTTGTTCTTTGACGGAACGGTTTACATCACCACGCACAGTTTTGTGAGGTGCGCGAATGATTGCGGGTGCTTGCACAGATGCCAATTTAGCTTCAAATGCAGACAGTTTTTCAGCCACTTCAGCTTGCACAGCGGCAACAGCTTCAGGGATTTTTGCTTCAACAGATTGGATTGCTTCGGCTTGTTTAGCTTCGATGGCATCCAGCTTCTCAATGATTTCTTTGGACATGATTAACCTTTCAGTCGTTTATCTAACAGTTTGGCAAGCTCGCGCATTTCTAATGCTTTGAGAATGTCAGCTTCGGTCACATCCACATCGGACTCACTCTGTTGTGGCGCATTTTCAATCGGGGCTTGGATTGCATCGCGCTGTTCCAAAACCTTCTTGAATACAGATGCGGAAGTGACCGCATCTTTTTTGGAAATCCCTGCTTCGCGCAAAGCCTTTTCCAAATTCTTGAGGTTGGCAGAACCATCCTCGCGGAAGTATTCCAATTTGGAAACTTCTGCTTGTAAATTGTTGGGGTACATCACCACACTGACCTCGCGCAAACCGCCTTTAGTGATTTGGAAATATCCATCTTCATAAGGGTCATCGCTACCAACAGTCATTGGTGTGCCATCTTCTTTGACCCATTGATATTCTTCAGCGTATGCGCCAACAGAAACACCGCCAAACATTTCGGGGCTGTCACTCATGATTTGATACAAGTCAGAACCCGCGGTGGTGTTGGTGTAGATTCTGCCGCTTGCGGTCATGCCTGTATCGTCAAACTCAAATGATGTCCATTCGCCAACAGGAATGTCATCAGCCGCGTGATTCACAAACATTGGCAATGGGCGTGTGCCTTTGCTGAACTGCTCTGCCCAATCCATGAACCCTTCGGGCTGATAGTTGAACTTGCGCCCATCTGCGCCTTCACGTGCGCCCCAAGTGGTAACGCGGGCTTCAATCTTGCCAGTTGGCTCTTTGCTTGCGCCCTGTGCTTCGACCACCAGTTTGGCTTCGCAAACCATCATCAAGTTTTGTGTCATGAATAACCTCATCGACTTTTGTTCGGTCAATGTCTTGTATTGTTTTAGGTGGTCTCCCCACGCGGGGTTTACCTCTTGGTTTGTAATCTTGCAAATATGCTACCACTTTTTGAAAAATGGCATCCATATTTATTTACCGATGTTCATTTTTTTGGTCTGGTTTCCGCCACCGCCACCAGTGTCTTGTGGGCTTGTACCAGGGATTGGCTCTGCTTTTTTCGGGCTTTGCAATTCGTCACCGCCATCGATGTTTGCTTTGCCCAAGTATTCCCGCGCCTCATTGGGTGTCATGATTCCCGCGTTAACGCCAGCCGTTGCGTAATTCATTTGGTCAAGCGGTGCGCCCTTGAGGAAATCTTGCACATCGAACTGGACACACAAATTGGGGTAGCCTTGAAGCAGTGATGCCTTCAGCTTTTGTTGCACGTTAACAATAATTGGGTACATGGTGGATTTGTAAAACTCATCCAGCATGGTTTGGGTGTTGTTGTATTTTTGATTGTCAATGTGAAGCATTGATGGAGGCACACCATACAAGCCGCAAATCCGCTTCATGGTTTGCATTTTCAAATTTGCCAAATCTGTGTCTTGCAAACTTAACATTTTCAGCGGCTCATACTTCATGCCTTGGTCAAGCAACATCCCTTGTCCTGGTTTGCTTTTGTCGGTCTGCTGACTGCCAACCATACTTGACCATGCCTCCTTCAAACGTGCGGCAATCTCTTTATATTTGGCGTCAGGAATCACGTTGTCAGTGATAAACATTCCGCTTGGCTTTGCGCCATTCAGCATGATGTAGTTTGCATAGAGGTCAATGTCTTGATCTAAGCCAACCAATTCAGCCGCCAAAATGCCTTTGTTAAAACCAGCAGAACCTTGCCATGCCATGTCTTTGCAGTGCATGACTTGATGTGCGGCAAGCGGCTGGTCTTGGTTAAAACCGTAGCTGGGCGTAGACAACCGATAGCTTGGATATCGTGTTGGCGTGATGGTGACCGCAATCAACGTGCTGTCCAATTCGTACATTTCCAACGGTGTTTGCGATGGGTTATCTTGGTCTTTTCTCCACCACAAGGTAAACGCTTCGCCAAGCAATTCGTGCCACATCATCCACTGATACCAATACTCATATTGGCTTTGGAAATTGTTGGGCGTTGTCAGCAAATTCAAAACTTGCTTGGCTTTGATTTTGTCCCTTGCGCCTACTGTTGGGTCAGTGATTGCGTCAACATAAGTGCCATCGGGCGACATCGCCATGATTTTGATTGGCAACTGAGCAATGGCTCTTGCTTTGATGCCCACGCACGACATAACCGTGCTGTTGCGGGTGAGCATTGACGTATCAACAGGGCGTCCAGCATTGGTGCTTGATGCAGTCGTGACGTACAGAATCTGCGTGTTGACTGTCGGATTCTTGTTGTTGCCCTGATAGACAATGTTGTTGCCAAGGGCTGTTTGTCCAAATAGGGTGTTTGATTCTTTGGAATCTTTATTTTTTCTTACGAATCTATCAAACATTCCCATGATTCACCCCTCAAAAAGTGCGGAAACCAAAACGCCCAAGCGGTGGATTGTCCAGTGAACAGTGCATCGCAATAATGAGACTGATTATGCCATCAACCTTTGCGGATTTGTCACTCTCATTTTTCCTCACCTTTACATTACCGTTGACGTCTTCATACACTTCACAATTCCCTAATTGCCATCCTACAAATGGGTTGCCATCGTGTTTGATGGCGTGATTCAAAATTAACTTTTCCACGTGCTTGCTTGGATTGCTTAACACTGCCATGCCTTGCCCGACTTTCTTAACAGGCAAGCCAGCTTCATGCAATCGTGCCACCAGTGATGCCGCGTTGTATGCGTCAAAGCCAATTTCCTGTGTCATGTCATATTTGGAATATTGCCCAATGATGTAGTCCGAAATCTCGCGGTCATCCATCACGTTGCCTTGTGTGATGTGCAAAATTCCTGAGTTAACAGCCACGCGGAAAATGTCGCTGTAATGTTTTGGCACAAGCGCCAATCCATCTTCAGGCAAAAAGAATTTGAATTCTGCTTCGTAGCTTTCATCCTCGTATCGTTTGAGAGTGCAAACGGCATTCAAGTCTCGCGTTGCCGCCAAGTCAAACCCAATAAACACGGCTTCGGGTGTTCCTTTGTCTTCTGCAATGTGCGCCTTTTTGTCATCCCAAAAAGCGCGGTCGACCCAAGCGGAATTTGCGCTGACGTAAATGTTTAGCGTCTTGCAAAGAAATTCGTTAAGTGCCGCTGGCTTGTGCTTGGCTTGTTCGGCACGTTCTGCAATCGCTTCTTCATAGACGCTGATGCCGTGCATTGGGTTTGCTTTTGCCCATGTTGCAGAATCGCGCCAATCGTCTTGTGGGTCAAGGCTGTACAGCAAACCAAACCACCGCGGATTGTCTTGTGCTTCGCCTGTCAGCATATTTTGAAGCATCTGCATATCTTCATAAAACTTGGTTTCTTTTGTAAAGCTGGCGGTCGTGATGTATATGCGTAAAGGATTTTTCCGCGCCACCATGCCTGAGTGCAAAACCTCAATGGCGTTTCTGTCAACAATCTGTGCCGCCTCATCAATGATGGCGCACGATGGATTCATACCGTCACCCGATTTTTTGGTGTCGCGGCTTAATGCTTTGAATTTGGTTTGACTGTCGCCTGTCTTTGTGATTTGTGTCCTGCCTACGTTGTAAAGCTGTGCAACGTCATGCGGCATATTTTCAACAAAGCCTGTGGCGGCATTAAACACAATGGATGCCTGTTCACGTGTAGTCGCCAGAGTGTAAACTTCTGCGCCAGCTTCGCCCCAATTCAATTCATACAAAGCAATGACCGCGGTCAACGTGGACTTTCCCGCCTTGCGAGGAATGAACACAATCACATCGGTGACCATGCGGGTCTTAACATCTTTCTTACTGCGGAAACCGTAAATGGCGCAGATGATGAAAATTTGGAACGGCTCAAGAATCAGAGGCTTGCCAGCGTCTGGACCTTTGGTGTGAACCAGTGTTGAGGCAAACTCTAAAAAATGCGTGACGTAATCAACGTGGAATTCCCAAGCCCAATTCCTGTCCTCCAGTTGATTCAAAAACCTTTGGCAAGCCAAGCGTACGTTGCGGCAAACTGTGACTTCACCCTTGGCAACTTTCACGGCATACAAAATGCCATCTTCGTAATTCATGGACCGTTAAGCAATTTGGAATATTTGCCGCCCTCTTGCTTGTTTGTAGCAAGGCGACCACGTGGTGTTAAGCCCAACTCATTCATCAGGGTGATACATCGCGCCAAGGCTTTGTCGCCAGTTGTCAGAAATGGATTTGGTCCAACCGTAGCGCCATTGTTGAATTGCGTGATGATGCCGCCCTTGGCAACACCCTTCATGCACTTGATGTAGATTTCCATTTGGTTAGCAAGTGCCGACAAAACGTGTTTGTCCTGATCGCTACCAATGCCGTAAGTCTCCCACAGGAAATCGGATGTCTCGGCAATAAATTTATCCCTGTCCCATGCGTCAGGGTTATCAAGCCATTCAGCCTTTGGCACGCGTTTGCGAACTGATTCAGGCAACGTGCCGCCTTTGTGCGTCTGCTTTGTGCCGTGAACCAAATGCAATTCAGGCGGAAGTCGGTTGCTCATTTTTTTTCCTTGCGTTCAGGGAAATCCTTTTTTGCGTTTAGGGAATTCCCCCTTTTCCCCGCGTTTTGTTAAGTAATAATTGCCGCATGATATCAGCTTTCGTTAACAAGCCCCCTTTCCCAAATTGAAACGTGCGTATTTCAC
>JACCEB011758939.1_pt1 | contig 25238 bp, 24 predicted proteins | sample 7454761 | NCBI WGS metagenome assembly JACCEB01 (sample SAMN15323454, study PRJNA562643) | freshwater metagenome | isolation source: river surface water | place: USA:Blue River Watershed | collected 2017-08-18
ACTGATTTTAAAGAAGCTATCAAGCATGGAATAGACCCTTCTGTTTTTTTAACATGGTGTTTTCGACATGTTGTCAGATTCGGTCCGACAAACCGAGGGGAGTGCCTTAACTGTATTTGCTACCTGGTAGTAAGACGGCCTAAGACACCCAAAGAGACGGCTACAGATTGACCAATTAGAAGTGCGAAAAGCGCAGTTCCTACGCCTAGTGAGCCGCCGAGAATGGCTCCGATACTCAGAGCCGCTACCTCAATACCAAGTCGCACACGCCCAACCCTCACGCCTGTTTTATAGTGCAGACCAGTCATTAACCCATCTCTAGGTCCAGTTCCTAAACCACAAGTTATGTACAAAGCTGAACCTATGCCTACGAGTGCAATTCCAAATAAAACGTAGACGCATTTGAAATAAATATTCTCAACCGTTGGGATTATCAATAATCCAAGTTCTATGGAAGCAGCAATAACTACGATATTTGCCAATGTTCCAAATCCAGGTTTTTGGCGCAGCGGTATCCAAAGCAATAGCACCACAACTGAAACTAAAAAAGTTGATTCACCAATATTTAAAGTTGAATTCAGTGATATTCCCTCAGAGAGCACAACCCAAGGTGAATTTCCTAATGATGTTACAACTAGAAATGCTTCGCCAATCCCAAATATCATCAACCCAAAGATTAAAACTAGCATGCGTTGAATCGCATATGGGGCAGTTATTAATCCCCAGGTAGTTTTTGCTCTCCATGGAGTCATTGGAATAGTTCTAGAGGGTTTAAGAAATTTTAATGCCTTATTAAACCGCTCATTCGGCTCTTGAAGATTGGTCACTGCTAAACTCTATCTCATATATTTCTAGAAGATTGGTTCAAATTTGAGTTTCACTTATGAACAAGCCATCATCATTGGATTCATTCAAGGTATAACTGAGTTATTTCCAATATCAAGTCTTGGTCATGCAATTTTAATTCCAGCCTGGATAGGCGGATCTTTTAGAGAATTTATCAGTGAAGAGAATCAGGCATATCTTCTTATAACTATTGCGATGCATCTTGCAAGTTCTGTCGCACTATTCTTAGTTTTTAGAAAACGTTGGTTGGGTTTATTTGCGGGTACCTTCCGAGCAATAAAAAACAGGAATTATCAATCAACTCCCTTTCGAGTTCTTGGCTACATAGTAATTGCAACAATTCCCGTGGGAGTGCTTGGTCTTGCTTTGGGTGATTATTTTCAAAGTATTTTCGGCAAGCCAGAATACTCAGCTATGTTCCTTGCAATTAACGGTTTGTTGCTTATAACGGCAGAGCGACTTTCAAAACGAGATATCGCGCATGAAGTTCATGATTCTGATGCTGAGATAGATCGGCGAGTAAATGCAAAAACTGCATTGGCAATTGGTTTTGGACAAAGTTTGGCACTCTTTGCTGGTATTAGTCGTTTCGGTGTGACGATGAGTGCAGGATTGGTTCGTAAGTTAAACCATTCGGTTGCCTCTGATTTCGCATTTCTGCTTTCATTGCCAGTTATCGTTGGTGCATCAATTGTTAAATTGCCTGAGCTTTTTACCTCCGACACTAAATTGGTGCTTGGCCAAATTCTCTTAGGTTCGGTTGTTTCCTTCATTGCAACTTACTTCAGTGTCACCTTTCTAGTTAGATGGTTTAAAACCAAAACACTTTACCCTTTTGCGATTTACTGTTTGGTATTTGGAATAATCTCTTTCGTAAGGTTCATTTAATGTTTCCCGGCTTAGGAACCGTTATCAACGTAGGTGCAATTTTGATCGGTTCTTTAATTGGAATTTTTATCGGCAAAAAGCTCAATGACAAATTTAGGATTTTGATAACAGATGTTTTAGGTTGCGTAACAATTATTTCTGCAGCTGATGCTTTAACTTCCTATTGGGACGATAGTTTGCAAGGCGCGATGCCGAAAGGGTGGCCTATTTTGGTCATAGTTTTTTCTCTTCTAACCGGGGCTTTAATTGGCTCCTGGTTAAAAATTGAAGATCAATTGGAGATGATTGGGATAAAACTCAAATCAGGTTTTAATAGATCAGGTGAATCTACATTTGTCGAAGGTTTTGTTTCAGCCTCATTGATTTTCGTAATTGGTCCTTTAGCCATTCTTGGAAGTATTTCCGATGGAATGGGAAGTGGAATTGATCAGTTAATACTTAAAAGTACTCTGGATGGATTTACTTCAATCGCATTTGCTGCTTCCTTAGGCATAGGAGTTGCCTTATCTAGTTTGCCAGTCGGGGTTTATCAATTCGCATGGACAGCGGTCGGACTTTATCTAGGATCCATTCTTTCTGATTACCAAATTGCTGCGATGACTGCGGTTGGGGGCGTATTGCTGATTGGTATATCTCTGCGCTTGTTAAAGGTAAAAGAGATGGCAGTTGCTAATCTGTTACCAGCGTTGGCAATTGCTCCGCTTTTTGCTTTACTGGCTCATCAATACATTTAAAAGCATTTAGTATCAATAACAAAGCGATATTTAACATCGCTTGCCACAGTTCTTTCATAAGCTTTATTAATATAATCAGGTTTGATTATTTCAACATCACTGACAATATTATGAGTGCCGCAGAAATTTAGCATCTCCTGAAGTTGTGCGATACCACCAATCATTGACCCTGCTAAAGATCGTCTTTGATCTAGAAGTGTGCCTGCGTTAATGGAATATGGTTTTCCTGGTAGGCCGATCACAACCAACGTTCCGTCTAGTTTTAAACACTGAAGGTAGGGATCTAAATCAATATCAGCAGAAACCGTATTAAGAATTAAATCAAAAGATTTCGATAATCTCTTGAGATCCTTAGAATCCTTTACGACAACAAAATGATCCGCCCCCATTTGTTTTGCATCAGACTCCTTGGATGGTGAGTGGGAGAAAACTGTGGTTTCAGCTCCCAGTGCGTGAGCAAACTTAAGCCCCATATGGCCAAGTCCACCTAAACCCATCACACCAACTTTTTTGCCAGGACCTGCATTCCAATTCTTTAATGGTGAATAGAGAGTTATTCCAGCGCACATTAAAGGAGCCACTCCAGCTAGATCAAGGTTTTGCGGAACATGAACGGCGTAATCTTCATCAATTACAAATTTATCGCAATAGCCACCATATGCAACAGTTTTACCATCCCGCTCCAGTGCGTTATATGTTCCCGTCATTCCTTCTAAACAATATTGTTCCAAGCCTGCAAGACAACTTGAACAGTTTCGGCAAGAGTCAACAAATACTCCAACACCAATCAATTCACCTACTTTGAACTTACTGACCTGCGAACCAATTTCAATCACTTTTCCAACAATTTCATGCCCTGGGACCATCGGAAATGTTGATGGACCCCACTCTTCACGTGCCTGATGGATGTCAGAGTGGCATATACCTGCATAGTAAATATCTAAGGCAACATCTCTTGGCCTAAGCGAGCGACGATTAAACTCAAATGGGACTAATTCAGTTTTGGCGCTAAGTGCTGCGTATCCCTTGGTTTTCATAACCAGTTAATTATTAAAAGGCAGGGATTGTTCTGCGGCTGGATTTGAAACTTTAGAAGTTACCTTACGCATGTGGTGTCTACGGCAAAGAACCTCATAGGCGACCTTTGCTGAGGCATTGACATCGCCAACTACGACTTGTTCTCCTTCTGTGACCATCTTGCCATCAATTGTTCTTGCATTATGGGTTGCACGCTCACCGCACCAACAAAGAGCTTCTACCTGAAGTGTTTGCACACGATCAGCTAATTCAACTAAACGGGCGCTACCAGGAAACAGTTTTGTTCGGAAATCAGCCAAAATTCCGAATGCATAGACATCTATACCTAAGCCGTCAACTATTTTCGCCAATTGTTCAATTTGTTCAGGTGAATAGAATTGTGCTTCATCACAGATAATAAAACTGATTCTTCCACCTATTGAAAGACGCTCAACAATTAGTTTGTGAATATCCAAATCATCATCTACCTCTAATGCCTCAATCTGTAGTCCAAGGCGAGATGAAATTAATCCTTTACCTGCTCTATCTTTACTTGTGAAAATTACGCCCTCGCGTCCGCGAGATCGATGGTTATGCGCAGTCTGCAGAGCAAGAGTAGATTTGCCACTATCCATTGTTCCGCAGTAATAAATCAGTTCGGCCATGTGATTATTCTGCCAACATTGTTTGTATTTCTAGGCCAGGATGGCTCTTGGCGATCCGTGATCTTCCACCTAGAGTGGGGATCTCCAGGAGAAAAGCAATGGTCACAGGGGATAAGCCGGCCATTTTGATCAAATCTATCGCAGCCACCGCTGTTCCTCCTGTTGCCAAAACATCATCTATTAAAAGAACTCTTCCACCTTTTGGGATCAAGTCCGAGTGAATCTCTAGTGTTGCCTTACCGTATTCAAGATCATAACTATTTGAGAAAGTTTTTCCTGGCAATTTTCCAGATTTGCGTATCGGAATTAAACCTTTATTGCTGATGGCCGCAACTGCTGCGGCAAAAATAAAACCTCTCGCTTCGACACCGGCTATATATTCCACATTGCTGGCATGTTCTGCGATTTGATCACAAACTTGACGAAAACCTGCTGCGTTGGCAAGCAGAGGGGTTATGTCTTTAAAGATGATCCCAGGTTTTGGAAAATCGGGAATCACCCTAATTAAATTAGAAGCACTCATATCCACCAGGGCATCATATTCATTACTATGTTTTTATGGTGTCCGGGAGGGGAGTTGAACCCCTAAGCCCTTACGGGCACTAACACCTCAAGCTAGCGCGTCTGCCAATTCCGCCACCCGGACTTATTTGTATTTTAACGTAATCTCGATTCAATGGAAATTGAAGTTGTATAGGAGAATAGGACTATGAAACTTACCCCTGAACAGATACTTCAGTTAGAAGAAGAAACAGTTTTGCTCTGTCAGGAAATGATTCGAATCCCAAGTGTTAATTATGGTGAAGGCAAGGGCGATGAGAAAGCGATGGCTGAGTATGTTGCGGCGAAATTAAGTGAAGTTGGGATTAAAAGTGAGTTAATTGAAACAGCCCCAAATCGAGTCAATGTTGTAGCACATATTGAAGGACGAGATAGAAATCGTCCTGGCCTAGTACTACACGGACATATTGATGTTGTTCCTGTGAATGCTGATGATTGGTCGGTTGATCCTTTTAGTGGAATTATCAAAGACGGATTTATTTGGGGCCGTGGAGCTGTTGACATGAAGGATATGGATGCCATGATTTTGGCATCGGTTCGGATGTGGCAGAGAATTGGATATAAACCGCCAAGAAATATTTTGTTGGTTTTCTTTGCTGATGAAGAAGCAGGATCTAATTATGGATCTCGCTGGTTGGTCAAACATCGGCCGGAATTGTTTAAAGGTTACAGCGAAGCAATCTCAGAGGTAGGCGGATTCTCAATAACGATTACGGGCGAGAATCGACTGTATTTAATTGAAGCTGCTCAAAAAGGGATACAGTGGTTAAAACTATCTGCGAAAGGCACGGCCGGACACGGCTCTTTTGTTAATAAAGATAATGCTGTCACAAAAGTTTCTGATGCAGTCTCTCGAATTGGCAATTATGAATGGCCGCAGGTTGAAACCAAAACTAGCAGCAAATTCTTCAGAAAAATTGCTGAACTCACAGGCGATAAATACGAGGCTAGCAATGTTAGGCCTTTACTAAATCACCTCGGAAATGCGGTAAAAATGCTAGGCGCAACGATATCGAATACTGCAAACCCAACAATGCTTGAGGCAGGTTATAAAGCTAACGTAATTCCAGGAGAGGCTAGTGCCGTTATTGATGGTCGTTTTCTTCCCGGTTATGAAGATCAACTGCATCAAACTATTAAAAAATTGGCAGGGGATGAGGTTTCAGTAGAAATCCTTACTCGAGATATAGCTCTAGAGGTAGATTTTGCAGGACCATTAGTTGATGCAATGTGTAAAGCAATCAATAGTCAAGATGCACAAGGCATCCCGGTTCCTTACCTGATGAGTGGCGGAACGGACAACAAAGCTTTACATGATGTCGGAATTACTGGTTACGGGTTTTCGCCATTGCGCTTGCCAAGAGATTTGGATTTTTTTGCACTTTTCCACGGGGTTGATGAACGTGTTCCAATAGATGGATTGAAATTTGGCGTAAGAGTACTTTACGAATTTTTAGATAACATCTAGAGATTAGTTTGCAGAAACTTCGTTAAGTGCCTGGCGAACTTGTTCAGGTAATGTAATTTGTTCAACCGTTAAAATTCCTCGCAATTGTGCGCCAGTTCTAGCACCTATCAGGGCACTTGTAACACCCGGTGCATCTCTCACCCAAGATAGCGCAACCTCTAATGGCGAATAACCCAAGCCATCAGCGGCCACAATCACTGCTTCAACAATTTGTTTAGCCCGTTCAGTTAAATATGGTTCAACAAAATTTGCAAAATGTGGAGAAGCTCCTCGAGAGTCTGATGGCACTCCATTTCTATATTTACCGGTCAATACGCCACGGCCTAGCGGTGACCAAGCTAGATATCCGAGATTTAATGCAGTCGCAGCAGGTATGACCTCGTCTTCCACCCCTCGATTTAACAATGAGTACTCATTTTGCGCGCTTGTGATTGCCGCCTTACCAAATATTGGGTTTTGCAATGTTGCTGAGCGCGCTAATTGCCAGCCATTAAAGTTACAAACACCAACATACCGAGCTTTACCAGAGGATGTTGCATAATCTAAAGCGGAAAGTGTTTCCTCAAGTGGCGTGTTTTTATCCCAAGTGTGCACCTGCCACATATCTAGGTAATCCACATTAAGTCGGGTAAGGGTGCGATCTAAATCTGAAATCAATTCATTTCTAGAGTTGTTTACCTGTCGCATTCCATCTTTGAAAGAAATACCAGCCTTTGACGCAATAAATAATTGATCTCGTTTAACCAAAGTTCCAATAAATCCTCCTAACACTCGCTCGGCATCTCCATCACCATAAACAGCTGCGGTATCAATTAGGTTTCCACCGGCCTCAACAAAATATTGAAGTTGTTGCGCAGCCTCGTTTTCGTCAGTATCTCGACCCCAGGTCATAGTTCCTAAACCGAGTCGAGATATCGATACTCCACCTAATTTCCGACGTTCCATGGCTGGCAGAGTAGCAACGTGAGGTCGAAAATATCGGTAACCTTGCCAAATGCCGATTATTTATCTATTGCGTCACGCCCAATCCACGGCAAACACTAAAGGGATATTGGCTGGACAAGATGACTCGGTGGAACTTTCCAAAGATGGATTCAAGCAGGCAGAAGAGCTTGCAAACTACCTTAAAAATTTGATGATAAACCAGGTTTACTGCAGCCCATTAACTCGATGTGTTCAGACAATCACACCTTTTATGATGACCAATCCAAAAATCAGTTTTCAGATTAAGCCTGAACTGATCGAAATGAATTATGGCCAGTGGTCCGGAAAGAAATTACGCGTTTTATCTAGAGATAGACGATGGAGAACTGTTCAAAACAAACCTTCTAGTTTCACATTTCCACAGGGTGAAAGTTTTAAGCAAATGCGTCGAAGAGTAGATGGGTTAATAAAAGATCTATCTTTTGAGAAAGGTCCAATACTTCTTGTAACGCATGGAGATATCATAAAAATGATTTTGGCAGCCTCTTTATCTCTGCCGATTGATAGATTTCAAAGTTTTGTCGCTGAACCGGCTTCAATTTCTGCAATTAATATTGGAAAATCTTCGAATTCTATTATTCAAAGTAATTACAAAATTAAGAACACTGATTTAAGCAATTTTAAATCTAATGTGTTAGGTGGGGGAAATCTTCTTGGTAGCCCAATCAGATGGTGGAAAAAGTAATGCCAAGGATCATTTACAGACATCAACCAGCGACCCGTTTTATTGTGAGTGCAATAGGTGAGCCTGGGCAACGAGAGTTTTTTATACAAGTTAAATCTGAAGGCAACTTAAATACAGTGGCTATTGATAAAGGGCAGGTAATCGCACTTTCAGAGAGGTTTCAAGAGTTAATTCGGGAGTTACGGCGGGGGCGACTTGCTACAACTGAAGATTTGACCGCACCTGCTGTGCAAGATGATGCCCCTTTGGAATTGCCAATCGAATCTGATTTCACAGTCGGGATCATCAGTATTACCTGGGAAAATGAGTATGTGATTGTAAATATTCAAGCTGCCTCTCAAGATGATGAACTACTTATCGACGATATTGATTCTGGGCCAGATTTGATTGTTGCAAGTTTGAAAATAAACCAAATAAAAGGTTTTTGTGATCGAGCTAATCTTGTTGTGAATGCAGGCCGACCCGCATGCCCGTTTTGTGCACTTCCAGTAGATCCACTCGGACATTTATGCCCTAGAGCTAATGGATATCGACGATGAACCAAACTTCGGCGGTTATAAAGAATGCAAATTTAAAAGTGATAGGTCGCTTGATTGATGCGTCAAATGCAACTTTGCAAGCCACTTTGGAAAATACGGATCCAGTGATGAAAGTTATATATAAACCTGTTCTTGGAGAAAAACCTCTATGGGATTTTGCTGATGGAAATTTAGCAAACCGTGAATACGCAGCATTTTTATTAAGTCAATTGGCCGGATTTGATTTAGTCCCAATTACAGTTCTTCGAGAGGGTCCATTTGGGTATGGCATGGTGCAAGAATGGATAGAAATAGATGATAATTTGGATATTGTTGAGTTTGGCCAAGGAAATGATCCTCAATTGCGAAAATTAGCCCTGTTTGATGCGATCATAAATAATACGGATCGTAAATTTGGTCACCTACTAGTTGATGTGACGGGAAAACTTAAGGGATGTGACCATGGAGTATGTTTTCATCAAGAGAATAAACTTCGAACTGTTTTGTGGCAATTTTCTGGCGAACAATTCAATTTGGAAGAGATTGAATTGCTCAATAAAGTTAAGAAATTGGATTTATACTCTTCATTTGCCGATCTGCTCACTACTGCGGAGATATCTGCTCTTGATCAACGTGTTTCAGACTTACTTGCAACCGGAAAGTTTCCCTTCCCAAGTGATCAATGGCCAGCCATTCCATGGCCACCGGTATAGAAAGGATCACATATTATGAATAGTTGGCCGAAACCATTTGTTCCAGGATTGATCGATCATGATTTTCCACCTTTAAAGATCAATGATTCATCAGCAGGACCTATTTACTTTGCAAAATCAAAGGATTTTAAGATGTATGTATGCGGTATAACTCCATATGATGCCACCCATTTAGGGCATGCCGCTACCTATTTAGCATTTGATCTGATTTATAGATATCAAATGCTGGCCGGGAAAAATATTAATTTCGTTGAAAACATCACCGATGTTGACGATCCGCTTTTGGAGAGAGCTAACCGCGATAAAGTGGACTGGTCTAAGTTAGCGGATTCTCAAATTAATCTTTTTAAATCTGACATGTCAGCGTTGCGAGTAATTCCACCCGAACATTTCATCAAGGTAACAGATTCGATGGCAATTATTGAAGATTTCATAAAGCGCTTAGACAAAAACGGATACCTATATGAGATTGAAAAAGACTACTATTTTGCTGTTGAAGAATTTCTTACTGATCTACCAATCCCAGTGGATGATGCGGTTGCAGTGTTTGCTGAACGTGGGGGAGACCCACATAGAGCTGGAAAGAAACATAGATTAGATCCGCTTGTGTGGAGTGCCCACATAGGAAATGAACCTGGCTGGGAGAGTAGTTTTGGGTTTGGCAGACCTGGTTGGCATGTGGAGTGCACGGCGATTGCCTGTCACTATCTTGATGATCAAAAAAGTAACCCAATTGTTTCCTTGCAAGGTGGAGGATCTGATTTGATATTCCCGCATCATTTTATGAGTGCTCAGATTATTCAAGCAGCCTATGGACGTAATTTTTCCGAGAGTTTTGTTCACGCAGCCATGATTTCATTAGATGGGGAAAAAATGAGCAAATCCAAAGGCAATTTGGTTTTTGTATCAAAGTTGATTGAATCTGGCGTTGATCCAATGATTCTAAGATGGGCATTGCTACGAGGACATTACCAACAAGATCGTGCGTGGAATAATGAACTTTTGGATAAATCTTCTATTGAAGTTAATTTAGTCAGATCTGCATTGGCACAAAGTGAAGTAGCACAGACAAAAGATGTTATTAATTCCTTGATAAAAGACTTATCAAATAATCTTGATACACCAGCTGCATTAGATCGATTGATTAATTGGGCCAATTCTTCTCAAAGTAACCCTTCTGTTAATCAAAGTGGTCTAATGGCCAGAGCAATCGATTCCTTGTTAGGTTTAGCACTATAAATCAACCGATTGCCCGTCTTTACTAAGGTAAACTTATTGGAATGAACTCATTACGCGATGCTTTATCTGAACGCGTAGTTATCGCTGACGGGGCCATGGGTACCATGCTTCAAGCGCGAAATCCATCTTTAGAGGATTTTCAAAACTATGAGGGATGTAACGAGATTTTAAATATTACAAGACCAGACATAGTTAAAGAGGTTCATAGTGAATATTTAGAGGCTGGCGTCGATGCGATTGAAACAAATACATTTGGAGCTAACTTCGCAAATTTGGCTGAATATGGAATTGAAGATCGAATCTATGAATTGGCTTATTCTGGCGCAAAAATAGCTCGAGAGATTGCTGATCAGTATTCGACGAAAGAGCACCCACGCTGGGTACTTGGATCTTTAGGTCCGGGAACAAAATTACCAACACTTGGTCACACAACATATGAAAAATTAAAAGAGGCTTACGCAACCGCATCTGACGGATTAATCGCAGGTGGATCTGACGCACTACTTGTTGAAACTACTCAAGATTTGCTACAAGCTAAAGCAGCGGTGAATGGCGCACGAGATGCAATCGCGCGATCTAAAAAAGATATTGTTCTGATTGCCCAAGTTACAGTTGAAACTACCGGAACCATGTTGATGGGATCAGAAATCGGTGCTGCCTTGAATGCATTAGAACCCATTGGCATTGATTTAATCGGATTGAATTGCGCAACCGGTCCTGCTGAAATGAGTGAGCACCTAAGAGTTTTAAGTAAAGGTGCCAGTGTAGGAATATCTGTCATGCCTAACGCCGGTTTACCAGTCTTGAGTGAGGGTGGAGCGCATTACCCATTATCACCAGTTGAATTAGCAACAGCTTTAAAAAACTTTGTAAAAGATTATAAAGTCAATCTAGTTGGCGGTTGTTGCGGTACTACCCCTTCGCATATGAAGGAGGTTGTGTCAGCTCTAAGGAATACAAAAATTTCTGGGAGAGAAATTTTTCGCGAAATTGGTGCCTCCTCTCTTTATCAATTTGCTCCCTTTAGGCAACAAAATACTTATTTATCAATCGGTGAGAGAACTAACGCCAATGGTTCTAAGGCTTTTCGGGAAGCTCTATTAGCTGATGATTGGCAAACTTGTGTTGAAATTGCAAGAGATCAAATACGGGATGGCGCACATATGTTGGATCTATCCGTTGATTATGTGGGCAGAGATGGCGTATCAGACATGAAAGAATTGGCATTCAGATTTGCCACTTCATCTACTTTGCCGATCGTTTTGGATTCCACTGAACCGGCGGTTCTTGAGGCTGGTTTGAAGCAACTTGGCGGACGTTCAGTTATTAATTCTGTTAATTATGAAGACGGAGATGGCCCAACTTCACGCTTCGCCAGGATTATGCCGTTAGTGGTGGAGCACGGTGCAGCAGTAATCGCTTTAACTATTGATGAAAATGGTCAAGCTCGTGATGCTGAGTGGAAATTAAAGGTGGCAAGGCGATTGATAACGGATTTAACTACAAATTGGGGAATGAAAGCTGAAGATATATTAATCGATTGCCTAACTTTTCCGATAGCTACTGGTCAGGAGGAAACTAGAAGAGATGGTATTGAAACAATTAATGCAATTAAAGCATTAAAATCAGAGTACCCTCAGGTTCAAACGACTCTTGGTGTAAGCAACGTTTCTTTTGGATTAAATCCGGCAGCTCGAATTGTTCTAAACTCTGTTTTTCTCGCAGAAGCAGTAAAGAATGGTTTAGATTCTGCAATTGTTCACCCTTCAAAAATTACACCGATCAATCGAATTCCGAGTGAACAATTAGAGGTGGCTCTTGATCTAGTTTATGACCGACGTAAATTTGATGGTGACGGAAATGTTTCATACGATCCGCTAACCAAATTCTTAGAGCTTTTTGAAAATATTAAGGTAACTACCACAAAAGAAAGTCGTGCAGCAGAATTGGCGGCACTTCCATTGGAACAGCGTTTACAACGTCGAATTATCGATGGCGAAAAAGTAGGCCTGAATGAGGATCTAAAGAGCGCCCTAGATTCTCGGATTCCCGCTTTGACAATTATTAACGAACATTTACTGGCAGGTATGAAAGTCGTGGGAGAATTATTTGGAAAAGGAGAGATGCAATTGCCTTTCGTACTTCAATCCGCTGAAGTAATGAAAAGTGCAGTGGCTTATCTTGAGCCTTTCATTGAGAAAACTGATGATCAAGGTCGCGGCAAGATTCTTTTAGCTACAGTTAAAGGCGATGTTCACGATATTGGTAAGAATTTAGTAGACATCATTTTATCGAATAATGGTTACGAGACTGTCAACATTGGTATTAAGCAAACTGTCAATCAGATCATAGACGCGGCCAATGAAAACAATGTTGATGTTATCGGCATGTCAGGACTTCTCGTGAAATCCACTGTAATCATGAAAGAGAATTTGCAGGAGTTAGATTCAAGAGGGTTAGGTAAAAAATGGCCAGTAGTTTTAGGCGGCGCAGCTTTAACGCGATCATTTGTTGAGCAAGATTTAAGTGAACAATTCTCCGGCACTGTTCGTTATGCCAAGGATGCTTTTGAGGGTTTAAAACTGATGGATACATTGATGGGCATAAAAAGAGGGGTACCTGGTGTTGAATTGCCTCCCCTCAAGCAGCGTCGAACTCCAAAAACCTCAAACCCTTCACCGTCGGTTAGAGATACAAGACGTAGTGATGTTGCTAGTAATAATCCAATACCGGTTGCGCCCTTCTATGGATCACGGGTAGTAAAAGGTGTTGCTCTTGCTGATTATGTTGGGATGTTGGATGAAAGAGCTTTGTTTCTTGGTCAATGGGGATTAAAAGGTAAAGATTTTGAATCCATGGCAGCCGAACAAGGTCGACCACAATTGAGAGCTCTGCTAAATGACGTGCAATCAAAGGGTTGGTTGAATGCGGCTGTTGTTTATGGATACTTTCCATGTGTCAGTGAAGGTAATGATTTGATCATTCTTAACCATGAAGGTCCATCAAAAGGCAATGAGCGCCTGAGATTTACATTTCCACGCCAAAGTAGAGATCGCAGATTGTGTTTAGCTGATTTCTTTAGAAGTAATGCTAGCGGCGAAATTGATGTTGTAAGTTTTCAGGTTATCACCATGGGGCAATCAATCAGTGATGCTATTAGCAAATTGTTCCAAGAGAATCTTTATCGCGAATACTTGGAGTTACATGGGTTATCTGTACAACTGACTGAGTCCTTGACTGAACATTGGCATGCACGAACTCGTGAGGAATTAAAGATTAATGGCTCAGATTCAAAAGATTTGAAGGAAATTTTTGATCAAGGCTACCAGGGATCACGGTACTCATTTGGTTATCCAGCTTGTCCAGACTTAGAGCAACAAATTCAAATCTTTGAATTGTTAGATCCCAAACGAATCGGAGTTGAACTCTCTGAAGAATTCCAACTTCATCCCGAACAATCAACATCCTCAATAGTGCTCCACCACCCAGAAGCAAAGTATTTCAACGCATCATGAGTGCAATACTTTTTGATATGGATGGAACTCTTATCGATTCTGAGCCGTTATGGTTTGCTGCTGAGGTAGAGGTTATGGCAGAACTGGGGGCGATTTGGGAACCATCTGATCAAATAAATTGTTTGGGTGGACCTATGGAACGTACTGAGCGGTATATGCAAGCACGTACTGGAAATATAAAACCCTTTGGATATTTCAGTGAGCGTTTGGATCTTGTTATGGAGCAGAAATTGGCAAAGGAGTTGAGTTTTATGCCTAATGCATTGGAATTAACTGCAGATTGTATTGAATCAGGCATACCGCTCGCGTTAGTAACTGCTAGTACTGGAAGGCAAATGCGTTCTGTTTTAACAAAATTTCCAAGCAACACCTTTAAAGCCACAATTTCTAGAGATGATGTCGAAAAATCAAAACCATTTCCAGATCCATATCTACTCGCCGCGAAAACAATAGGGGTGGATATATCCAAATGTTTAGTGTTCGAGGATTCCTTAACTGGCGTTGAATCTGGATTACGATCAGGAGCCCAGGTGATAGGTATTCCTCATTTGGTAGAGATGCAACCGCACAAAAATTTAAGACTTATTGATTCACTTTCTGATATTGATTTGGATCAGATTCTCAATTGGTACCCCTTTTTAAAAAGCGAAGTTAAAAGTAGATGATAGACAGAAGTTTTCAATACGGAGATCGCGTTCAATTAACTGACGCTAAAGGTAAGTTATATTCAATAACTCTTACTCAAGGTTCAGAATGGCATACTCACAAAGGCATGCTTAAGCACGATGCATTAATAGGATTACCTGAAGGCTCGATAGTAGCTACCAATCAGGATTTAAAATTCCAAGCATTTAGACCATTGCTTGCAGATTATGTTTTGTCCATGCCAAGGGGAGCAACTATTATTTATCCTAAAGATGCCGCAATGATCCTTGGTATTGCTGATATTAAACCAGGTGCTAGAGTTCTTGAAGCTGGTGTTGGATCCGGAGCGCTGAGCATTCATTTATTACGTGCTATCGGAGCAAAAGGCGTTTTACATTCAGTTGAAATGAGAGAAGATTTTGCCGAAATCTCTGAAAAAAATGTTTCATCATATTTTGGTGCCAAACCGACTAATTGGAATTTAACAATTGGAGCGTTACAAGATCAAACTTATGAGGCTGATTTTGATCGAGTATTACTTGACATGCTTGCACCTTGGGAGTGCCTAGATGTAGCTTCAAAAGCACTAGTTCCTGGTGGAGTATTTATGGCTTATGTGGCGACAACAACTCAGCTTTCTAAAATTGCAGAGGCAATTAAAGAAAGCGGTAATTTCACTGAACCTGAGTCATCTGAAACTATTGTGCGAGGTTGGCATCATGAAGGACTGGCGGTACGTCCACAACATAGGATGATTGGTCATACTGGATTTTTGATTTTTGCACGTCGAATGGCTCCAGGTGTTCCAGTATTACAACGACGCCGAAGACCTTCAAAAGGTTCTTACGGCGTACTTGAATAGATTAAGAAACTTTAACTAAATCAACTACAAAAATTAAAGTTTCATTAGGGCCAATAGCGCCACCTGCACCTTGAGATCCGTAACCAAGATCTGGTGGGATCACAAGCAGTCTTCGACCGCCTTCTTTCATGCCGGGGATGCCTTGTTGCCAACCCGCAATCACACCGCTCAATGGGAAAGTAGCTGTTTGCCCAGAATCCCATGAGGACTCAACTAAAGTTCCAGAACTCCAAGCCATTAATGTGTAGTGAACTTCTAGAACGGAGGTTGCTACCGCTTCTTTGCCATTGCCTTCAAAAATATCCTTAGATTGTAAAGTGGATGGGGGATTACCGACAGGTGCTGCAATCGTTGGCTTTGATCCTTTATCGCCGGCTACCTCAGGCAAGGTTCCAGATGTAGATGAATTTTGATTTACCATGGGGTCTACGCCTCCGTCAGTTGTACAGGATGTAAGAAGTAAGATTGATAATGAGGCAACTATAAATTTCTTTGATTTTTGCATACTGAATCTTAGCAAACCTTTTTGAAATCGCTAGCCTAAGTCTGTGAGCGCTCAAAAAACTGAGAGATTAATCAATTTAACCCTAGCTTTACTCTCAACAACACGGTTTCTAACCAAATCTGAAATTTTCAAAAACGTAGCTGGATATTCCGGATCTGCTGAAACTATGGAGCGAATGTTTGAACGGGACAAAGATGATCTCAGGAACTTAGGTATTCGTATTGAAGTTCGAGCGTTAGACCCACTTTTTGAAGATGATCAAGGCTACTTAATCGATAGTAATACTTTTCAAATTAATCCAGATGATTTTTCCAATGAGGAGATTTTATTGCTCACAATGGCTGCAAACTTATGGCATCAATCTGCACTAAAACATGATTCGAATGCGGCCCTATTGAAGATTCAATCCTTGGATGGTTCAGTAGCAACAAATACGGTTGTTTCACCCGTAGTGGCAGATAGTGAGGATTCAAAAAAACTTTTGTTTATCGTTGATGCGATAAAACGTTTAGTTACTCTTGAATTTGAATACAAGGGAGTAATTCGTCATGTTAAACCATATGGAATATACACGCGAAAAGGATTCTGGTATTTAGCCGCAGAAGAAAACGATATAGTCAAATCATTTAAACTAATAAGGATTGGTGATGGGATTAAATCTACGAGCAAAGCTAACGGATTCACCAAACCATCTAATTTTAAACTCTCAGTGTTTATAGAGAGCATCAACGCTCCAACTATTTCTAAGGCTGAGATAATAGTTCGTAAGAATCAAGCACTTGCTTTAAGAAGAAGATATGAAGTAGAGGAATTTGATTCAGATTGGGACAAATTATCCATAGATTACAGCTTCGAAGAAGATTTGATTGAAACATTGCTTTGGTATGGTTCTGATGTAGTTGTTATATCCCCAAAATCCATTCGGGATCAGATAATTAATCGCGTAAAAGGATTGATAAATGTCTGACACTGCTGCAATTCGAGCGCTTAGAACTATGGATTTAATTCCATATATCCTCGAGCATCCTGGAATTTCGATCAAACTTTTATCTAAGGTTTTCAATGCCTCAGAAAAAGAAATCGAAAAAGATCTTCAATTAGCCTTCATGTGTGGATTACCTGGTTATACACCTTATGAATTGATTGATTTAACCTATGAGGAAGGTGTTGTTTCGATAATAGATCCTCAAGTATTGAACAAACCGAGAAATTTTTCTAGTAATGAAAGAGTAGTCATCGCTTTGGGATTAGAGATTTTGAGGGAGCTAAATCTTTCAAACACCGATAATCTGAAGAAAATCGATAACTTGAGCAAAAAGTTTCTGGACAAAAAAGATGAAGAGTTATTAATATTAGTTGATCAGAATTTATCTTTTCCTTTTCTCAACATCATAAATCAAGCTATCTTTGAATCTCGAATGATTACATTTGATTATCAATCTGTTTCCAAGGATATGTTATCTTCCCGCAAGGTTCTGCCGCATAAACTGTATTTACAAAATGGAAACCTTTATCTTTCTGGCTATGACTGGCAGGCTCAATCGGATCGAATCTTTAAAGCTGATCAAATTCTCAACTGTGTTGTTGGTGAGAAATCTGAAGCTCAAAAGTTCGATCAACTGAAAGATGAAGAGGTGGTAGAACTTACTGTGAACCCTGAAAATCTGAATTTTATTGAGAGAAATTCTTCGATTATCATCGAACAAGTAATTTCGCAGGGGCAATTACTTGTGAAATTGAGGGTAAGCAATTTCGACTGGCTTAAGAGAGCGATCCTCAGTAATGCCCCGTCAATTAAAGTTGTTTCACCGAGATCGCTGGCCCTTGAGGTTGAGCAAATGGCATCAAACTTAGTCTCCGCCTATTCTGACCAGAGTTAGAATCTGGGGTAGTATGCGCCTATGAATTCACTCAAACCTTGGCATTTATTAGTACTCGCAATCGTTTTTCTAATCCTTTTCGGCTCAAAACGCTTGCCAGATTCTGCGCGTTCACTTGGAAGGTCATTAAGAATTTTTAAGAGCGAGGTTCAAGAGATGAATAAAGATGATTCTAAAGAGGATAAAAAAACAGACCCAAGTTCTGAAAAGTAAATTTTATGAGTAAGCAGCGTGGCGGCAAGATGCCACTGCTAGATCATCTTCGGGAGTTTCGTAATCGTTTAATAAAATCTTTATTTGGAATTTCTTTGGCAGCACTTCTTGGCTGGTATTTTTATCAGTCGATAATTCGACTTTTAACATTACCTTTTTGTGATCTAGGAACAAAAAGTTCACCGTCAGATGGTAAATGTGGTGAATTGTACGTGAATGGAATTCTAGGACCATTTAATCTTCAAGTAAAAATCTCTTTACTTGCTGGCGTAATTTTGGCAGCTCCGATTTGGATATATCAATTATGGTCTTTTATCACTCCAGCATTACACCGTAAAGAGAAAAGGGTGGCAATACTATTCTCTGTAATAGCCACGCCACTATTTGCCACCGGAACAGTTTTGGCATATTTGATTTTGCCACATGCAGTCGATGTATTACTTGGGTTCACTCCAGATAACCTTGGCAATCTTGTTAGATTTGATGAGTATCTTGATTTTGTATTGAGGTTAATACTTATTTTTGGAATTGCCTTTGTTCTGCCACTGTTCTTAGTTGCTTTAAATCTGCTGGGTCTTTTGTCGGGTAAATCCATTCTCAAACCTTGGCGTACAGCAGTATTTCTTTGTTTTCTCTTCACAGCAGCTTTCACACCTACTCCTGATCCGATCACGATGACGTTGCTAGCAATACCTCTGTGCCTTATTTATTTTCTTAGTGGGTTATTCGCATTGCTTGCCGACAGAAGAAAGTCGAAGAAAAACATTACTAGTTTTGGAGTATCACCGATTGATAAACCAGAATCAATTTAAATGTGGCTTTTAGTTGTAAATCCAAAGGCTGGAAAAGGAAAATCAAATTATTTATCTTCTAAATTAGAGGAGCTCCTTAAAAGCAACGAATTGCCATACGAAGTAATCAATAAATCTTCTTTTGAAGAAACATTATTTGATTTTCAACAAAGAATTAGGTCAGGAAATTTTGAAAGGGTTATAGCTATTGGTGGTGATGGTTTAGTTAATTTATGTCTTCAAGAAATCGCGGAGAGAGATATCGCATTAGCAGTCATTCCGGCTGGTACTGGAAATGATTTTGCCCGGGCAGTTGGTGCATATAAAAAGTCTGTCGAAGAAATTTTTAATGCTATTAGATCTCAAGATCCTACCGCTATCGATTTAGGTTTAGTAACTGGGAATTTTGGTAAACGTTGGTATGTACAAGTTCTAAGTACTGGCTTTGATGCTCTAGTGAATGATTTCGCAAACAAAATTACTTGGCCAAAAGGTCAAATCAAATATACCTTAGCTACAATATTCACTTTAGCTAGATTCAAACCCATCAAATATGAATTAATTGTTGATGATAAAAAATTTGATCAAAACTTTATGTTACTTTCGGTGGCAAATGGCGAAACGTACGGTGGAGGTATGAGGATTTGCCCCAATGCCTCAAATTCAGACGGAATCTTTGATATTTTGCTTGTCCATCCAGTATCAAAAATAGTGTTACTCACCATTTTTCCAAAAGTATTCGCAGGCAAACATATTCCTCACCCAAAGATTGAAATTATCCATGGACAAAAAGTCAAGATATTAGCTGATGCCACTGCCTTTGCCGATGGTGAGTTCATCTCAAAGCTGCCAATTGAGATTACAAACGTTCAAAACGCATTAAAAACATGGTTAATGTAATGACATTATCGCCTGCTGAGAGTTTCGCTTTACATAAATCTAAGGGAAAGTATCCTAAAACTCAAAAATTTGCTGAAAATGTTCTATTTGAATTAGATCCTTTTCAAATACAAGCCTGTCATGCATTAGAGAATGGAAAAGGAGTTCTAGTGGCTGCGCCGACTGGAGCAGGTAAGACAATTGTTGGTGAATTTGCCGTTGATTTAGTCATTAATTCTGGTGGTAAGTGTTTCTACACAACTCCAATAAAAGCGCTTAGTAATCAAAAATACACAGAATTGTGCTTGAAATACGGTGAATCCAAAATTGGTTTACTCACTGGTGACACTTCAATAAATTCTGAAGCTCAGATCGTGGTCATGACCACGGAAGTTTTAAGAAACATGATCTATTCCAACTCTAAAACGATAAATGATCTCAAGTACGTAGTGATGGATGAGGTTCATTACCTGGCAGATAAGTTCAGAGGAGCGGTATGGGAAGAAATACTTATACATTTGTCTGATGCGGTTCAAATTATTTCTCTTTCCGCAACAGTATCTAACGCCGAGGAATTCGGAGAATGGTTGCAAACTGTCCGTGGTGAAACCGAGGTTATCGTTAGTGAAATACGACCTGTTCCACTTTATCAACATGTTTTATTTGGCAATCGTTTATTGGACCTCTTTGGTGAAAACCAAAAATTGAATCCTGAACTAACCAGACTTGAACGAGATTCTTACCGACAAGCTCGTGGCAATTGGCGAGATAGACCTAAAGGACCCAAACCATTAATGCGCTCCGAAGTGATTGAGAAATTAGATCGCGAGAATCTCCTACCAGCAATTACCTTTATATTCTCAAGAAATAATTGTGATGCAGCAGTTCGACAATGCTTAGCGGCTGGCCTAAAACTGACAAATACCGATGAGCGAAAGATTATTCGAAGCGTTATAGCTAAAAATATGAAAAATTTGGCTGAAGAGGATCTTATTGTGCTGGGGTACTACGAATGGGCAGATGCTTTAGAGCGTGGAATAGCTGCCCATCATGCAGGTTTATTGCCCGCTTTCAAGGTTACAGTTGAAGAGTTGTTTCAACAAGGATTGGTTAAGGCGGTTTTTGCGACTGAAACTCTAGCTCTGGGTATAAACATGCCGGCACGAACTGTAGTGCTTGAGAAACTAAGTAAGTGGAATGGAGAAGCACACGTGGCTATCTCACCTGGTGAATACACCCAGTTGACAGGCAGAGCAGGCCGACGTGGAATCGATGTTGAAGGTAATGCAGTAATACTTTGGAATAATGATTTAGATTCTACTTCGGTTGGGGGTTTAGCCTCCACGAGAACTTATCCACTAAAAAGTTCTTTCAAACCAACATACAACATGAGCATTAATCTCATCTCACAATTTGGCTCATCTCGAGCCAGAACTTCACTTGAATCGTCTTTAGCGCAGTTCCAGGCCGATAAGGCAGTTGTTGGTTTGGCCAAACAGATTAGAAAAAATGAAATTGCACGTGATGATTTGTTTAAACAATCGAAGTGCGATCAAGGCGATTTTGTTGAATATTTCAGTATGCGGGCTGTAATTAAGAAGCTAGAAACTGATAGTAAGCGAAGTAAGAGGAAGCGGAATGAAATAGAGGAAGAAATAGGCAGTATTCGTAAACGAATGAAGAATCATGCCTGTCATAGTTGTCCAGACCGTGAGAATCATTCAAGAATCGCCGAACGTGCACAACGACTGCAACGAGAAATCGATAGTCTGCAAGAACGGATTAATTCGCGAACCAATGTGATCGCAAAGCGGTTTGATCGCATTAAAATCATCTTAGATAAGTTTGGCTATATAAATAACGATGCAATAACTCAATCTGGGAAAATGCTAGCAAAGATCTACGGCGAAACTGATCTATTGATAGCAGAATCCATTCAAGCTAGCGTTTTCAACCAATTAACTGCGGCAGATTTAGTAGCGGTTCTATCCAGTTGTATTTATGAATCAAGAAATGAAGAGGCAGCTAAGGTACCCCGTGGGGAAGTCCAGAATGCCTTGACTATCATTTCAAAAATCTACGGCAAAATTCATGAAGCTGAAATAGATTTGAACTTAGAGCCTATGCGTGCGCCAGATTTTGGTTTTTGCTGGGCATCTCACAAATGGGCTAGCGGGCACTCACTCACTTCAATTTTAAAGGGAAGTGAACTTACAGTTGGAGATTTTGTTCGAGCAATGAAGCAAATTATAGATTTACTTAGGCAGTTACGTTCTGCAGCGCCAGAATTACAAGTTGTAATTGATCAAGCATTAGCAAAAATTGATCGAGGAGTTATCGCTTATGCAGGAACTGCTGTATGACTCTAATGCTCTTAGACAGCGCATCTCTTTGGTATCGAGCGTATTTTGGAATGCCAGAAACTTTGGTGTCACCAGCCGGCATGCCTGTTAATGCAATTCGCGGCTACTTAGATATGACATCACGATTATTAACTAAATACCAACCCAATCGATTGGTTGCTTGCTTAGAAGGAGATTGGCGTCCATCTTGGCGTGTTGAACTGTTTCCAGATTATAAATTGAATCGCCTTGATGAATCTGGCGCTGAAGAAGAGCCGGATACATTGGGTCCACAAATTCCGATTTTGTTGGATGTTCTAGATGCTCTTGGAATACCCATGGTTGGTGTTGATGATTATGAGGCTGATGATTTAATGGCTACTTTTAGTGTTAAACAGAATGGACCGATCAGAATAGTCACGGGTGATCGGGATTTATTCCAATTAGTTGATGACAAGCGTGATGTTAAGGTGGTTTATTTAGCCAAAGGTATTTCGAATCATGATTTAGTTGATTTGAGTTGGATTGAGAAGAAATATGAAATTCCAGGTGAGCGGTACTCCCTCTTTGCCATGATTCGAGGTGATTCATCCGATGGGTTGCCAGGAATTCGCGGTATAGGTGAAAAAGGTGCTGCAGCGATAGCAAAACAGTTCAAAAATTTATCGGAAGTCATGCGTGCCGCTGAGTCAGGGGATGAACGTTTGACTCCAAATCTTCGGAAGAAATTATTGGAAAGTGCGGATTATGCTCTAATCGCCCCAAAACTAGTTAGTTGTGCCCTTGATGTGGCAATTCCTGAGATGAAAATAGATCTTCCTTCAAAACCTAACTCATTTGAAAAAATCATAGCTTTAAAAGATGAGTACGGGTTGGGCGCCAGTATTGATCGAATAATATCTGCTTTGGGTTGGGTATAAATGAAGTACTTACTAGCTTTAATTTTTGCCGCCCTTGCTGCATTTGCCTTTGAACCGTATGGCATATGGCTTTTTGCTGTAATAGGAATGGCTGGTTGGTTTACACTTTTAACACAAAATGGATTGAAAAACCGCATCTACATCTCATACATGTTTGGTGCTTGTTTACTTCTAATAAACCAGCATTGGACTGGAATCTATGTAGGAAATATTCCTTGGCTTATACTTTGTTTATCGCAGGCTCTGATTTTTATAATACCCGCATTATTTGTACAAAAAAATACAAAAAACACTCATTTGATGTTCGCTTTGTCTTATGTTTTAACTGAATTATTGTTGAGAACTGTTCCCTTTACGGGTTTCGGTTGGACTCGATTGAGTTTCACGCAAGTTGAATCTCCATTTTCTGATATCTATCCAGTCGGAGGAGTTGCCTTAGTTGCCTTCTTTCTTGCTTTGATCAGTAGCGCACGGTCAATAAAGACCGTAGTTATTGCATCATTATTGCCAGCAATATGTTGGTTGATCCCTGCAAATGTGCAGACAAATGCGCCTACATCAATAGCTTTAGTTCAAGGGGGAGTGGTTAATCTGGGTTTAGATTTCAATAGTAAGCCGCAAGAGGTTTTTAAGCGTCATCTAGATCAATCAATTTTATCAATAGAACCAAGCGAGGTAGATTTAGTTATTTGGCCTGAAAATGCAGTGGATGTTGACGTGAACTCTAATTTGCAAGTTGATGATTCGATCAAAAATTTATCTACAATACTAAATACTCCAATATTAATCGGAGGCGTGACAAAATCCATCGAAGGTCCAAGAAATCAGTCAATACTCTATAACTCAGACAAAGGGCAGATATATACGAAGCGATATCTGACTCCATTTGGTGAATATTTACCCCTGAGATCTCTTGCCGAGAAGGTTTCAAAATATTCAAATCAGGTAACAGATTTCCAAGCAGGGGAGCAAAATACAATTTTTAACGTAAATGGAATTAGATTTAATACTTTAATTTGCTACGAATTGATCAATGATCTTTTTGTAGCAGAAGCCAAAAATGATTTTCTTGTCATTCAAACAAACAATGCCACTTTTGGTGATACGAATCAACTGGATCAACAACTGAACATTGCCAGAGTTCGGGCCTTGGAATCTGCTAGAGATATTGCATATGTTTCCACCACCGGTACAACATCTTTTATATCATCTCAAGGAGAGATCCTCAGTAGTTTAGATAAATTTAAACCAGCCACACTCAAAGGCAAAGTTTATGCAACTGAGGGCCTAACATTCCGTCAGTCTTTTGGTCATCTTGTAGAACCTTTGGCTATGATTGTTTTACTAGTTTTGGTTACAATTAAAGTTAGGAGAAGTTCTTGGTCTCAGTATTAGTTGTTGTTCCAACCTATAATGAGTCTGAAAGTATTAGATCCCTCCTGACCCGTTTGGATGCGGCTAGGAAGTTAGTTTCTCAAAAGTTTGATATAGATATTTTGCTAGTTGATGATGATTCACCAGATAAAACAGCTGATATTGCTGAATCAATGAATTTGTCCGGATTTTCGATACTTAATCGCAAAGTTAAAGCAGGATTAGGTCCAGCGTATTTAGCGGGATTTAAACAAGGTCTAACTGGCAGTTACCAGTATTTTGTTGAAATGGATGCGGATTTGAGTCATCAACCTGAGCAATTGGCCGATCTACTTAATGCTGCAACGCAGGAAACATTGGTTATTGGAACCAGATGGATTCCAGGTGGTTCTGTTGTTAACTGGCCAAAACAACGACGGTGGATTTCAAAAATGGGCACGGGGTATGCAGCATTTGCATTGAAATTACCTTATAAGGATCTAACCTCTGGGTACCGAGTAATTCCTCGAAAATTCCTCGAGAAACTTAATTTTGAGGAAATTGAAACAAGAGGTTATGGTTTTCAGATAGAGATGGCTTTAAAAGCTATCACCGCTGGATTTAAAATTAAGCAGATACCGATTACCTTCGTGGAACGCGAGAATGGGTATTCAAAGATGAGTTTTGCAATCATCTGGGAGGCATGGTCGATGGTCACGATCTGGGCTATTCGACGCTTGATTAATCGCCGATAATCTACATTATGTAAAGTATAGAAGATTTAGTTCGAAGCCAGCTCCTCGATCGGCAAGCAACTACACACAAGATTTCGATCTCCATACACTCCATCTATTCGCCCAACTGTAGGCAGATATTTACCGCTCCTTCCAATGCCAAAACCTTCACCATTAGGAAAAGCAGCTGTTTGGCGCGAATATTTACGATCCCAATCATCTCTTACGAGATCGCCCATCGTATGTGGTGCATGGCGCAGCGGTGAATCTTCGATACTTAT
>JACCEB011987113.1_pt1 | contig 25234 bp, 18 predicted proteins | sample 7454761 | NCBI WGS metagenome assembly JACCEB01 (sample SAMN15323454, study PRJNA562643) | freshwater metagenome | isolation source: river surface water | place: USA:Blue River Watershed | collected 2017-08-18
GCGACGAGGGGTTTTCGCTTCCGGCGGCCGCGGTCTCGGCAGCGGGTCCCGATCCAAAACGTCACCGTTCTGTTGCCTGTGCGACATCCCGGCGTGACGCATCGGCCGGAAGGTGTCACTCCGACAATGGGTCCGGGCTCCTCACTGCTGCTTCAAGAAAACCGTCTCGACAACGGTGGGGAGTGGGGATTTCCCGAATCCGGATGGACCTTTCTTTGGCTGCTCTCAGGCGAGGGTTATCTGATGGGCTCGACCCCGACGCGGGCGGTGTCGGCGGGCATGGTCGCAGTCCACGGCGGCACGTGTCCCCTTCGGCTCCGGGCCAGCCAACTCGGCAGTCTGGCCTACCGATGGTTCCACCTGGATCCCTCTTCGATCTTCGGGGTCTTCACCCTCTTCGAACGGCGACGCATCGACCACCCGAGCCAGTGCGACCCGGCCTTGCCCTGGGTGCTGCCCCAGGGATCCCCAGCGGCTCTCCGGTTCGCCGGCTCGGAGATCACGACCACCGACTGCGCGCTCAAGCAGCGGGCCCGGCTGCTGGAACTCGTCTCGACCGTCTTGTCACCGCCCCCGTTCCGCTCCTCCATCCCGGTCGGATCCCCCCGCGACGCCAGCGATCGCCTCGATGAGATCCTGCATCAACTGACCGACGTCGAGTTGATGACCCTGCCGATCGAGGAATTGGCAAAGCGTTGCCGGTGTGAACCTCGCCGATTGCTGCTGATCTACCGGGAACGCTTCGGTGGGAGCCTTCCCGGACAGCAGCGCGAATGGCTCAAGGTGAAGGCCACGTCGATGCTCTCGCAACCCGATGCCGACATCACCACGGTCGCAAAAGCCTGCGGTTATGACGGCACCGATGCGTTCAGGGCCTGGTTCCGTCGGCATTTCGGGATGGCTCCGACCCAGTGGCAGCAGCAACGCCTGGCGGGACACTCCGAAGCGCCCACGGGTGAACGGACGACGACGAATCGGTAACGGATTCGCGAACCGATCGTCGCACGTTTGTCACAAACACGACAAATTGCCGCCATCTGACGCCGCAAGGATGGCCGCCGCATGAACGCTCCGATCCGCCGGATCACCGTCCTCGCCGCCGCCTGCGCCGCCTCCGTCTGGATGGCTGGCTGCGCCTCTTCTTCGGCCAAGCTCAACCACGTCGCCCTCGGGATGTCCCGCGAGGAGGTCGTCAAGACCCTGGGCCGCCCGCACGCCGTCTCGGCGCAGGGCGATGTCGAATTCCTCACCTACAACCTGATCAACAAGGGTGTCGGCGACATGAAGGAGTTCGTCGTCCGCCTCCAGAAGGGCTCCGTCGAATCGTTCGGCGAGCGCGTCAACTTCGGGGCCAGCCTCTTCGGCACCAATGCTCCGGCCGGCGGCACCGCGAAGTAAGCCCGCGACGCCCCACACCGCGACGCCAGCAACCCGGCTTTCACCGAATCCCCCCAGAGCGACCGACCGATCATGGACCCGTTCCAACCCATTCTCGCCAACGCCCTCACCTTCGCCTTTGAAAAGGCGACGTTGGAGGGCAAGATCACCATCTCGGCCCTGATCATCGTGTCGATGGTCTCGTGGTCGGTGATCATCACCAAAGGCCGCCAGATCCTGAGGGCGCGCGCCATGAGCAAGAAGTTTCTGGCCGCCTACCGCGAAGCCAAGGACCCCATGTCGCTCTTCCGCGAAAAGCGGGAGTTCGCCGGGGCACCCGCCTTCGAGGTCTACGCTTCGGGTTGCGGTGAGGTGGAATACCATCTCGAGAACAACCCGGTGACGGTCAAGGGCCAGAAGCGCATCAGCGTCGAATCCTTCCAGGCGGTGCAGGTGTCGCTGGAACGGGCCGTGAGCACCGAGGCGCTGTCGCTGGAGAAGGGGATGATCATCCTGACCACCGCGGTGGCCGGCGGCCCCTTCATCGGCCTTCTGGGCACCGTCTGGGGCGTCATGGAGACCTTCTCGGGCATCGCCATGGCGGCCAGCGCCAGCCTCACCGCGATGGCCCCCGGCGTGGCCGGCGCGCTCATCGCCACGGTCGTCGGCCTGTTCGTGGCCATCCCGGCCATGTTCGCCTACAACCTGATGATCACGGCCATTCGCGGCATCACCCAGGAACTCGACAACTTCAACTCCGAGGTCATGACCGATCTGGAGCACCAGTATGTCGACAACCGCGCCCTGGCCGACGAGATCGCCGACGCGCTGAGGAACATCAACTTCGGTCAACAGAACCGCCCATGAGCGCCGCTGCCTCCGGGCGTCGCGGACGCAAGAAATACTCCGCATCGCACCACCATGCGATGGGTGAACTGAACATCACCCCGCTGTTGGACCTGGCCTTCGTGCTGCTGGTGATCTTCATCATCACAACGGCTCCGTCGACCAACGACATCGACATCAACCTGCCCTCGGCCGCGCAACAACCGCCGCAGAACCAGAGCAAGCAGGACATCAACAACGTGACGGTCGATTCCGCGGGCAACATCTACTTCAACGCCGAGCCCATCACGTTGAAGAAGCTCGAAGACGAGATCATCCGCTTCCGCAAGAGCAACCCCGACCTGAGCGTCGTGGTGCGCGGCGACGAGAACGTGAACTACCAGAAGGTGGTGCAGGTGCTCGACATCCTGACGCGGGCCAACGTGACCAAGATCGGCCTCGCGACAGACACCGCGGGCGCCGCCAAATAGGAAACCGGCATGGCCCGCAACGCCAAGAAGAAGGCTGACCGCTCCAGTCTGGTCATCTCGATCGTCGTCCACGCCCTGGCTCTCGGCGGTCTGGCCTACGTGGCCCACAAGGCGGGCTTCGTGCCCCAGGCGATCTACCAGATCACCGGCATCAAGCCGCCGGAGAAACCCAAACCGAAGCCCAAGCCCCCGGAACCGTCTCCGGAGATCCCCAAGCCCAAACCGAGCGATATCGTCGAGGAGACGGCTGCCCCCCCGGCCAACGCCGCGCCCGCGACCGCCGCGCCGCCCACAGCGAGCGCCGCGAGGTCCGACGCGCCCCCGGCGCAGGGCGGGGCCGCGGGCAATTTCTTCAGGGCCGAAGCCCGCAAGCCCGATGCGGCCCCCGTGCGCCCCATCCAGGGCAAGCCGGGAACCGGCGCGGGCAACCTCGGCGCCTCCAAGTCGACCGCTTCGGCCACGGCCGCCAAATCGGCCTTCGATGAGGCCTCGACCAAGCCCAGCACCGTGGCCGCGGTGCTCGAGGAGCGGAAGAACGCGGCCACCTCGCAGGAGGCGATCAGCGCCGAGCAGATCGCCCGGACCGGCGGCGGCGACGCGGGACAGATCGCCACCAAGATCACCGGCGTGGTGGCCACGGACAACCGGCAGATCGTCATCCGCGGCCTGAATGACCGCTACAACATCGCCACGCTCAACGGCGCCGAACTCCCCAGCGCCGATCCCCGGCGCCGGGCTCCGCAGCTCGACCTGATCCCCTCGGCGATGATCGACCGGGTGGTCGTCAGCAAGACCTTCACGCCCGACCTCCAGGGCGGCTTCGCCGGCGGTGCGGTGAACATCGTCACCAAATCCTTCCCGGCCAAGGGCTTCACCACGGTCTCGGCCGGCACGGGCCTCAACAGCTCGGCCACGCTGAACGACGGATTCCTGAAGATTCCGGGCGGCAAGAACGACTTCTGGGCGATGGATGACGGTTCCCGGGCGTTGCCCTCGGCGGCATTGATCGACCCGTCGATCCTCACCGAGGCCCAGCGGCCGTGGCGCAACACGACCCAGCAGGCCGTCGGCGCCGATCGGTTGGCCCTGGCCCAGAAGTACGACGCGGCGATGCGTTCCTTCAACAATACCACCTTCGCCCCGTCGATGGGGCAACCCGGACCGAACTCCAACTTCTCGGTCTCGAGCGGTGACACCACCTGGCTCTTCGGCCGTCGGTTCGGCTGGTTCGGCACCTTCAACCACGACCGCCAGTTCCAATTCTACGAGAACGCCTTCCGAGGCCGTTATGCCTATGGGACCGATCCCATCAATGGAGGCCCCCTCACCCGAACCGCCGAGTTCCGACGCGATCAATCCATCATGAGTGTGGGGTGGGGTGCCGTGGCCAGCACGGCCCTCGAACTGATGCCCGGGCACGAGCTTTCCTTCAGCTTCCTGAACAACCAGAGCGCCCAGCACTACATCACCGAAGAGGTGGGTCAGACCATCAACCAATTCCAACCGGGATCCGACGAACGCACGCGGATCGATCAGCTGACCTACCGCGAGCGCTACCTGCGCAACTTCCAGTTCAAGGGTCGCCATGAATTCCGGGAGGTGGGCGCGGCCCAGCTCGACTGGAGCTTCTCCAGCTCGGGCACCGGGGAGAACTCGCCCGACGAGCGCATCTTCCCGATGATCCTGTTCCCGGCGGGCAATGGTCTCACCAACATCATCGCCCAATCGGCGGAGTTGCCCAACATCAACCAGCCGTCGCGCTTCTTCCGCGACTCGCAGGACAAGAGCTGGAACTTCCGCAGCGACCTGACGATCCCCTTCACCCCGGGCAACGGCCTTGAAAGCTCCTTCAAGGTGGGCGGCAACGTGCTCGAGTCGGAGCGGCGCCTGCGGGAGCAGCGCTTCGAATACGAGATCAGCCAGAACTCGGGTGCCAACCAGACCGACGTGACCGGGTACGCCAACTCGGTGCTCAACTTCCAGGGGCGGCAGTTCATCACCAACTCGACCGGCTCGGGCTCCAACGCACGGACGGCCTACTACTTCCCCAACGCCACCTTTCTGCGGTCGGGCCTTCCGTTCGACGGCTACGGCTACGATGGCACCCAAAGCATCCCGGCCGTTTACGCCATGGCCGATCTGTTCGTGATGCCGAAGTTCCGGCTGGTGGGCGGTGCCCGCTTCGAGCAGACCGACCTCCAGGCCGAGGTGCTTCCCCGAAGCCGCATCCTCGGAGCCTCCTCCAGCGGCCGCATCTCCACGACCGACGTGCTACCCTCCGTCGGCGGGGTGTTTCCGATCACCTCCAACCTGAACCTCCGGCTGAACTGGTCGCAAACCATCGCGCGCCCCACCTACCGCGAGTTCGCGCCATTCGAGTACTTCGACACCTTCGACGGCTTGGCCTACCGCGGCAATGCCGACCTCAAGCGCTCGGAGATCGAGAATTACGATGCGCGGATGGAGTGGTTCCCGCGGCCGGGCGAACTCCTTTCGGTGGCCTACTTCCACAAGAACATCCTGAATCCGGTCGAGCCCTACATCGCCGACAACGCCGCGGGCATCGTGAGCTTCACGAACAACGCCAGCGCGATCGTGAAGGGCTTCGAGTTCGAGGCGCGCAAGAATCTGGCCGCTCTCGACCCCCTGTTGGCCGGCATCACGCTGGGCGGCAACGCGGCCTTCATCAGCTCCGAGGTCGATGTGTTCTACCCGGTGGGCAATGGTGTCGGTCTCTACAATAGACCCTTGTTCGACCAGCCCGAATACATCCTGAACTCCGACCTCGCCTGGGAGATCGCCCGGAGCCGTACCACCTTCTCGGTGTCCTTCACACGAAGCGGCCAGCGGTTGGCGGTCGACGGCGGCCAGGGAAGCCCCAACATCTACGAGCAACCCATCAATACGCTCGACTTCTTCGTGAACCAGCGTCTGGGACGTCGATGGAAGATGCGCTTCGGAGCCCGCAACCTGCTGGATCCGGACATCCGCCAGACCCTCATCAACGATCTCGGCGCCAGCGAAGAGCGCTACGGCGACAAGTACGTCTTCCGCAGCTATCGGCGTGGCATCACCGTGAGCCTCACCTTGTCGGCCGATTTCTGACCGTCTCGGATCCGACGGTTCCTCCCACGGGTGGGTCCTCCAACGGGACTCACCCGACCGGCCGCAGGAAGAGCGGGTTGGAGTACAACCAGGGCCGAAGCTCACCACCGATCGGCAGCCATAGTTCCACCCGATAGACCCCGGCTCGGGTCACCGGGTGATCGAGGGCTTCTCCCTGGGATACCGCCTCGACCTGGCCGTCACGAATCAGGCGGATTGTCGCCGGCAGCGGGGATCGGACCTCGAGACGTTGCCCCGGGGCCCACGGGCGTTCTTCCCCCATCGTCCCGACCGCACCCACTCCGACCACCCGGAAGTCAAACCCGCTCGGGTCGCCCATCCAGTCGTGGCTGACATAGGCCCTGCCGGCCTTCACCGCGGCTCTCAGCGCGGGCTCGGTCTGCTCCCGGGCCAGGACATGGGTGCAGACGTTCCGGAAGGATCGCTCGTAGGGATCGAAATCCAGGCGGGCCACGATGGCTCCGTCGGGTTTGCCGGCCAACATGGGACGCAAGGTTGGGCGCAGGGAGACCCGGACTTTCCGCATGGCCTCGTCCTTGTCGACGATGGTTCCCAACAGGGCCGTCTCGTCGTCGACCTTCTTGAGCAGGAAGATCTGATTGTGGTGACAATCGTTGGCCGCCACACCGGTGTAGTGGCCGGTGGCGTTGGCCGCATCCCATTTGTCGAGATAGGCTTGGGGGTAGAGGCATTGCGCAGCCAGGCAGGCGTCGGGAAACCGGCGGAGCAACTCCGACAGTTCCCGCACCTGCTCCGGATCGGTGAGGCGCAACACCAACTGGAGGATCCCCGTGAAATCGCGCTTGGCGTCGTAGTGGCGGTTGTAGATCTCCAGACCGGTCAACCCGGTCATCGGATGATCGGGCCGCTCCTCGATGTGCGACAAGAAGGCCATGCCTTCGCCACGGACCACGGCCGGGATCAGCTCGGGCACGGGTTTCTCCATGAGGGGGAACACGGAGACCTCCGGATGCAGCAGGAATCCCCGCGCCTCCGATCCCGGAATGAAGAGCACGCCCTCGCGCAGGCCCCGCCAACTGTCCATGTAATCGCGGGGCGGTCGGAAATGATCCGACAGGAACACCACCCGGACCCCGGCGAGCTTCGCAGCGGCGAGCATCTCTTCGGGTTTGCCGCCCGTATGCGAGGAGTCGCCGGCATGGGCGTGGAACACGCTGCGGAGATCCATCAGGCCGTCGGCGCGGGGCAGCAGGTTCCGGCGACGGGCCGACAGGGTCTCCACCGAAGTCTGCACGGCCTCGAGGCGCGCGGCGTCGAGACGTCCATTGGGCGAATAGCGTGGCTCCTCCAACGGCGGGGCCGCCCGGCTGAGCGTGCAGGCCAGCGTCAGGGCCAGCGCGGTCTTGGAGGATCGACTCACGGTTGGGCGGACTCCAGACGACGACGGTATTCCTGGCGGGCGTGATCGAAGGCGGCGATCGCCTGCGCATGCTCCGCACCGGTGAAGAAGCGCTCCTTCTGTCGCCAGCACTGCTCCACCGAGTCCAGGCACCATTGGATGGAATCGCGCTCGCGGATGGGTTTTCCGCCGACCTCGATGAAGATCGGATTGGTGTGCGAGCTCGGAAGGATGCGCAGGGCGTACCAACCGCTGCGCTTCACCGCATGGGTGAACTCCAGGGGCCGAAGCGCTCCATCGGCCTCGATCTCCACCCGGGCGACGGCCACGCCGTTCTCGATCAATTCGACCGGCACCTTGCGGCTGGCCCCGATGCGGGCCCGCTCGATGTGCCAGTAGGGTTGCTCGCTGAACCGGCGCCGCTGGATCTCGGGCTGCGGTTGCTCCTCGAGCCGGGCCGCGGTCTGGACACGGAAGACCACCGGGCGCCCCACGGGAAGCTGCAGGAAACTCCCCTGCTCTCCCAGGGTCACCGCATCGGCCTGGAAGTCCATGAGGTGACTGCGTCCGTCGCCGACATAATTGCGTCCGGCCCGGATGCCCTCGCACCAGTCCTCATACGACCAGCGCTCGGGCAGCTTCACATAGCTGCGCCCCAGTCCGACCCGCTCGCCGTAGATGCACGGAAAGTCGGTCTCACCGCTGATGCGCGTGCGGTAGCCGGCGTTGAGGGTGTGGTACCAGATGTTCAACTCCCACGGATACGGCGTGTCGACAGTGCTGATGAAATCGACCGCGGGCACCGGCTTGCCGTCCGGGCCGGGCACCTGATGCGTCACATCGACGATGTATTCGTTGGCTCCGATCCCGCTGAACGGCGGGATCTTGCGGGTGGGCAACTCGGCGGTGTCGAGCTCGAGGCCCCAACCACTGTGGGCCGGGCCGGTGAGGGCCCCCTGGGCCTTGGCCCACTTGAGGGTGTTCAACCCCAGGGTGGGCCAATGCTTCTTCGAGTCGCCCCCCGGATACATCTGCTGCCGCAGACGCAAGAGGCACAAATGGCCCGAATTGTGGGATCCGAAACCGCTGACCTCGACATCGTAGCGCAACAGATAGGGCCACCGGCTGACCGGATCATCCGACCCGGTGAAGAACTGCTTCTGGTAGTCGAAGCACGGGCCCCAGGTGAGATTGGCCCCGATCTTCAGGTCCTCGCCCAACACATGCCGCATCATGTCCACGGCGTGGACTCCCTCGGTGGGTTTTTCATAGTGCGCGCAGCCGGCGGCATGGATGTGGTGGTCGCCCGAGATCCAACCCCGGGTGGAGGGATCGATCCACCGCTGCACCTGGAAACGCCAGCGGTTGGTCCGGCCTCCGGCCACCTCGAGTTCCCGACGTTGCATCACCGATTCGGGGCCCCGGGAGAACTCCACCGCATACCGGCCGGCGGGCAGGCGGAGCGATTCGCCGTGGCTGCGATAGACCTGGGGATGGAAGAAGAAATCGGGGGCCAACCGCTTCGACTGGGCGGGGAACACATGACCCCGGGCGTCGGTGATCAACAGCGCGCCGGTGGTGGGCTTGCCGTGCTCGTCGAGCACCTCGAGTTCGACCGGGTGGGCGGGACGGCACTCGAACAGCGTGTCCACCTCGCTGCGGAAACCCAGGTCCTGGGTGCCCTGCCCGACATCGAAGATCAGCTTGGCTTCACGGCGCCCGGCATCCCGCGAATACAACTGCACCAGCCGGTACTCCACGGGGAGGCCTCCGAGTTCGGGCTTCAGGGGAGCGGCCTGGACCAGGGCCACATCGAGCCACCGATCGGTCACGGTGTCCGCGGGCGAACCATGCAGTCGGGTGGCCTGCGGGCTGCGCACCCGCAGGGCGGCGGTCGTTCCCGACTCGTTGTGGACCTTGATCAGGTAGGTGGTCCAGCCGGTTTCCGTGAGGACCGCCGCCGCGGGCCCTGGGGCGGCCTTGACCCGCATCTCGGGCGTGACTTGCACGGCCACCAGCACATGCGCGTCGAGGATCTTCTGGGTGCGGTTGCGGGCCTTGTCGGAGTCCCTCTCGGTGAGGGCCGCCTCGAGATCAGAACGTTCCTGCACACTCAGAGGCGCACCCGCCAACGTCAGCGCCTCCGACACGCGGCGCACCTGGGCGGCGAAGGGCTGCCAGTCGGGCACGGCCAACACGGGCAGGTCGGCCGATCGCGCGGAGCCGGCCGCCAGAGCCAGCAAGACCACCAGATGGCGGAGGTGACGGAAGGAGTTCATGATCGGGAAAGAAAGATCGGAGTGTTCCGGGGAAACAACGTGAGTGTCACCCCAACACCCGAACCGACGCAAGGAGGCCCCTGGAAACCCGGGAGCGCCTTCAGGGAATCGGCACTTGGGCGGGGACCGCCGCCTGGATGCGCTGGAGATCGGGATCGGCCGGACTGGATCCGGGCTGGAGCACCAACCATCCCGGCTTCCGGGCATTGGCCAGTGTGAGGGGATCACGCCACCGCCACGACTCGGTGTGACCATCCGGAAACGACACCGTGGCCGCACCGGCGTGGCGCAGGGCGGGGAAGCTGATCCAGGTGGGCAGGGACGTGCCGAAGAGGGTGAGTCGATTCGGGGCGTTGATGCCGAAGGCACCCTGTTGGATGCTCTTCTCGTGCTCATCGATGAAGTACAACGCCCGTGACGGGCCGGGATCGGTGATCTGGCTCATCTTGTGCCAGCATCGCGAGTAGTTCTCGTCGGACACCTGAGTCACCAGGTTCATGTACATGCTCATCGAGACGCTCCGATTGCGGCGGATCACCCCCTGATCGCGCACGGTCGAGCGGTCGGAAGGGCAGAGGTAGAGGCCCGGCGACTGGTTGTACTTCCAGAACACCCCGACCGCCAGGTTCGACGAGGAAGTGTCGGTGTAGGCGTTGCCCTGAAGCCACGAAGTCGCCCGGATGTTCCAGGCCTCCCGCCCGCCCCCGCCGCCCGACAGGAACGCCTCGTTCGGGGCGAGCACATCGAGGTTGTCATCGGCGTACAACTGGGCGCAGATCTGGAGCTGACGAAAATTGCTCGAGCAGGCGCTCCCCTGCGCACGGGCCTTGGCCTTGGCCAGCGAGGGCAACAGCAGCGAGGCCAGAATGGCGATGATGGCGATCACCACCAGCAGTTCGATCAGCGTGAAGCCCCGTCTCTGCCGATAGCCTCGAAACACGTCCATGCGATCGGGCATCACTGACGGTGTGACGCGGCAATCCCGCATTCAAGCCCGATCCCCGTTCGTCCACCCGACGATCCGGTGACGATCGGGCAACGACCTCCGCCGGGGTCGCAAACCGACGGTCGATCGACTGCTCCCTGTTCAGGGATCACGGCTTCGGCTACGTTCGCCAGCGACATGACGAAGACGTTCGCGGAACTGGGCTTCGAGGGTCGGCTCATCGCCGTCGAGGGGCTCGACGGCTCGGGCAAATCCACCCAGATCTACCTGCTCAAGCGCTGGCTGGAGATGCGCGGACTCAAGGTCTTCTTCAGCGAGTGGAACTCGTCGGCGCTGGTCAAGAGCGCCACGAGCAAGGGCAAGAAGCAGAACCTGCTCACACCGACCACCTTCTCGCTGATCCACGCCACCGACTTCGCCGACCGCTACGAGCGCCAACTGCTGCCACTGCTCAAGGCCGGCTACCTGGTGCTGTGCGACCGGTACATCTTCACGGCCTTCGCGCGTGATGTGGTGCGCGGCTGCCCCCCGGCCTGGGTGCGGGGTCTCTACAGCTTCGCCGCCCTGCCCGACATCACGTTCTTCTTCCGCTCGCACCTCGAAGTGTCGCTGAACCGCATCCTGGATAATCGACCCACCCTCAAGCACCACGAGGCGGGCATGGATCTGGGACTCTCCAGCGATCCGTACGAGAGTTTCCGGATCTTCCAAGGCCGCATCTTCGAGCAATACCTGGCCATGAGCACCGAGTTCAACTTCGTGGTCATGGACGCCAACCAGCGCATCGAAGAACAACAGGGTCTGGTCCGCCGCTTGGTCGAAAACCGGATCGACCTGCCCTCCTTCACCGCCACCAAATAATCCGAGCCATGGCCAGGAAAACCAAATCCGCTCCCACGAACGACGCCGAGGTGCTCGTGCCGAAGGTCACGCCGAAGCGCTTCTTCGGTCTGGGCCTGCCCGGCGTGGAGGTCGAGAAACTCTCCGGCAAACTCATCGTGGTGGAAGGGGCCGACGGCTCGGGCCGATCGACCCAGATCGCCCGGTTGATCCAGTGGCTCGAGGCTTCGGGCCATCACACCATCCAGGTCGGCCTGAAGCGCTCGTCATTGGTCAGCGAGGAGCTCGAAGCGGCCCAGCAGGGCAACATCCTCTCGCGCACCACGCTGTCGCTCTTCTACGCGACCGACTTCGCCGACCAACTCGAGAACACCATCCTGCCGGCGCTGCGCGCGGGCTCGATGGTGCTGGCCGACCGCTACATCTACACCCTGATGGCCCGCGACCTCGTGCGCGGGGTCGACGAGCAATGGCTGCGCAACCTGTACGGCATCGCGCTGGTCCCCGACGCGGTATTCTACCTCGAGGTGCGGCCCGAGAAGCTGGTCCAACGCGTCTTCGCCAAGCAGCAGGCCCTCGACTACTGGGAGAGCGGCATGGACCTGGGCCTCTCGCGCGACATGTTCGACAGCTTCCTGCAGTACCAGAGCCGCATGCGCGACACCTTCCGGCGGATGCAGCGCCACTACGGCTTCGACCTCATCGATGCCGAACGGCCGGTGGAGCGAATCAGCCTCGACCTGCAGAGCAAGATCGAGACGGTGTTGGCCGGGGGCTGAATCAATCCGACTCAGGGAACCTTCGCGGGAGTCGCGGCCTTCGGGGCGGGGTTTGACCGATTGGGCGAACCGGACGAAGTGCGCCCCGGCGGAGTGCCGGTCGTCGCCGCAGGGCGGTGCCAACGGAACAAGCCGAAAAGCAAGCCGTTCCGGACCCCTTCCGGCCCCGATTCCTGACGCCACAAGTTCCACAACAGGGAACGACTTTGACGGCCCGTCTGGGCATCCCGTTCGTGGCGGTAAAGCGACCAGATCGGACTCCAACCGCGCACGATGCCTTCGTTGGATGGGAACGCCCCTTCGGCCAACGCCAGCACCTGCAGGCGCTCGCGACCCTGCCGATCCCGCGCATGGTGGAATAGCGGCCAGAGCGAGCGGCGGCGGTACTCCGCGCCATTGCGACGGTCGCGCTCCGCCAGATCCACCCAAAGGTAGAACACACTGCGGGTTTGTTCGCGATCGAGATCCTCGGCCAGCAGTCGCTTGTGGGTGTAGAAGGGCCACAGCACGAACTGGCTCTGCAACTCGGCATTGGTCGCCTTGCCCCAGAGCGGCCACACCCGGCGTGCATGCTTGCCCGGGCCATCGGCCCACCCGACGAAGGGCCACGGCGCACCCCACTCTTCGAACTGGCGCTCGCGATCGACCGTGTGGGTGAAGAACGGCCACATCAGCGTGGTGTTGTCGCGCAGCTTCGACCGTTGCAGGGAAAACAGCGGCAAGGCCAACGTGTTGGTGACCGGATTCTCAGAGCCGATGCCCTGGCGGTCGGTGATCCAGAAGGGCCAGGCGACAAAGCGTTTCTCGTGGCCGGGCACCACCTCGGGCAGGTCGGTCAAGGCATTGGTCCGAACGAAAGAGGCGCGGTGCTCCTGTCCGTAAAGCGGCCACACCTGCCACCCCTGGGCGCCCCCGGTGCGCACGTGAACGAACGGCGCGACGTAATTGTCGGTGACCACGTCGCGCTTGCGGGTCTGCACCCAGAGGGGCATCGCAACAAAGCGGATCTCGTCACGGAACAGGCGCCCCTTCAAGTGCCCGTAGAACGGCACCAACGCCCAATAGGCCTGCGCGGGATCCTCGGACCGCTGGCTGAACCAGAACGGGAACACGGTGAACCGACGCTTCTCCGGGCCCACAGTGCTCTGTCCCCCGCTCCAACTCAGGAACTGAAGGATATGAACGCGGTACTGCGATCCGTATTGATCGAAGGAGACCAGCGGATAGAGGAACTCGGCCTGGGTCCGTTCGACCCCGGGCTCGTGCTGGTACGACACCCACGGCGAAAAGCCCCATTCCCAAGCCTCGGGCGTCTCCTGCCAGTGGAAGAACGGCCCCAGCGCCTCGCCACGATGCCCGGCGCGCAACGTCAGCGGGAACTCCTCGGCCAACGGCCCGAACCGCACCCCGGAGTCTGGCCCGGCCGAGGCGGACAACCCAGACAACCCACAACCGCCTGCCAGAAGCAGGGCGGAAAGCAGGGGCCTGAGGGCGCGGGACAATTTCGTCATGAAGCGGGCGAAAAGGTCTCGCGGCCACGGGTGCGGGTCAAGTTGTGGGGGCAAGGCGGGTTCAGGAGACAGCTGGAACCGCCGATGGACTGGCCCGAGTGACAGGAACCTCCACGCATCGATCGGCCGCCAGAATCCGTCCCACAGACGAAACCAATCCAATCACCCAACCGCTCCCGAACTCTCCCACCGATTTCTTGGTAGAAGGCGTTTTCTGATACCGTGTGAAACACCCATGACCCACGCTGCAACTCCCTTTTCCCATTGCCGGCAGACAGGCTCAGCTCATGCAATGGGCTCGATGGGATGTCCAGAGATGACGACATGAAGACTCTTTCGCCCAAGCTGCAGGTTGTCGCGCTGGCAGTCGTCGCCGGTGCACTCATGACCATCGTCGGAGTCTCTCTCTACCGGAAATCCGTCTATCCGCACGGACATCACCCGGCGGCGCTTCTCTCCATGTATTTGGACCTGCGCAATTACGCCGCTGACCATGACGGAAACTTTCCCGTCAGCACGAAGGGAGGCCTCGATGCATTGCAGCAACTGTATCCCCAGTATGCGACCGGCATCGAGCTGGCCGGGATCTCTGGAGACGGTGAGGCCACCGTTGCTGCCTTGAGCCATGGCTCTCCGTTGGATCCATCGCTGACCAGCTGGGTCTACGCGCAGGGCCTCCGGGTCGACGATGATCCAGACCTCGCGCTGTTGTGGGAATCGACGGGCGGTTTGTCTCCGAACGGCCGAAGGAATGAGTTCGGCGGACACGCCGTCGTGCTGGTGGGCAGTGACATCACCAATGTCCCGGCAATGGATTGGGACAACTACCTGAAAGAACAGGAACAGCGGCGCAACGCGGTTCAATCCAAGCGCGCTGCACGAACCACTGCCCCGCCGTTGGGCGCACATTGAAGGTCGTCTGTCGGCGGGCCGGGGAGGGTATCCGGGAACGGCAAATTCGGACACCCGCCGAACCGGGCGCCGGTGACCTGGCCTCGTTCGGTGTCTACGCCGTGGACGTGAGGGGCATCGGGTGGCTCCACCGGAATCGGTTTTCCTCAGCTATGCGCTGCGATGTTTTTTAATACCTTAAACTGAATACATTTAATTTATTCTGTTTACAATATTTCTTAGTTTTATCTACTTTAACGAATATGACTGAGTTCGTTGCCCGGACTCCCGAGCAGTTGGGGGCGATTCTTCGAGGATACCGTCATGAACGGCAACTGACCCAAAAAGGGGTCGGCTCCCAGTGCGGCCTGTCCCAAGCGGCGCTATCGCAAATCGAGTCGGACCCCACGACCACCAGCCTGTCCCGGATCTACCGGATCCTCTCGACCTTGGATCTCGAACTGGTGGTCCGTCCCAAAGGCCCCGACGGCCAGAAAACCGAGTGGTGACCCATGCCCCATCCTCGTCAGTCCAAAGCCCTGTCCGTTTGGATGAACGGCGAACGGGTCGGCCTGTGGCGGACTCCCACGCGGGGAACCCATACATTCGCCTATGACGACCGTTGGCTGGGTTCCCCCCATGCCCGTCCCATTTCGCTGTCGCTGCCGCTGCGGCCGTCCGGTGAACCGTTCAGAGACGGAGTCGAGGCGTTCTTCGACAATCTCCTTCCCGACAACCGAGGGATCCGCGAACGCATCCAGCGCCGGTTCCAGATTCCCAGCATCGACCCCTTCGACTTGCTCCAAGCGGTCGGACGCGACTGCGTAGGGGCGCTCCAACTGCTCCCGGACGATGCCCTGCCCGGAGACCTGTCGCGGATCACGGGTGATCGACTCGGCTCTGCCCAGGTCGCCCGGCTGCTGGCCGCAACCCTGGCGGACCCGCGGGACGGAGACCCTCCATCCGAGGATCACTTCCGCATCAGCCTCGCCGGGGCCCAGGAAAAGACGGCCCTGCTCTGGCACGAGGGAGCCTGGCATCGACCCACCGGAGCCACGCCCACCACGCACATCCTCAAATTGCCGATCGGGGCCACGCCGCAGGGCATCGATTTGTCCACCTCGGTCGAGAATGAATGGCTTTGCGGCCGGATCCTGAAGGCCTACGGGATCCCGACAGCGGAGTCGAAAATCCGGCGCTTCGGCGAGTATCAGGTGCTCGTGGTCGAACGCTTCGACCGCCGGTTGTCATCGGACGAGACCCGGTGGTTGCGTCTGCCCCAAGAAGACTTGTGCCAAGCCACGGCGACGCCTCCCCACCTCAAATACGAGGTCGATGGTGGCCCAGGAATCCTGAAGATCATGGATCTCCTGCAGGGATCCCTCCGGGCCGACGAAGACCGCAGGAGCTTCCTGCGCACCCAGGTGATCTTTTGGCTGCTGGCGGCCATCGATGGGCATGCGAAGAACTTCAGCCTCTTCCTCCTGCCGCAGGGCGACTACGAGCTCACCCCGCGCTATGACGTGCTCTCAGCCCATCCGGTCATCGGACACGGTCGCGGGAAGCTGTCCGCGCAAAAGGCAACCTTGGCCATGGCGGTCGTGGGCAAGAATCGACATTACCGGATCACCGAGATCGAATGCCGTCACTGGCTTGAGACGGCCAAACGGTGCGGCATGCCCGGGATGCGCCCCATCATCGCCGACATCCTCGACCAGACACCCCGGGTCTTGGATGAAGTGCGCGCCGAGATCCCCAAACTCTTCCCGGAAGCCGTCGCCGAGGCGATTCTGGACGGGTTGAAGATTCAGGCGGAGCGCCTGGGAGCAAGCTTGTCCACCTGCTGAAGCCCCGAAGGGTGCGGGGCGGAATCCGTGTTATCCGGGGCCTGTGGGGTTCAGAGGGCCCATGGAGACCCGTAGGCAGCAAAAAACCGGCTTTGCGGCCGGTTTTTCAACGCAGGAGAAATGGCGGGAGTGGCGGGGCTCGAACCCGTAACCTCTGCCGTGACAGGGCAGCGCTCTAACCAATTGAGCTACACCCCCGCGTTGGGGAGCGGAAGGTGTCGCCAAAGGCACCTCCACGTCAACGCTTTTGTCGGGGATTTTTTATCATAGTCCACCTCCGGGGCCCGGATCTGGCACCGACCGATGCATGGACAGAGTCGATTTCCGGGGAAACACTCGGTCTCGATGCTTCCCCTGAACCGGTTCGCCTGTGCCTGCCTGCTGTTCGGATCCACGCTCCTCGGAGCCGACTCGAAGGCACCCTCCTCGACCCCGAGCCACCCTGCGAAGGAGGCCGCAATCGCTTCGCCGTGGCCCGGCGGGCGCGTCGACACGTGGCGCGGATTCGTGCGCCACCGGTTTGCCGTCGACGGCGCCACCGCCTGGGTGGTCGAGCCGCGTCAGGCCGCGCCCGGGAAACCCTGGACCTGGTGCCTGGAGTTCCCCGACGCCTTCACGGAACGCACCGGGGTGTCGAGCCTGCTGGAACAGGGGTTCCATCACGTGCACCTCGAGGTGGGCAACACCTTCGGGTGCCCACGGTCCCAGGAGCAGTTCGATGCGTTCTACCAGGTGCTGCGGCGCGGGGGCCTCGGGCCCAAGGCCGCACTCATCGGCATCAGCCGCGGCGGCCTCTACGCCTACCGCTGGGCGGCCCGGCATCCCGAACGCGTAGCCTGCATCTACGGCGATGCACCGGTGTGCGACTTCAAAAGCTGGCCCGGTGGCAAAGGCAAGGGCAAGGGCAGCGCCGGTGATTGGACGCAATTGCAACGGCACTATGGCTTCACCACCGAGGCCGAGGCGCTGGCCTTCACCGGCAACCCGGTGGACCAACTCGCCCCGCTCGCCAAGGCGAAGGTCCGGCTGATCCACGTGGTCGGCGACACGGATGAGGTGGTGCCGGTGGCCGAGAACACCGCACTGATCGAATCCCGCTATCGGGCTCTGGGCGGACGCATCCAGGTGATCCACAAACCGGGCATCGGGCACCATCCGCACGGGCTCGACGATCCGGCGCCGGTGGCGACCTTCATCCGCGAGAGTTTCCAGAGCACGAAACCCTGACGATCCGTCCCTCGCGCGAGCCGGCCCGCTCAGTACAGCACGGTGACGGAGCCGTCCGATTCGCTCCAGGCGGCGACCGATCCCCAGACCGGAACCCCCGGCAGCCGCTGGATGGGGGAATCCTCGGGCGACTCGCCGGAACCCACGGTGCGCCAGGCCAGATCGCCGCCCCGTTGCCAGGCCGTGCCCTCGGTCCAGGCCACCAGCAGGGAGCCGGAACCGGGCAGCGGCACCACCACCGGGTGGTTGGCCTTGCGGCCGGGTTCCGAAAGCGGCCGGACCGATTCGGTCATGCCCAATCGCCCCAGCCGGATGCGACCCTCCGAGAGCCACACCGCCACCGGATCGCCTCCGAGCCGGCTCAGGCGCGCGGTGGACAGCGGGCACTGATTCAAGGACCAGGCGTCGAGCGCATGCCGTTGAAAGTCCGGCGAACCCGAGAGCGCGGTGAGCAACTGCATGCCCCGCTCCGACTTGCCGGCGGCCCCGCGGACCAGCACCCAGCCGCTGCCGTCGGGTCCTATGCCTGCATCGAGCGCGCAACACGCGCAAACGCCCATGCCGGGCGGATCGATGCGCTGCGGGGGGGCGAAGGTGCGACCCTCGTCGCGCGAGACGCTCAGGAACACGGCCCGGCGGGTCTCGTCGTCGCCTCCAACGGGCGGGGTCGGCAGCGCGGCATGCCAAACGACCCACACCATGCCCTTGCCATCGGCGGCCACCGCGGCTCCGCCGTCCAGATGACGGGTCTTGCCACCGAGGGCGCGCTGCGCTTCGAACCCTTCGCCCGAGGGCTTCGTCCGGGAATACAGGAGGGGCGCCGAGCCCGAGGCGGTCGGAGGAACCCCGGAGGATCCATTCCATACCACATGGAGGATTCCCGAGGCACCGAGAGCGATCCGTGGCCCGCGCACCGATCCGAGCGCCACCGCGGCTCCCGGTTCCGAATTGACCGTCTGCGGCCGCGACCAGGCACCCCGACCCGGACCCCGGGTCACAAACCGGATATCCGCAGCCTTGGGGTCACCCCTCAGATAGACCAAACGCACCCGCCCCTGAGCATCCACCAGGGCATCGGGCTGGAGGCCTCCGTCCGGGACCCGTTCCGGGCGGACATCCACCGCCGCCAGAGACGTCGAAGCCGCCACGGCCGCGAACAGCAAGCCGAACCAAGATTGAATGCGTGCGTGCCCACCCCGCGAGAGCCGGATCATGGGGCCGATCAACGGTCAATGGATCCACGCTGTCGATACGGCATTTCGGAGACGTCGACGGGTCGTCCGCGACTCCGGGCGACTTCCAGCAGGCGTGTTGCCGGGTTGAGGCGATCGGGAACCGTGCAGAACTAACTGTTGCCCTGCCGGGAGCGGGTTCTTAAGGTCTGTGTCTCGGTTGCGCGGGTAGCTCAATTGGATAGAGCGTCGGTCTCCGAAGCCGAAGGTTGTGGGTTCGACCCCCGCCCCGCGCACCAGTTCCGGTCGGTTTCCCCACCGACTCTCCTTCGCCGGAACGGTTTGGACAGTCCCCTTCAGAAAGTTCCCGTCGGACCGTTTCGCATTAGACCTTTTCCCGCGGCCAACACCGGCACGACCAACACGGACCCAACCAATACCGGCCTATGGCGCCCCACAACTCATCGAGTCGTCCCCGTTTACCGGCGGTGACAGGACTTTGGGCGCCATTCGCCCCGGTTGGATTTCGTCGGCTCGGACCCGGAGCGCAGTTGCTTCGCACCCACCGACTGTCCAACATCCACTTCAATCCCTTCGCTTCCATGTCACCTCATCATCGCCTGATCGCGGCCGTCGCCGCCGCGGTCACCTTCTGCTCCATCGCCTCTGCCGAGGTGGGTTTGCCGGCTGGCTTCGGCATCGAGACCGTCGCCGGCCCGGAGAGCGTGCAAGAACCCATGGAGATGGCCTTCGCGCCCGACGGGGCGGCCTGGGTGACCGGACGCGCCGGCCAGATCTGGCGGATCGACACCGGTACCCACGCGACCCAGTCGGTGGGTTCGGTGCCGACCGACGTGAGCGGTGACCGTGGCCTGCACGGCATCGCCTTCCACCCGGACTTCCCGCGAACCCCCCACCTGTTCGTGGCCTACCACCTCACCAACGCCCCGAAGGACAAATACGTGGCGCGGGTCTCGCGTTGGACGGTCACCGGCAGCGGTCCCGCCTCACGGATCGACCCCGCCAGCGAGAAGTCACTGGTGGAATGGGAGGGCGACCAGGCCGGGCAGCATGTGGGCGGCGCGCTGCTGGCCCATCCGAAGGAACGGGTGCTCTATGTGACCACCGGCGAGAACAACCAGAACGCCAACCTGCGCAAGTACTGCGACGATCCGAACAACAAGGCCCAGGCGCTGGGCGACTTGCGCGGCAAGGTGCTCCGCATCGGATTCGACGGGTCCGTGCCCCAGGACAACCCGCACGTGAAGACCGCCGGAGCCGACCCCCGCGTCTACACCCGGGGCCATCGGCAACCCTGGTCGCTCACCTACGACGCGCCGAGCGGACTGATCCTCGCGGCCGAGAACGGCGGCGACCTGAGCGACGATCATGATGAAGTGAACCGCATCCTGCCCGGAGCCAATTTCGGATGGCCGAAGGTCTTCGGTGCCGGCCTGCAGACCCTCACCCGGACCAACCATGTCGATGGCTTCACCGACCCGTGGTTCCACTATCAGCGCAACACCGGAGCCTCCTGCGTGGGTGCCCTCATCTACCGGCCCGCGGCCTCGGGCAAGGGGTTCCCCGAGAAGTACCGGGGAGCGCTCTTCTATGCCGATTTCGCCCGCAAATCGATCCGCACGGCCCCGGTGAATCCCAAGACCGCCAAGCCGGGTGCCAGCGAAGCCTTCCTCCAGGGGTTGCCGGCAGGCCCGTTGGCCATGCAACTCGGTCCCGACGGTGCCGTGTATTTCATCACCCACGGCGGTGCGACCAAGGCCTCCACCAACGACACCGTGGCCCGGATCGTCTGGAAGCAGCACTGACCCCCGATCGCTGGAAAGATCAGGATCAGGATCAGGATCAGGACTGCGCGACGGCCTCACCGGGGGGCCGGCCCAAGGCCACGGGGATGCTGAGCCGGATGCTCATGCCGCCGGTCGGACGCCGTTCGAGCGTCAGCGACCCCTTGGAGCGGCGGGCGAAGGCGCTCATGTTCTGAAGTCCAAATCCCTTGGAGTGGTGGTCGGGGTCGAACCCCTTGCCATCATCCTCGACCCGCACCTGCAGGGACGACGCGGCCGCCTCCAGGGAGACGGTGATCTCCACCCGTGTGGCACCGCCGTGGCGGATGGCGTTGCCGATGAGCTCCTCGGTGAAACGACACGCCCGGAACAGCACCTCGGGCGACAAAGTCGATTCTCCCGAAACGGTGCTGGTGACCCGACACCGGGCTTTGGATTGGGTCTCGAAGTGGCGACAGATCCCCTCGAGCTGGGCCACCAAGTCGGGGATGTCCTCCAGCCGATTGGAACCGTCCGACAAGAAGCGCCTGAGTTCGCGGCGGAGGTAGTCGATCTGTCTGAGGATGGTGTCGCGCACCGTTTTCTGGCCCTCGGCATCCTGGGTGCCTTTGGTCGCCACCTGGATGCCCAACAAGGTGAGGTTCTGGATGATGTGGTCGTGCAACTCCTGCTGCACCATGTTCTGGTACAGATGGAGGCTGGCAATGGTGCGCTGGGCTTCGGCGAGTTTCTGGATCTGCTGACGCTCGTCGAGATAGAGCAACCAGAGCATCGCCACCAGGGCGCTGACCAGGGCCAGCCCGACAACCACCCACGGCAGGAGGCGGACGACGGCAAAGAGCGTGCTGTTGAGGAAGAAGGCGGGCGTGGTCTCGGCAAAGCACCGAAACCGGGTGCCGGGGGCTATATTGAACGACAGCAGGACACTGCGGGCCACTTTGAATCGGGATTCATCCACCGGGATGACCGGTCGGGATTCATCGACCTTGGACAGGTAGGTCAACAGTCCGGCCGGCGTGTCCAACCGATCCGGATCCACCTGAAGCCGGATGACCCCGCCCGGTTTGGGCATGAGATCTCCCCCTTCGTGATTGAACGAAACCCGGAAACCATCGAAGGGCTCGTTGGCCAGATAGAACCTCAACACCCGGAGCGAAGCCGGCAGGTAGATGTTTCGAGCCCAGGCGGCGATATCGACCACCATCATCTGCGCCACCACCCCATCGCCTCCGGGATGGAGAGCCGCCGTGGGCGGCAGGGGCGTCAACAGAACGCAGAAAACCGGACGGGGTTCGGCGTCGCTGCCGGGCAACGGGAACAGGGGCGTCAACTGCGATTGCCGCTCGATCTGCAACCGGTCGAGGGCCTGCACCGTTGGGGGCAGGCCGAGGAGACGTTGGAACTCGGGGCAACTCGCGGAGGCGGCCTGTCGGTGCACCGTCCATCGATCGGCCTTCGCATCCCGTGAAATGATCCCCATCCCCACCACTCCGGGGGTCGGCGACCCCGCGTCGAGGATGGATCGCAGGTGGACCTCGGCCTCGGCGAGGCTCGGCGCCGATTCCACCTTGGAGTTCAGCCGCAGGAATTGTCCGAATGTCTGGCTGAAGATGAACCGACGGTTCTCAAGAATCTCCAAGGCCTGACGCTCGTCTTTCTTCTTGGCGATCCAGAATGCGGGGATTTCGACGGTCAGGCTCGCGATGAGCAAGCCCACCAAAACACGCACGAACACCTTCCAGAACTCCCGCCGCCGGATCAATCCACGAGCCGTTCGGCACAGACTCGGGATGATGTGTGTGAGTTGTTCCATTCAGGGAGCGACTGCGGCGCTGGAGTGCACAGAGGCCCCTGTAACCGGTGGGGTCGCTTGATCGCAGCGCAAGCCCGCGACCCCACTACAAGTTACAGTCAATTTCAATCCAAACCGGTCATAGAATCCTGATTCGGTTGGTAATTCATTACCCAATAAAACCCGATGGTTCAGCGGGATTCCGTGGGTTCGATGCGGAAGAACCGGTGACTTTCGAGCCCGACCGATCCCATCCAGAGGAGGCGACCCGCCTGATCGGAATCACCCTGCCCCAGTTCATTCCAAGAGTGCGGCTCGACCAGGGAATCGGCCGCGAGCACCCGGAACCGACGGTCGGGCAGCGTGTCGAATCGCAACTGGATCCCGCGGCCCTCGGGCAGGAATTGAAGGTCCCAGGATCGGGCGTCCGGGGTCCACGACCGCGCGGCCAGAAGCACCGAGGCGCGCGCGGTGTCCGACCCGTTCTGAATCTCATAGGTGAATCGATCGACCACCCCCGGAGGCAGTTCAGCAGCCGGACGATAGGTGACCCATTCGCCGTCGATCGACACCGAGCCCCCTTGTTCGGTCCGGGTCTCGACCACCCGCAGCGCGGTCGTGCCCTTGGGGAGCAGGTCGTTCTGGAGCAACTCGGCAAAGCGCCATCGCTGGACCGGTTCGACCGTCCGATCAAGCAGGTCGGCTCGAGCGGTCAGCGGGATGGGAGTCGACAGATCCATCTGCCCCCCGGTGGCCCGGGTGAGTTGCACGCCCAAGGCGTCGACCAGCTCGGCACTGAACGGCCACGGCGCGGGCGGTTGGACCGACGTGTCGCGATCGGGGACATACGCCAGATGTCCGGCCTCGAGCTCGGAGGCGGAGACGACGAACGGCAATGGGGTTCCCGGATCCACCACCGACCAGACACCGCCCTGAAGGCGTTTCAACTGGCCGCAAGCAACGCCCTGAGGGGTGGACGGCAGGCTGTCGAAGATCAAGCGGAGGGTCATCCGCTGTGCCTGAAGCTCATCCGGCGCAATGACGCTCCCATCGGGCCGGAGGACTTGAGCCAAGGGAAGGTTCTGGGACAGGGAGCGTCCTTTGGCGACCTCCTGATCGAGGGGCATCGGATAGGCTGGATTCAGCCGCAGCGAATACCCCGGCCGGGAGATCGCCATCGTGCCGGAGGCCAGCCCGGAGATGTTGGGATCGCGGATGAAGGCCACGACCGGGTAGAGACCGGGCAAGGTGGGGGCGATGGAGCTGCCCGCGTAGGTGACCACCACGTTCAGGTCGGCCGGCTCGGTGATGACGCTGATCGGCTTCGGGTGGCCGTCGTACAGCTGCTCGAGATCGGACAACTTGAGCTTGGCATCAGCCGGTTGCACCTGAAGTCGGATCGGGATCTCGATCTTGGCCGACGGAGTCCCGGTATCCCGGACGGTGAGCTTGAGCGGATAATCTCCCACCTGTTCCGGAGTTCCGCTGATGGACACGCTCTGCGCATTGAACGTCAGGCCCCGCGGCAACCCGGACAGGCTGAAGACCATCCCCTGGCCGTTGTCCTGATCCATCACCGCGGTTCGGCGGAACACCCAGACGAACCGCTTCCGATACACGCAGGTGAGGTCTTCGATGTTTTCCTTCAGTTGGGGCGGGTCGTTCACATCGGTGACGGCCACGGTCAACTCCCGTTCAACCGAGAGGCCTCCCCGATCGTTGACCGAGACCCGCAAGCCATGGTGACGTCGGGCTTCGAAGTCCAAGCTGTTCCGGGTCACGACCAGATCGCCTCGCACCTCGAAGAGATCGTTGTCGCGAGCCCCATCGATCAGACGATACAGCAACTGATCCCCCCGATCCGGATCGGAGCCCAGCAATCGCCCAACGACATGCCCCGGACCGGAATTCTCAGGAACACTCACCCCGGTCCAGGCCATCAATGAAGGGGCTTCGTTCGCGTCGACGACCGTCACCACCATCGTTTGATCGATGCTGTTGCCTGTGGTGTCGGTGGCGCGGATCACGACGGCATACGTGTTGTTGCTGTCGGTGTCCGATGGAGCCTCGTAGTTCGGCGCTACGGTGAAGGACAACGAGCTACCCGTGAGGGTAAAGCGAGCCGCGTCGGCTCCGCCATTCAGACTCCAGGTGACCGGCTCGTTGGCGGTGTAGGTCATAACCACCGTGGTGTTTTCCACCACCGACGGTGTCGTTGAACCCGCGATGATCGGAGCGATCTCGTCGGCGTCGGTCACGGTCACGGTGACTGACTGGTCAGCGGTGTTGCCGGCTAAATCGGTGCTTCGGATCACGACAGCATACGTGTTGTTGGCATCGGCATCCGACGGCGCTTCGTAGTCAGGAGCGGCGACGAAGGACAACGCGCCTCCGGTGAGAGTGAACCGGGCCGCATCGGCTCCGCCATTCAAGCTCCAGGTGACAGGCTCGTTGGCCGTGTAGGTCGCAACCCCCGTGGTGTTCTCCACCACCGACGGCGCGGTCGAACCCGCGATGATCGGAGCGATCTCGTCGGCATCGGTCACGGTTACGGTCACCGACTGGTCGGCGGTGTTGCCGGCGCCATCGGTGGCTCGGATCACCACGACGTAGGTGTTGTTGGCGTCGGTATCCGCCGGGGCTTCGTAGTTCGGAGCCACAGTGAAGGACAAGGCTCCGCCCATGAGGGTGAACCGGGGCGCGTCAGCTCCGCCATTGATGCTCCAGGTGACAGGCTCGTTGGCCGTGTAGGTCGCGACCATCGTAGTGTTCTCCACCACCGACGGCCCGGTTGAACCCGCAATGATCGGGGCGATCTCGTCGGCATCGGTCACGGTCACCGTGACGGACTGGTCGGCGGTGTTGCCGGCCGCGTCCGTGGCTCGGATCACGACGGCATACACGTTGTTGGCGTCGGTATCTGACGGGGCTTCGTAGTTCGGCGCTGCGGTGAAGGACAAGGCTCC
>JACCEB011531157.1_pt1 | contig 25207 bp, 24 predicted proteins | sample 7454761 | NCBI WGS metagenome assembly JACCEB01 (sample SAMN15323454, study PRJNA562643) | freshwater metagenome | isolation source: river surface water | place: USA:Blue River Watershed | collected 2017-08-18
AATCGACTTTCACATTAGTCACTTTCGGCACTAAAGTTAACACCTACGAACAAGTGCGTGAGTAACTCCGGAGGGGAAGCCGGTAGTGGGAGCGCACAGAATGGTCACGGTATACAGATGGCTTCTCAAAATGAACGTCCTTTAGGTGAAGTTCGTTTTCTAACTGTTGCTGAAGTTGCAACTGCAATGCGGGTTTCAAAAATGACGGTGTATCGCTTAGTACATAGTGGCGAATTACCTGCAGTTCGCGTAGGTCGCTCTTACCGCGTTCCAGAACAAGCAGTTCACACCTACTTACAAGATTCTTTTGTTGAAGCTGGATAAAACCAAAATTTAGAAATAGAAGGGTGGCCATTAGTGGGCTCCGTAGTTAAAAAGCGCCGCAAGCGGATGGCGAAGAAAAAACATCGCAAGATGTTGAAGAAGACAAGATCAAAGCGTAAAAAGTAAATAATTTAAAAAAACCGAGAGTGAATCACTCTCGGTTTTTTATTCACTTAACTTTTTATTTTTGCGCTTGTTGGCTACCGCTAATCCAGCACCTGCTCCAATTAAAGCCACGGCTGTCGTTCCCGCTGGAATTACGTAACGTTTTATTAAGCGCTCTCGTCGATAATCATGGATTGGCCAATTTTTTAATTTGGCATACGCCCGTAATTCAGAGTCAGGGTTAACTGCGGTTGGATGACCAACTTCGCTTAAGAGGGGGATGTCGTTCTTTGAATCTGAATATGCAAAACAGTTTTGTAAATCAAGGTCATTTTCATTAGCTAGGCGCAGTACTGCCTGAGCTTTTTCAGCGCCGTGCATGGGTTTACTAATTAGTTTTCCGGTGTATTTTCCATCAACTATTTCGCTGATAGTAGCCACGGCACCGGTTAACCCAAGTTTGTTAGCGATTAGTTCAGCTAGTTCAATTGGTGCCGCAGAGACTAACCAAACCTTATGGCCAGCACTTAAGTGAGTTTGAGCTAACTCGACCGTGCCTGGCCAAATCTTGGCTTCCATAATTTCGTGGTAAATCTCGTCGGCCAAGGCTCTAACTTCTTCGACATTACGACCAGCAACAAATGACAAAGCGCTTTCGGTAATTCGAGCCATGTCGGCTAAATTTTCAGATCCAGCGATTAAAAATTTGCCTTGTGCAATTGCGTAATTTCTTAGATCGCCAGCACTCAGAATTTTTCGAGAAAACAATCCACGTGCCAAGTGATAAATACTGGCCCCACGCATAATGGTGTTATCTATGTCAAAGAAAGCACCAACCTTTGAATCAGCCGGAATTACCGCGAATCGATTCTCAGTTGCACTGATACTGGCCATAACACTTAGCCTACTTTTGAAAGAGTGTGCCAAACTTAACTGCGGATTAGTGGGTGGTTAAATTTTGGAAAATCGAGTTACATTAATCGGTAAACCTGACTGCCATTTATGTCAGGACGCCGCCGCGATCGTGGCAAAAGTCTGTGCTGAACTCAACGTGGGTTGGACTGAGTTATCGATTTTGGAAGACCCAAAATTGGCTGACAAATATTACGAATTAATCCCAGTCATCCTGGTGGATGGCAAGCATCATGACCAATGGTCAGTTGATCCAGAGCGACTCAAAAAAGCCTTAACTAGCGGGCTTTAATTTTTTTCCAATTCACGTTAGTCACACGAGTAACACAATCAAAAATAGTGATCGCCTTATCACGAATGTGGGCATATATGCCAATTTTGACCTTCGCCAAAATACGCCTAATCTGATCGCCAAGAGCAAGAAAAAAGGTTGGTTCGAATGTCGGTCTCACCCGTTGTGAAAACAACACCAGGTGTTCGCGGAGGCATTCCTGACGCAACCGTAAATCGACTTCCGATGTATCACAGATCGCTACTTGCAATGGCAAGTCGTGGCGTAATTTTAGTTTCTTCTGAAGAGCTAGCAGATGCATCAGGTGTAACCAGTACCAAACTTCGAAAAGATTTATCTTTCTTAGGTTCTTATGGAACTCGTGGAGTTGGTTATGAAGTTGAATTTCTGCTTTATCAAATTTCACGCGCATTAGGTCTTACCCAGCAGTGGCCAGTAGTAATTGTTGGTATCGGAAATCTTGGCCATGCACTTGCTGGTTACCAAGGATTCGCATCACGTGGATTTAACATCGTTGGTCTATTTGATTCAGATAACTCTCGTGTTGGCGAAAAAGTTTCAGTAGCTGGAAATTCTTTGATTGTTAGCTCATTAAACGATTTACCAAAAGTTGTTCGAATGAGTGGAGCATCGATTGGGGTTATTGCAACACCAGAAAATTCAGCGCAAGAAGTTTGTGATGTGCTGGTTGCTAACGGAGTAACCAGCATTCTTAATTTCGCCCCAGTACTTCTTGATGTTCCAGCTGGCGTTGATGTACGCCGGGTTGACTTAGCAACAGAACTACAGATTTTGGCATTCCACGAGCAACGCAAGTCTCAACTTGTGTTATCTGAATCGAATGCTGGATAGCGATGACTGAACAACTAGCTAACGACATCGCTGAAAAAAATCTTGCGGACAGCGAGATTACCGAAACGAACAAGGTAGGTATCGGAATGGCATCACCGGCTACTGCAGCTGTTGGAGTCTCATTTGTAGTCGCGGGCCCCGGCGACGCTGATTTATTGACGGTGCGAGCGCACCGGCTTTTAAGTCAGGCGGATGTGGTTTTGGTTGATCCTGATTTAGTTCCCTTGGCAGAAAAAGTCTCTGCTGGGCAAGTATTAATTACTATCGATGCCAACGGTGTTCCTATGTCATTGGCGGCACGAACAAAAGCAATCTGTGATGCAAACAAAATTGGTCAGCAGGTAGTTCGATTATTGTCTGGCGACCCAATTCTTGATGGCCGGTTAGCTCTTGAAACAGCTGCGCTCGCAGACGCCGATTTAAATTTTGAAGTTGCCGCTGGTGTCTCAACACTCACTGCAGTTCCTGCACATCTAGGAATGTCGTTAACTGGTGGACGCACTCGCGAAGTACGAATTCTTGATGCTGATGTACCAGGTATCAATTGGACCGTTCATACTGATCCGTTTGTGACCTTAGTTGTACACAATGCAGCTGATCGCGCAGCCGAAATTAGTAAGTCATTAATTAAAGCTGGCCGTGACGCATCAACACCAGTTTCAATAATTCGAGATGGTGCAACTGTTGAACAACGCTCACTTCATTCCACACTTGAGCAACTTCCGGCTGCCGTTAAATTATCAAAACAGTCCGGACAAGGATTAGTAATAATCGGCGAAGCTGCCGGTGAAAGAACTTCTTGGTATGAAAATCGTCCGCTACACGGTTGGCGAGTACTTGTACCTAAAACAAAAGATTCAACAGTTGATCTTTGCGAACGACTAGTTACTTTTGGTGCAGTGCCATTTGAAGTGCCGACTATGTCTGTTGAACCTCCACGCACTCCACAACAAATGGAACGTGCAGTTCACGGTTTAGTCTCAGGAAGATATGAATGGGTTGCGTTTACCAGTGTTAATGCAGTTAGAGCGATTCGGGAACGATTTGCCGAGTACGGCCTTGATGCAAGATCACTTTCTGGAATTCGAATTGCAGCAATTGGCGCTGACACAGTTGATGCACTAATCGCAATGGGTGTTCGGCCAGATTTAGTTCCAGTCGAAGAACAAACAACTGCAGCACTACTTGATGAGTGGCCAGAGTTTGATGAATTAGTTGATCCAATTAATCGAATCTTTTTACCGCGGGCAGACATTGCTACCGACACACTTGTTGCTGGTTTGACTGCACTTGGCTGGGAAGTCGAAGACGTAACTGCATTCCGCACGGTACGTGCTGCGCCACCTGCTGTCGAAACTCGCGAAGCCATTAAGAGTGGTGGCTTCGATGCAGTGGTGTTTACCTCAAGCAGCACTGTTCGAAACTTAGTTGGAATTGCAGGTAAACCACATCCAGCAAGCATCATCGCTTGTATTGGTCCAGCGACAGCAAAGACTGCACAAGAACACGGATTACGCGTCGATGTACTTCCTGAAGATGCTTCAATTCACGCATTAACTCAAGCACTAGCTGCACATGGTTATGCGCTGCGAGAAGAAGCCGCCAAAGCTGGAGTCGTTGGCTGGCGTCCATCCCGCAAGCGTTCTGCGTCTCGACGTCGAGCGACATAATCATGAGTTCCCACATGAGAACCACAGTTCACTTGCTGCGTCATGGGGAAGTTCATAATCCTGAAAAGGTTCTTTACGGTCGGTTACCCGGTTATGTTCTTTCCGACTTAGGTCATGAGATGGCAAAACGAGCCAGTGTTGCGCTAGCCGATCGAGACGTTGCTGCTGTAATTAGTTCACCGCTAGAGCGCGCACAACAAACGGCAACTCCGGTAGCGCAGGTTCACAAGTTAGATATCTTGCTTGATGACAATTTAATTGAAGCCGAAAATGTTTTTGAAGGACAGCGGGTATCAGTTGGCGATGGAGTACTTCGGCAGCCGCGAGCCTGGAAACATCTTTACAATCCGGTAAAACCTTCATGGGGTGAACCTTACAAAGTTGTAGCAAATCGAATGCGCAAAGCTGTTACTAAAGCCCGAGAGCTTGCCCCTGGTCGCGAAGTTGTACTTGTTAGCCATCAGTTACCAATTTGGATAAGTCGCTTAGATTTTGAGGGGCGTCGTTTTGTACATGATCCCCGCCGCCGGCAGTGTAATTTGGCCTCGCTGACTTCACTAGTTTTCGACTATAATGAATTAACTGCAGTTTTATACACCGAACCTTCTGCAGACTTAATTGTTAGAGCGAGCAAAATTGCTGGTGCGTAAATTATTTATCGCATTGTTAGTTACTCCCTTTTTAGTTGCTTGCTCTAGTTCAGATGGTTCGATTGCTGGAAGCGAGACTAGTTTTGTTGCTGGTGACGGCACCATGACTTTAGTTCCGGTAGCAGATCGAGAAAACCCAGTCGAATTATCTGGAATAACTCTTGAAGGTCAACCACTTGATATCGCTCAGTTTCGAGGTCAAGTCGTTGTCGTGAATGTTTGGGCCAGCTGGTGTTCACCTTGTCGTGCTGAGGCAGATGAACTTGCGAACTTGGCAAAAGAATTTTCTAATGAAAGTGTGCAGTTTGTCGGCTTGAATACGCGAGATAGTTTGCCGTCAGCTATTGCATTTAATAAAAGATTTGCAACTGGATTTCCTTCAATACAAGACAAAGAAGGCGAATTAACTCTGGCTTTTGGAAAACTTGGTCCGGCTGCAACCCCAACCACCATTGTGTTGGATAAATCAGGAAAACCTGCTGGACGAATTTTGGGAGTCATTACTGAAGCTCAATTGCGCGGTTTAGTCAAAGCAATTCTTGAGGAAACTTAGTCATGCAACTAGTTTCGGGCGTAGCAGAAATAGTTAACAGTGGTTCTTTATTGCTGGCTATTCCATTGGCTTTTGCAGCAGGCGTAATTTCATTTCTGTCACCATGTGTATTGCCGTTAGTACCCGGTTATCTTTCCTATTCAGCCGGCATCGCTGGCGCTCGAGCAAATTCGAAACGCACCAAGTTAACTCGTTCGCGATCTTTTTGGGGAACTCTTCTTTTCGTCCTTGGTTTTTCAATTGTCTTTGTATCTTTTGGCGCACTATTCGGTGCAGCTGGACAATTTTTTATTGCAAACCAAAAAATTATTCAGACTTTAAGCGGAGTATTAATAATCGTTATGGGTCTGGGTTTTCTTGGATTCATTCCGTTGTTACAACGTGAAGTGAGATTACATCGAGTGCCTACCGGAACTTTGGTCGGGGCATTAATCATGGGCGTAACTTTTGGCATCGGCTGGACTCCGTGTATTGGTCCAACTCTTGCTGCAGTCCAAAGTTTGGCTTTTTCAGAAGCCAATGCACAGAGCGGTGCATTACTTAGTGCAGCATTTTCATTTGGTCTTGGTTTGCCATTTATGATGATTGGCTTGATGTTAGAGCGCGGCGTTAAAGCGGTCAGCGCATTGCGCAAACATTCAAAGTTGATCATGCAAATCGGAGGCGGATTACTTTTAGCAATTGGCTTATTGCTTGTCACTGGATTATGGAATGAATTAACCATCTTGTTACGCGTCTGGGCGAGTAATTGGACTGGATGGTTGTTATGAAACTAGTTAATAACTTCCGCTGGATTTGGCGTCAACTGACGAGTATGCGAACAGCGTTAATTTTGCTTTTCTTACTTGCATTAGCAAGTGTTCCTGGCTCGATTTTTCCGCAACGTGGGACTTCTCCGTTACGCGTAAAACAGTTTTTACGCGATAACCCTGAGCTTGGTGCGATTCTCGATCGCTTCTACATGTTTGATGTATTTGCATCGCCATGGTTTGGCGCAATTTACCTTCTTTTATTTATTTCTTTAGCTGGCTGTGTAATCCCTAGAGTCAAAGTTCATTGGGATGAAATTCGAAGCTTGCCACCTGAGGCGCCAAAGAATTTAAATCGGCTGCCGGTTTATGAATCTTTCGAAGTGAGTAAATCAAAAATGGATTTACTTGACCAAACTGAAACCTCATGGCAAAAAGCAGGTTGGCGGGTACGCCGTGGTGAAGATTGGATTTCAGCCGAACGTGGCTATTCACGTGAAACTGGAAATTTACTTTTTCACTTGGCGCTGCTTGTAGTTTTAGTTGCAGTTGGTTTTGGTAGCGCCACAGGTTACCGCGGGACGGTAATTGTTAAAGAGGGTGCTGGCTTTGCAAATAATGTGACTCAATACGACACGTTTACCCCAGGACGAAATTTTGATTCAGCTGATTTACCGCCATTTTCATTTAAGTTAATTAATTTCGAAGCTGATTTTCAACGCGGCGGAATGCAAAATGGTGCCTCACGTATGTTTTTGGCAGACGTAACTTATAAAGAAAATTTAACCAGTCAGGAAAAACAAACTCGAATCGAAGTTAATGAACCGCTACGAATAGATGGCTCAGCTATTTATTTAGTTGGACATGGATATGCATCAGAGTTTGTAATAAAGAATTCAGCTGGTGAAATTATTTGGCAAGATACCGCGGTATTCTTGCCGCAAGATTCTGCTTTTACTTCAACTGGAGTTATCAAGATTCCTGATACAACGCCACAGTTAGGTATCCAAGGTTTCTTTTTACCAACAGTAACTACTGATTTTTCAAATGGACCAATTTCAACATTTCCTGCGCCGGATGATCCAGCCGCCTACTTAAGTCTTTGGGTAGGCGATCTTGGTTTAGATACTGGAGCGCCACAAAGTGTTTATCGATTGGACACCGCGAAAATGCAACGTGTTGGAATCGAAGAATTAAAACCAGGTGAAACTTGGCAGTTACCACAGGGATACGGAACTTTAGAATTTGTTGGCTTCAATAGATGGGCAACATTTTCGATTTCGGCTGACAGCGGGAAAGTTCCGGCACTTTTAGCTTCAATACTTGCCATCGTTGGTTTAACCATGTCATTACTCATTCCGCGTCGTCGGGTTTGGCTTCGCGTAAGCAGTACTTCGCAGTCTGAAGTAACCCTTTGCGAAGTTGCTGGGCTTGCAAAAACAGAGGCTCCCGGACTTCGAGATGAAGTTTCGAAATTAACAATTAGAGTTAAAGAATAAGAATGCGAAACCAGGGGACTAGATGTCAGTAAACGAAACGCTTGCGCAGGCTAGTGATCTATTGGTCTACAGTTCGATGGTTACTTTGACCATCGCAATGGTGGCCTACAGCGTGGCGCTTGCTAAAGGTCGACGACTTGAATCAATTCAAGATTCAGCGATTCGCACCACTTCAGTTTCGGCGACAGCGCGGCTGGGTTCAACATTGACTTTAGAAAGTCCATCGGTTTCCACATCAGTTGAATCAGGGGCCGGAAGGCGTGCTGGAAATATAGGTATGTCGTTAATGTGGTTAACCACTTTGCTACTTGGTGGCGCATTAATCACTCGAGGGATCTCTGCAAAACGTTTGCCTTGGGGCAACATGTACGAGTTTTCTTTAGCTGCTGGTTTTGCAGTTGTTGCCGCATATTGTTTTCTTTCGTTAAAGCGTGATCTTCGCTGGCTTGGACTTTTTATCAGTATTCCTGTGCTGTTAGATCTCGGTTTAGCCGTCACCGTGCTTTACACCGAAAGTGCACCGCTTGTTCCAGCGCTACGTTCCTATTGGTTAGCAATTCACGTTACCGCGGCGATAGTTTGCGTAGGTGCTTTTACAGTTGGCGCTGCGTTGGCAACTCTTTATTTAATTGCCGAAAATGCTGAGTCGCGGGCAGCAATGAATGGTGCAGCGAAACGAATTGATGGAATTGCAAATCGGTTACCAAGTTCTGATCGACTAGATCTTATGTCTTACCGAATTCACGCGTTTATGTTCCCGATCTGGACATTCTCAGTTATCGCTGGTGCAATTTGGGCAGAAGCTGCGTGGGGACGTTACTGGGGTTGGGATCCAAAAGAAACTTGGGCATTTATCACGTGGGTAATTTATGCAGCATATTTACATGCTCGAGCAACTGCAGGCTGGCGTGGTCGTAAGGCTGCGTATGTTGCAATCGCTGGCTACTTAACTATTTTGTTTAACTACTTCGTGGTAAATATTTTCATTCAAGGTTTGCACTCGTACGCTGGAATTTAAATTAAGAAAAGCTAATTGAGATACTGCTAATTACTGCAAAAACAAGTAGTAATCGACCAGTAAATGTTAAAACTGGAATTAGTTCGTAGCCAGTTTTACCAGTTTGAATTAAATGCAGTGGGTAGCGCGCTGAAAGAATTGCGAACAAACTTACGTATGCATACATTGGCCCGTCACCTCGAAAAGTCGAGATCACTGGCATAAAAAATGCAATTGCAATAAAAGCCTTATACAACTCGCGAGTCCATCGATCGCCAAGTCGAACAGCTAAAGTTTTTTTCCCACTTTGTGAGTCGGTTTCGATGTCTCGCAAGTTATTGGCGACCAAAATGGCAGCTGAGAGCGCTCCACATGAAATTCCATAAAGCAGCGAAGTCAACGAAAAACTGCCAGTTTGCGCGCTGGTGGTTCCCATTACGGCAACTAAGCCAAAGAAAATGAAAACAAATAGCTCACCAAAGCCCAAATAGCCGTATGGATTTTTTCCGCCGGTATAAAACCAGGCTGCTCCCACGGCAGCGATGCCGATTGGGAGTAACACCCAAAGTCCACTTAATGCCACCATAATCAGGCCGGCACCAGCAGCAATTGCAAATGAAAGGAAAGCAGCATTTTTTACTTGGTGCGCAGGAACTAAACCTTGACCAACTAATCGAATCGGACCAACTCGATCATCATCTGTGCCGCGAATCCCATCGCTGTAGTCATTTGCGTAATTAACACCGACCTGTAAACCAAGTGCCACAATGAGCGCACAAAATGCAATTATTAAATCAAGTCCACCTTCATATATGGCAATTGCGGTACCGATTAATACTGGTGATATAGCCGCTGGAAGTGTCGTAGGTCGTGCTCCTTGAATCCATTGTTCGCGGGTAGCCATCTACTTTCCAACTCCTGGGTGGGATATTTTTCCTGAAGATATTTCTTCACTGGCTTGCAATCGTAACGTCAATCGATCAATTTTTCCTGAATCGAGCATCGGAAGTTGATCCACAAATTGAATAGTTCTAGGTGTAGCTGCGCGACCAATTCGTTCCATCACGGTGCTCTTTAATGTTTCAGTTAAATCTTTTTGGTTGATTGTTAAATCACGTAATGTCACATACGCCATCGGGATTGAGCCCCATAAATCATCGGCTATGTCTATCACTGCAACATCTGAAATAGCTGGATGATGCCGAAGCAATGCTTCAACTGCAGATAGCGAAACATTTGTGCCGCCCACCTGGACCACATCATCAAGTCGACCCAACACATGCAGCAAATTGCCAGAATCTAATTTGCCAACATCATGGGTAATTAATTTATTTTCAATGAAAGCAACGGCGGCTAAGTCTGGGCGCAACCTATAGCCAGAGGCGATAACCGGTCCGGCAATCGAAATACGTCCAGGTTCAACATCATCTTTAGTTCCAAGTGAAATAGTTACTCCACTTAATGGTTTTCCATCAAATACACACCCGCCACAAGTTTCAGTCATGCCGTAGGAAATAACTACGTTAACGCCAAGCTCACGTAGTCGATTGAGCATCGGTTGTGGCGTAGCAGTGCCGCCACTTAAAACCAATTGGTAAGCCTGTAATGCTTCAATACCCACTGAACCTGAATCAAGCAATCGGCCAATTTGCGTTGGCACAAGTGATACAGCTAATGGCCGACCATCTTTTTTACTTTCTCTAACTGCATTTGCAGTTGTTACGGAAAAAGTTGCTGCGTCAAATGTTCGAGCCCCACCTATAGATGGATCAACTACGTAAGGGTTTCCGTTTAGTGAAGCGCGAGCTAAAACCATAATGCCGGCAATGCGATGTGCGGGCACAGACATTACCCAACGAAAGTCGCTACCAAAACGATCTGCAAATGCTGTTACTGAAGCGAAAATTGAGTTTGCAGTTAGAAGAACTCCACGCGGATTTCCAGTTGACCCAGAAGTCGCACAAACAACTGCAATGTCATTTGCCTCTAGCGGATAGTCATCATCGCTAGGTTTGATCGCTTCAGTTAAAAGATTCACCAACCCTGTTGGCGCCGTTGGCATTGGGGCAATCGCCGGACCGGTTACGTTAAGTGCGGAAGTTAATAGCGGTGCAAGCCGACTCACCCCACCTGCACCTGGCGGAATTTGAACCGCAACAAGTGATCTGGGCTTGGCGAAATCGCTGGATATGTCAGATTGCATCATTATGACTAGCCTAGAGCGAGAACGAAAACATCAATCAAAAAGCACAGGTAAAAGGACCTTAAATGGATACCCGCAACAAGTATGTTCTACCCCCAGTTGTTGCTGATGATAGTCCAGCAAAATCTGACCCAAGCTACTCATCAATCAGACTGGCTTGTGATTGGAAATCAATTGGTGAATACCAAGATATAAAACTCGAAGTATCAACTGGTAGTGACTCTGGAATTGCAAAAATCACCATTAATCGTCCAGAGAAACGAAATGCTTTTAGACCTCAAACGGTAAAAGAATTAATTGATGCATTTGATGTAGCTCGTGATGATCCAAGTGTTGGAGTCGTAATTTTGACTGGCCAAGGCGACTGGGCTTTTTGTAGCGGTGGCGATCAAATGATACGTGGTGATGACGGCTACATCGGAGATGACGAGATTGCTCAGGCTGGCGTTGGACGGCTGAACGTACTTGATTTACAAATTGCGATAAGAAGAATTCCTAAACCTGTTATTGCAATGGTTGCTGGCTATTCAATTGGTGGTGGTCACGTTCTGCATGTGGTTTGTGATTTAACTATTGCTGCAGAAAATGCTCGCTTTGGCCAAACTGGACCAAAAGTTGGTTCATTCGATGGTGGGTATGGTTCTGGTTTATTAGCTCGACACATTGGACAAAAGAGAGCGCGCGAAATTTGGTACACCTGCCGTCAATATGGTGCAGAGCAAGCGTATGACTGGGGATTGGTTAACCAAGTAGTTCCGTTGGTTGATCTTGAACATGAAACAGTCAAATGGTGCAAAGAAATGTTAGAACTTTCACCACTTGCACTTCGCATGCTAAAAGCCAGCCACAATGCTGCAGATGATGGCTTAGCTGGAGTTCAGCAACTTGCTGGAGATGCGACTTTGCTTTTCTACATGACTGAAGAAGCACAAGAAGGCCGAAATGCATATAAAGAAAAACGTCGGCCAAACTTTAAAAAATTTCCAAAACGTCCGTAGTTAAGTTGATTTTGGATGTCAATTGAAAATCTAGCGAATGAAGCTAAAGCATTCGCTTTGCCGTTAACTAATCGGTTTAGATCAATTGATGTTCGATACGGTTTAGTTTTTGCAGGTAGTGCTGGTTGGGCAGAATTTGCACCGTTTGATGAATATGACGATGAAATTTCTGGTCGGTGGCTCGCTGGTGCACTCGAACAAGCTTTTGATGATTTTCCAGATCGAGTCAGAGATTTTGCTCCAGTCAATGCAATCATCCCGGTAGTTCCCGCAGCCAATGCAGCCGCGCTAGCCTTCAAAGCGGTTGTCGAATATGGAATGACTACGTTGAAGGTAAAAGTTGCGCAATCCGGTCAGAGCGCAACTGATGACTTAGCTAGGCTTTCTGCAATTCGTGCACAATTAAATGATTTAGCAGTATCTCCGATAAACATTCGCATAGATGTAAATGGAGCTTGGAATGTTCAAGAAGCAATCGAGTTAATTCCGAAATATGAATTGGCTGCTGGTGGATTAGAGTACGTTGAACAGCCTTGTACAACTTTGGCGCAATGCGCTCAAGTTAAGGCCCAAACTTCAGTCAAAATCGCGATCGACGAAGGATTGAGATTAGCAAAACAAATTGATCCTGCAGCGATCAGAAATAGTGCAGATGTACTTATCGTTAAATCCCTTCCACAAGGTGGAGTAAAAAATTCGCTTCAAGCTATTTCGCAAATAGGTCTACCCGTAGTTGTTAGTGGCAGCCTAGACACATCAATAGGTCTAGTGAGCGGCTTAGCTTTAGCCTGTAGCGTTTCCGATTTAGCCGGAGCATGTGGGCTTGGAACCGGACTCCTATTTGAAAAAGACCTAGTAAATCCAAAAATTTTGCCGCGTGACGGTGTGCTTTATTTCTCAAAACCAAGTCCAGATCCTGACCTACTTGGTGAGGCAAACCAAGCTTTAGATCAAAGTGTTCAAAAGGCTTGGCAAGAACGTATGGTTAGAGCCTGGCATGCAAGTGGCAATAGGTTAGTTTCCGAAAAAGTGAAACAGGCGGTGGAAAATTGGTAAATCCATCGACTGAACTTGCGCTAGATATTTCTAAGTCCATGTTGTCTTGTGGCGTCACAGATGTTGTTGTTTGCCCTGGATCACGATCCGCTCCACTTGCGTGGCAAATGGCCCAGTTGGCTAGTCAAGGAAAAATAAATCTTCATACCCGAATCGATGAACGTGAAGCAGGATTTCTTGCACTAGGTATTGCAAAAGCGACAAAACAACCAGTACCTGTAGTCGTAACTTCCGGGACTGCTGTTGCGAACCTTTTACCCGCTGTTGTTGAAGCTCATCACAGTGGAATTCCTCTTGTGGTGTTGAGTGCAGATCGCCCAGCAGCGGTGCGTGGAAACAGTGCGCCGCAAACGACAAATCAAGTTGGTATTTTTAACTCGTTTGTTAAGGCGCAGGTTGATACTGCACTTCCCACCTCAGAGATACTTGCCGCGATTAAGAATTCACTTATTTCGCATCCTGGTCCAGTGCACATAAACGCACAATTTGATATGCCATTAATGCCGGATGATCCTGAAATTGAATTCGGTGACGTGAACCAAATTCAGATCGCCGAAGAACCACAACAAAAATTGAATTTGGAATTACCAAGCAAAGGCTTACTCGTAATTGGCGACTTGCCAGATGGAACCCATGTTCAAGAGCTGATCGACTTAGCTCAAGATTGTGGCTACCCAATTATTTGGGAGCCGACGGCGCAAGTTTTGCGCAGCGAAAACACTATTAGTCATGGCGCACTACTTTTACAAAGTGGCAAATTGCCAAAACCAGAAGTAGTAATTTCGGCTGGGTTAGTTGGTTTATCGAGACCAGTTTTAAATGTTTTGAAAGAAGCACCGCAACATTTCGCGATACATTTACCGGCAACTGGTGCACAATTACCAAATCCAGTTTTGAGTGCTAAACAAATTCTCTCAACTGTCCCTGTTGTAAGTACATCAGTCGACAAAACTTGGCTAGCAACTTGGCAACAAGCTTCTCTTGTGGCAAGTGAAGCAATTACAAAAAAATTAAATTTAGAGACACTAACTGGACCAAGTGCAGCAATAACACTTTGGAACTATGTTCCAGCGAAAAGTTCATTGTTCATCTCTTCATCGTGGTCAGCCCGGCACATTGAAAGTTATGCTTCTGCTCGCGCAGACATAAGCACTTTTGGCAATCGTGGAGTCAATGGAATTGACGGATTGATCTCAACAGCAATTGGGGTTGCGCTTACCCAGCCAAATCGCACCTATTTACTAATCGGGGATATTGCTTATCTACATGGAGTAGGTGGATTAAACATCTCTGCCGCAAATAAAAATCCGAATTTAACTGTTGTTGTTTTGGATAACGATGGAAGCGGAATATTTAGTCAACTTGAACAAGGAGCAGCAAAGTATCAGAAGCACTTCGAAAGAATTTTTGGTACTCCGCATGGAAAAGATTTGTGGGTTATTGCCGAAAGTCTTGGTGTACCAGCCACGAGAGTGACAACTAAATCAGAGTTAGTGAAAGCACTTAGGCTTTCAGATCAAATCCCTGGAATGCATGTGGTTGTATGCAGTACTGGGTCGCGTGAAAACGAACAAGAATTAATCGCGCAAATAAGTGCTGAAGTTACTGGCTCAATTTAAATCCTGAATTTGTCAGGTAAATCAACTAATGTTGCATTAATCAAAATTCTGGAGACGTAACTAAAGTGGCCGATAAGTTTTTAAAAGTTGAAGTTGAGCAACCTGAGAACGCAAAGTTGCCTAAACGGGTTTCATTTTCCCAAATGTCGTTGTTTCAACAGTGCGGTTTGAAATATTTCTTTTCCTATATTGATAACTGGCGAGAGCCACCAACTGCAGCCTTAGCAGCTGGTTCGATCACGCACGATGTTGTCGAACGACTTTATCGACTGCCAAATGAGGAAAGAACTCTAGCCAAAGCAATAGAAATACTGCGCGAATACGGGCCAAAATTTCTGGCCCAGCCGGAATATCAGAAATTTGCTGATGATGTGAACATGAAACATTCAGTGCGCGAGGCAGTCGAGAATTTATTTACGGTCGAAGATCCAAAGGCTTTAGTAGTACAGCCTGAACATTTAGAAATGGAACTTAACGTTGACATCAATGGCGTTAACTTTTTTGGCAAAGTTGATCGATTCACTCAAGATGGAGCCAATCGAGTCACTGACTATAAAACTGGGAAGAGTCCTGGAAAATTTATTGATGGAAAATTAGCACAGCCATACCTGTATGCACTTGGGTACAAATTACAACACGATATTGACGTTGATGAAGTTGAACTTATTTATTTAAATGCCAAAGAAGTAATTCGACGTCCAGCCGATTGGGGTCAAGTAACAAAAGTTGGCGAAGACTTAGCAACAATGCGAAGTCAAAGTGAAGTAAGCCTAAATGAGTCGCTATGGGACGCTAAAGTTACCAAGTTGTGTGATTACTGTTCATTTCAAGAAGTTTGTAAAGCCCGTAACCCTGATGCGCCTCTTCCAGGAAGCTTTAAGAGTGATGAAAAGCTTTACAGTATCGGTCTAATTCAAAAATAATTTTTAGTTAGCTAGTTTAGTTAATCCATCTTTAAGGACAGTTAAAAACAAGTCCACGTCATCTTTAGTGATGACAAGGGGTGGTTTAATTTTTAGCACGTTATTTGCTGGTCCGTCGCTTGATAAAAAGACACCCTCATTTTTTGCATATTCAATTAAGTCAGCGGTCAATTTAGTTGCTGGATTCTGGGTTTGTTGATCGAGCACAAATTCAACACCAATAAATAATCCACTTCCACGAACGTCTCCGATAACCGGTAAAGATTTACTCAACTGGCGCACACTATCCATTAGGTAGTTACCTAAATGATTTGCATTGGCTTGTAATGCTTGGTCCGCAACTACATCTAAAACTGCTTGACCAATCGCAGCAGAAACAGGGTTACCACCAAAAGTATTGAAGTACTCCATGCCAGTTAAAAAGGAATGCGCAATTTCAGGAGTCGTAACTACTGCAGCGAGTGGATGTCCGTTACCTATTGGTTTGCCGATTGTTACGATGTCTGGCACTACACCGTGTAATTCAAAACCCCAGAAATATTCACCGACTCGGCCCATTCCAATTTGAACTTCGTCAGCAATGCACACGCCTCCTGCAGCGCGCGCTTGCTGATAAGCCAGCGGCAAAAAGCCTGGTGCCAAGGTAATTTGCCCAGCAGTACTAATAATTGACTCACTGATGAATGCACATAGAGGTTGATTTAAGTCAGCTAATTGAGTGGCAAATTCGTTTGCGTATTTTTCGCCACTACCTTCACCACGATGAATACCTTTGTAACTATCGGGTGTTGGCACAACTCGAACATGATCTGGTCGACCAAGTCCACCTTTACCAAAAAATTTGTAAGGACTTATATCAATAATGCTGGTGACATGTCCGTGGTAAGCGTGATCTAAAACGATCATGCCCTTTGCTTTTGTATGTGCCTGTGCAAGTCGTAGTGCTAGGTCATTAGCTTCTGATCCACTATTAACAAAAAAGACAACATTTAATGGATCAGGCATTGTGCTGGCTAATGCTCTGGCATATTCAATTGCGTTTTGATTCAAGTAACGCGTATTTGTATTAAGTGTGGCCATTTGCTTACTGCCGGCCTCGACTACTCGAGGATGACAATGTCCAACATGTGCGACGTTATTAACTAAATCTAAGTAAGGTTTTCCAGTTGTGTCATAAAGATAAGCTCCGCGTCCAGAAACAATTTCTAGCGGTTTCTTGAAATTTAAACTCAGTGCTCGAGACATGACAACTTGACGCTCAGTTACTAGAAGTTCCTTTGGCAATTTAGTGTGCGCGTCAGTACCTTGTTCAATACGTAAAACTAGATTCGGATTTGGTGAAATACTTCGCCAAACAGGTAATTCAATTAATGGTGCAACACCATAAACATCAAGTCCCATGCCACAAAGATCAGTTAGCAATTGAAAGTGTGTATGTGGCGGCCAACCTACATTTTCGTGCTCTTCGCCCATTGTGGCGATTAAGTCACCAGCGGAAACTTTTTTGCCAATGTAAAGGTTGTCCAAGGACGGTCTTGATAGGTGTCCGTACAAAGTAAAAAATGAAATTCCAGTATTGGTCTGATGACGCAAAATAATTACTGGTCCGTAATCTAAATAAACGTTATTGTCATTGAAATACTCAACGACACCATCAAGTGCCGCAAAAACTGGTGTTCCAGCCGGGGCAAATAAATCAACACCCAAGTGCACACTTCGTTGTGCTGGGCTATCTACTGAAAAAGCTTCCCCTTGATAGACCAGGCGATTTTCGCAGTAGTGACCGATCGCAAGTTGTGCACCGGACTCATTCATTAAATTGAAAATCTGTGAAGTTTCTCGAGGGATGTCAGGATTGTCGCTTGACCAATCCAGCCAAATTTTCTTTACCTCTTTAAGTGGGGGCATCACAATATCAGCAATTGTTGCTCGACCACTTTGTAAATACTGTCTAACTAAGCGGCTGTTTGGATTTGCCTCAAATCCACACGCGCTACGCAGGCGAAACCAAGCCAAGTTTGGGTCAGTGTTATTGAGCGCAGAAATGAGTTGATTAAACAAACTTTGACTAATTAATAAGTATTCGTTTTCGGGTTGTTGTGCGCTTTGGATTGCTGCCATCACAATACTTGTAGCAACACGTAATTTAATTAACCCGAACACCAGTTCTAATTCCACTTGGGTTAGCGGATTTGTTAAGTTGTATCCGCGAATTACTGGAAGAACATCTCGAACGGGATCGCTTAAATCAGTTATTACATACGCACAAGCTACAGCCAAGCCACAAACCCTTGGCGCATAAATAACATCACCAAAATCTATTAATGCATTTACTAAATCTTGATCGACAACAATGTTGTTGTCATTTGCATCGTTATGAATTAACTGGCTATTTAGTTTGTTTAATTTTGGGAACACTTCGTTTATTGCATAATCGAAAGCCTGTTTTACTTCTCGGCGGAGATGCTCATCAGAAATTAAATCTATTTTTTCAATCAGACTTGCAGCTTGAAGTGCGTTCCACCCAAAAGGCCGCATTAATGTTTCAAGGTATGGCGAGACATCAAATTCCACCAATTTTTTATCAACGAGCGCAACTGCACTACCCAGCGATTGTTTAAGTTGTTCTGATTTCTCACTTTGTGAAAATAGATTTCCCTGCGCCCAAGTTAGTAATCGCCCAATTTTTCCATCTGGTAAATCAATAATTGAGTTTCCTGAAAGCGCCGGAAGCGGAGTTGGTTGTGCAAGTTCTGAAACATTACTGACTAAACTCAGAATCTTTTGCTGTAGAGCAATAAATTCGCGTTCTGCTGCATTATGAATTTTAAAAATGTAGGAATTTTGGGAAGTTGTAATTTTGTAGTTCAGGTCGCGCTCGCCAGGAAGTTGAGATACCTCACCGTCGATTCCGTAATTATCTTTAATAAGTTGCGCAATCTGCATACTTTTATGTTGCCAGACTGGTTTAAGTATCTGCCCAGCGCCGCCAACTTTTGGCTTTATCTCTACACTTACGAGTATGCGTAACTCTCGTTATCGATATACCCGGCTAGTGATGGCATTGGATTCAGTTGGAACTTTCGTATTTGGCGCTTTGCTCCTAGTAACACCGGATGTATCCCTAGAATTTCTTGGATTTGGCACAACTGAAGTCGAGATTTGGTTTGCCAGATTCATCGGCTTACTTTCACTTACTTACGCAATTTTACTGTCGACCACATCTCGCCATGTTGAGGATAAATATTTTCAACGAGCAACCTGGGCATTAATTGGTGTTAACGCAATTTCAGCAATGTCGATTTACGGGGCTCCAGGACAAATGACAACTGGTCGCGAAGTTAGCACCGTTATATTCGCGCTTGTGTCTTTCTTATTCTTAGTTACTCTGCCAATCAAACCAATAGGGTATAAAGAAAAGTAAAAAAATTCATGAGCGTTTTAGACGAATTCGATTTACAAAATCCAGATTTGGTTGCTAATCCATATCCGGTATTCGCCGAATTACGTAAACCAAAAGAATTACTTTGGAGTGACCGACTAAATATTTGGTTAGCTCCAACGTATGAGTTAGCCAACACAACTTTGCGCACAAGAACGCTTGGCCGCATTTATGAAGATCGCCTCCCACAAAATGAGTGGGAAGTATTTAACTGGTTGCATTCAGATTCAATTTTGGATAGCGAACCGCCAAAGCACACCCGCCTTCGAGCCCTCGTTCAAAAGGCATTTACCCCAGGACGCATCGAGTCAATGCGACCTAATGTCGAAAAGTTATGTGCTCAACTTCTCGATGAAGCCCAGGCAAAACTTTATACTCAAGGCCACTTCGACGTTTTAGCTGATTACGCAGAACCGTTGCCAGTTTTAGTAATTGCCGATTTATTGGGAGTACCCAGAGATGTTGCGCCAGATCTACGTCGGTGGTCTCAAGACATTGTAAAAATGTATGAGTTTTCCAGAACACGTGAGCAAGAGTTGGCTGCACAAAAAGCTGGATTTGAATTTAGTCAATATATTTCTGCACTTGCAAAAGATCGTAAACAAAATCCGCAAAATGATTTAATAACCGCTCTTGTCGAAGTTGAAGAACAAGGTGAAAAACTAAATGAACATGAATTAATTGCCATGTGCGTTTTGTTATTGAACGCTGGTCATGAAGCTTCAGTAAATGGGTTTGGAAACGGGATGGTTGCCTTGTTTAATCACCCTGTGCAACTGGCACAATTAAGTGCGAATCCAAGAGAACTAAGTGGAACTGCGTTAGAAGAAATGCTTCGATTTGATTCGCCACTTCATTTGTTTGAGCGAACCGCTACGGCTGATACCCAAATTGGTTCAATAACTGTCAAAGCTGGAGAAAAAGTCGGTGCGATGCTTGGCAGTGCAAATAGAGATGAAGACGTTTTTGTTGATGCCCAAACTTTTGACATAAAACGAACACCTAATTCGCACATTGCTTTTGGCGCTGGAATTCACTTCTGTATTGGAGCCCCACTAGCCAGGCTTGAAATGAGTATTTCGTTGCCGCTGTTATTTGAAAGATTCCCGAATTTAAAACTTGCTGGTGAACCTCAACAAAGACCAACATTCGTGCTTAGGGGTTACGAAACTATTCCGGTGACAAGTAATTAACAATTAATTTTCTAGTGCACTGCGCATTGCACTAAATTTTGAATTTGATTCTGCAACTTCGGCTTCACTAGTTGAACCTGCGACAATCCCACATCCTGCAAACAGCCTCAATCTGGTTTTATTAACATCAAGAATTTCTGCACAACGAAGTGCGATTCCCATTTCACCGTCGCCAGATTTATTCATCCAACCAATTGGAGCCGAGTAGCGTCCACGATCCATACTTTCCAATTCTTTAATTAAACTTGCAGCGCGTTCAGTCGGAGTTCCACACACAGCCGCAGTCGGATGGAGTGATGCAGCAAGTGCTAATACTGGTGCACCGTCTACTAATTGCCCAGTGATGTCAGTACCAAGATGTTGCACATTCGCTAATTGCAAAATAAATGGTTTTGCGGGTACGTCTAGGTCAATACAGTGTGAAGCAAGTGCAGCAGCAACTGAATTCACCGCATACTCATGTTCTTCTAAATCTTTATCACTACCAAGAAGCCTGGCAGCTAATTCGTAGTCTCGAACTTCGTCGCTACTTCGACGAACCGTTCCGGCTAATACTCGACTAGTTACTAAGTCAGCTGTTCGCTTGACCAAAAGTTCAGGTGTTGCCCCGATAAGTCCGTCAACAGCAAAAGTCCAACATTCGGGAAAAGTTTGATTGAGTTTGCGCAATAACGAGCCAGTATTTAGCGGCTGGTCTAACTGAGCAACTAGATCTCGGGCAAGTACTACTTTGTCTAATTCGCCATGGGTTATTCGAGAGACAGCCGTATCAACAGCCTTACCCCACACTTCAACTGAATTCGAACCAGGAAAAAATTCAGGTTGTAAAGATTGATTTACCACCGAACGTGGTTTACGTAATTTCGAAATTTCATCATCAAATTGTGATTTTGAAATCGGAGATCTGCTGGTAATTGTCAATGAAGTTGAGCCGTTTTTTCGCCAGATAATTATTTCGGGCACTACAACAATTGAAGTTCCGGAATCACTAGCAAAGGTAAACGATGTGAATGCAATTGGCTCGTCGCCAATTGAATTGGCGGTCCAATTACGCCACCAACTTTGAGCCCGACTAAACCGTTCAGGACCAGTAACTTCATAACGGTCAACTTCGCCCAGTGCTACTAAGCCTTCATGGTTATCTGCAGGTCCACGAACCCAAGCGATTCCATCTTGCGGAACAAGATTAAGCAAATTTGGAATGTCAGGAATTATTTGAGTAGCAACATAGACCTGTTTTGCCAGATTCGGACTCGCTGTTTGACCCATAACAAATTAAGCCTACGCCTATTCGATAAGTCCGGCTCAATATGACGAATGCGAGCAAAATCGGCAGACTATAACTATGTCTAGCGCCGATTTGAACAAACAGCCGCATGAAGTTGCTGCAATGTTCGATGAAGTTGCGCAGAAATATGATTTAACAAATGACATTTTGTCGCTTGGCCAAACAAGATTATGGCGTCGTGCAGTTGTTAACGCAATCAAGCCGCAACCTGGTGAAAAGATTTTAGATTTAGCAGCAGGTACTGGAACGAGCACACAGCCTTTTTATTTAGCAGGAGCTGATCCAGTTGCCTGTGATTTTTCAGCCGGAATGATTGAAGTTGGAAAACAAAAGTTTCCGCACATAAATTTTGTACAAGGCGATGCACTAAATTTACCTTTTGCTGACAATACGTTTGATGCAGTGACTATTTCATTTGGGTTGAGAAACGTTCAAGACACCAATAAAGCGCTGACTGAAATGTTGCGGGTTACTAAACCCGGTGGCCGAATGGTAATTTGCGAGTTTAGCCACCCAACTTGGAAACCATTTCGAACTACTTACCTTGAGTATTTGATGAAAGCTTTGCCAGCCATTGCCCGAAAAGTTTCGAGTAATCCAGATGCATACGTTTACTTGGCCGAATCAATCCGAGCTTGGCCAAACCAAGAACTTCTTGCCGCCATGATTAAGAATGCTGGCTGGCAGGATGTTGAGTGGCTTGATTTAACTGGCGGGGTAGTTGCGCTGCACCGCGCTACTAAATAGCGCGGGATAAGAACCGCGCTACAAATAGCACGGGATAAGCACCGCGGATTCACCTCGTTTGGATCGGTAATAGACTTTATTTGCGCTAGTGAATTCATTCACAAAGGCACAAAGTCGGGATTTTTAAAGGCTTTATCGGTTCTAGGATTAACTAGCCGACATTGCAAAGCATTAAGAATTGTCGTGAAAGGTGGCAACTGTGGGATCAGGAAATGTTTACCTTCCCATATTGTTCCTTGGTCTACTTGCATTCGGTTTCGCAGTTTTTTCAGTTGCTGCAGCTTCTTTCACCGGACCAAAAAGATATAACCGCGCAAAAGTAGACGCTTATGAATGCGGAATCAATCCAGCACCTCAAAGTCTTGGTGGTGCAAAGTTTCCGATCAAGTACTACTTAACTGCAATGCTTTTCATTATTTTCGACATCGAAATTGTTTTCTTATATCCATGGGCAGTTCACTTTGATGCACTTGGTTTATTTGGCTTAATTGAAATGATCATTTTCATACTTACTGTCTTAACTGCGTACGCCTTTGTTTGGCGACGTGGTGGACTGGAATGGGATTAAAGAGGCGAAATGGGCTTAGAAGAAAAATTACCTAGCGGAGTTTTACTTTCAACAGTTGAAGGGCTAGCTGGTTATGCTCGCAAGGGTTCGCTTTGGCCAGCAACATTTGGTTTAGCTTGCTGTGCTATCGAAATGATGGCATCAGGTGCTGGTCGATATGATTTAGCTCGATTTGGTATGGAAGTTTTTCGTGCCTCACCACGTCAAGCAGATTTAATGATCGTGGCTGGCCGAGTTAGCCAAAAAATGGCACCGATCCTTCGTCAAATTTACGATCAAATGCCAAATCCAAAATGGGTTTTATCAATGGGTGTTTGTGCTTCGTCTGGTGGCATGTTTAACAACTACGCAATTGTGCAAGGTGTCGATCACGTAGTGCCAGTTGATATCTACTTACCCGGTTGTCCACCACGTCCAGAAATGTTGATTGACGCAATTTTGAAGCTACATGATCAAATTTCTGACACCAAACTTGGTGCAAATCGTGAACGTGAAATTGTTGAACTAGAACGTGCTGCTCTTGTTGCGCCACATACATCAGAACTAAAAGGTCTGCTTCGATGAGCGAACAAGATCAAGCAAATAATTTAGTTCCAGCCGGTCAAAAGTTACTTGAAGTAACTACGGTGCGAAAAGGTATGTTCGGCGTTGAAGGTGCTGGAGACACATCTGGTTTTGGTGGATTAGTTTCAGTTGTACCGGTACCACAAGCAACAGCTCGTCCATACGGTGGCTACTTTGATGTGATTGCTGATGAATTAGCGGCATCATTAAAAGATTTTGGTACTTCGTGGGAAAAAGCGATTGAAAAAGTAGTCATAGCTCATGGTGAGATGACCATTTATGTAACAGCAAGTGAGTTACCTGCAGTTGCAAAAACACTTCGCGATGAACCAGGTTTACGTTTTGAACTATGTCTAGGAGTAAGTGGCGTACATTACCCAGAACATACTGGGAAAGAATTGCATGCGGTTTACCATTTCAGATCAATCACACATAACCGCACAGTTCGAGTTGAAGTAACTGCACCAAATTCGAACCCGCACATTCCGTCAATAATTTCGGTTTACCCAACAAATGATTGGCACGAACGCGAAACTTACGATTTTTTTGGAATTATTTTTGATGGCCATCCACATTTAACGCGCATACAAATGCCAGATGATTGGCAAGGACATCCGCAGCGTAAAGATTATCCACTTGGTGGAATTCCAGTTGAGTATAAAGGCGCAACAATTCCGCCACCTGATCAGCGGAGGTCGTACAGCTAATGACAGATACATACGCTGGTTCATACGAAACCACGACGGGACGTGTTTACACACTTCAAGGTCAAGACTGGGACACTGTACAAGGTGCTGCTGAAGGTGAAAATGAACGCATCGTGGTCAACATGGGTCCGCAACACCCATCTACACATGGCGTACTTCGGTTAATTCTTGAATTAGAAGGTGAAACAGTAACTGAGGCGCGCTGTGGCATCGGTTACCTACACACAGGCATCGAGAAAAATTTAGAGTACCGTTCATGGACTCAAGGCGTTACGTATGTAACTCGAATGGATTACCTATCACCATTCTTTAATGAAACTGCTTATTGCCTTGGCGTAGAGAAACTTCTTGGCATCACAGATCAAATTCCAGAACGCGCCACAGTTATCCGCGTGATGATGATGGAACTAAATCGCATTTCTTCACACTTAGTTGCACTTGCCACTGGTGGTATGGAAATGGGCGCGTTAACTGCAATGATTTTTGGTTTCCGTGAACGGGAATCAGTACTAGATATTTTCGAAATGGTCAGCGGTCTTCGCATGAACAGTGCGTACATCCGTCCAGGTGGAGTAGCCCAAGATTTACCAGCTGGTGCCGTAGAAAAAATTAGTGAGCTAATTAAAGAGTTACCTAACCGCTTTAAAGACACAGCCGACATGTTGGTGGATAACTCAATTTGGCTTGGCCGCACTCAAGGCGTTGGCATTTTAGATCTTGCTGGTTGTATGGCGCTTGGCGTGACTGGTCCAGTATTACGTGCAACTGGTTTGCCACAAGATTTACGTAGAACCGATCCTTACTGCGGATATGAAACTTACGAATTCGATGTAGTCACAAAAGATACTTGTGATGTTTATGGTCGTTTCTTAATTCGTTTACAAGAAATGCGCGAATCGCTAAAAATTATTGAACAGTGTTTAGACCGTCTCAAACCTGGTCCAGTAATGGTTGAAGACAAGCGCATTGCATGGCCAGCACAACTATCCATTGGTTCAGATGGACAAGGTAATTCGCTCCAACATATTCGACACATCATGGGTGAATCAATGGAAGCGCTAATTCACCATTTCAAGTTGGTGACTGAAGGTTTTCAGGTTCCTGCCGGACAGGCTTACAGTGCAGTCGAATCACCACGCGGCGAACTTGGAGTACATGTTGTTTCTGACGGAGGTACTCGCCCTTACCGAGTTCACTTCCGGGATCCATCATTTACAAATTTGCAGGCTGTTGCTGCAATGTGTGAAGGCGGACAAGTTGCAGACGTTATTGCTGCCGTTGCATCAATCGATCCAG
>JACCEB010646529.1_pt1 | contig 25202 bp, 19 predicted proteins | sample 7454761 | NCBI WGS metagenome assembly JACCEB01 (sample SAMN15323454, study PRJNA562643) | freshwater metagenome | isolation source: river surface water | place: USA:Blue River Watershed | collected 2017-08-18
GCAGTACTTGATATAGAATTTCTTAAAAATTCTAAATTATTAAAATTACCATTAGATAATTGACTATTTATTGTTCCTATAACATTATTAGGTCCGGGTACTTCTTCTGGTATTGCTTCTGGTAAATTATTTGTCTGAGATGATTGATTAGACATTGTGCCACCTGATTGAATATTATTTTGGACTAATGTTAATTTAGATGTTATAACAGTGTTATTAGGATTAGTTAATAAACTGAAAATTTCTTTAAAACTTAGTCCTAATGAGAAAATAGAATATGTATCTAATTTATTTAATGTATAATCATTTAGATTTAATTCCATTCTATCATTATAATATTTTCCTACATAAAACATTGACAACCCTGAGAAAATAGGTACTATTCCTGCGAACATTGTGACCATTGAATCTAATCTTTGAAGTAAGAATTTTAGGAAAACAAATGAAGTAAATATAATTTGAATAATAATGAAAACATATATCCATAATTTATCACTTAATATTTGTCTGAATTTTGGATTTGCAAAAGCATTTAATACTGAATCTTGATCAAAAATTGTTTGTTGTGAATTTTTAAAAGTAGGATCATTTAGAACTTTATTTATGAGAGCATAAAAAATAAAAGGAACTGCAATAAAATAACCTAATGATAAAGATGTAAGATTTCTAGCTCGAATAAATTTAATAAATTGTTTTGAATCATCTATTTCTTCATCTTCAATAACTTCTGATTTTTTATATTTCATAGTATTTATTAATATCATATAAATTATTAACCAAACTATAAAAACAATAATATTCATTGGTTTATTTAATGTTTTTTCATTATAATTTTTATAAATAAAACAAAATAAAATAAATAACATAAATATATGTGTAAATGCTTGTCTAAAACCATAAAGAGATTTACCATCAAAAATCTCTTTACCATTATTTGTTTTATTAAAAGTACCTCTTGGTAACATATAAGGCATAATTGTTAAAACAGAAAAAATAAGGAATATTGGTACTAAATATAATTTAGGTATTTCATATTTTATAAAAATTATATAAACTATTATTAAACATATTAAAGATAAAAACAACATACCAAGTGTAAAATTTTTTCTCTTTTCATCAATACTATCATATGGTTCTGATTTAAATTCTTCTTTTGTGTTTTTTTTATTTTTATTATTATCTTCATCATCAGAATCACTATTTTCAAAATCTTCATCATCATCATCATTATTTGATTCATAATCTTCAAAATCTTCATCATCGTCATCATTATTTTCAAAATCTTCATCTTCATCACTATCATTATTATTTTCAAAATCTTCATTTGAATCTTCATCTTCATCATCTGAATCATTATTTTTAAATTTTTCTTCTAAATCACTATCAGATTCATAATCACTATCACTATCATATTGATTTGAGAATTTTTCTTTTTTCTTTTTTGAAGATGATTTTTTGGATGGTGATTCATTTTTTGAAGATGATTTTTTGTTTGATGATTTTTTGTTTGATGATTTTTTTGAAGATTTTTTAGATGATTTTTTTGAAGATTTTTTCTTTTTTTTATCATTAACAGTTTTCTTTTTTGCTTTTTTATTATTTGTTTTTAAATCTTCTTTAACAGCACATCCAGGTGTCATTAATTGTCCATTTAGAGCAGCATCAACATTTTTTGTCATATCTTGACTAAAGAATATAAATACTCCTTTTGATGGGTTAATATAACTTTGAATCATTTGTTTAAAATTTGTAAATTGAGTTCCTGGTAAAATTTGACTTTGAATATTATTAATAACTTGTTTAGATGCATAAAGAGGTGTTTGAAAGATTCTAAAATTGACCATATTATTCATAGGATGTGTATATTCATAAAAATTACGATAACCTTCTCTTGGTAAAAAGTGATTCACATCTATCGGATTGGGTGGTGAATTAATAGGATTAGTACTATTAACAGGTGGTATTTTAGTGATATCACCGAATAATTCATTCATTAATTTAAATGAAGTAAATCTCCAATCATATTGTTGTACAGTATCTACACCTTGAACAAAAGAACACATACAAACATATAATTTATCACCATTTTTTTGTGTTGATGAATAAACAACAAATATTTCCATATCATATACAGTATTATTTACTTTATGTAAACTAGGTGTAGTAAAAAATACTTTTTCTAATTTATAAGTACCCATTCCGTTACTATTTGTAGAATCAGAAGAAGAATCAAAAGCTAATTGAATACTACATTTATAATTTTTTTTTGAATCAATATTTAAAACTAATGCTTTACCAATATTTTTCATGTTTGCAAAATTAACTACACTACATCCATCAATTTCTTGACCACAAAGAGTCATACAAATATTGATAGAACCTTCAATATTTAATAAATAAGGTTTACCGGTAAAAATTTTATTTAAGGTATCATCACCTTGTGAAGATAGTGTTAATATATCATTCATTTATATACTCTAATAAATATATATTTTATTTTCTTTTTGATTTTACGAAAAATATAAAAAATAAAAACAAAAACATGTTAAAAAATTAAATAATTAAATCTTTTTAAATAATAGAGATTTATAATAAAATGTTTTCTAGTTCATCAATCATTCAAATTATATTTATTTTTCTTGTTACAATTTCGATTGCTTATATTTTTGGTTTTATAATAAATAATATGATGGAGAGAAAGTTACAAAATATAACAAATCAAATGCCTTATCAAATGGAAAGATTTTTAGAAAAGTTTGAAAATAAAAATAATCAACTTCCTAAAGAAAAAATTGAATTGGTTAAAACTTTAGTATTAGATAGTGAAGATAATGAAGATGGTGTTCGTGTTTATAAAGATATTACAAATAATAAAGAATTAATCGGTCAATTTGACAATGAATATTATGAAAATATGGATTATAAAAATAAAGTTAATGGATTTGATTCTGGTTATGAACCTCAAAAAAATATTGATTGGTCAGCTTCAAATAATATACAACAAGCTTGTTTTAAAAATCATGTTCATAATAAAGCTAATAAAAATAGTGAATGTTTTTATGGTACAACAAATTATGCAGATCCTCGTGATATGACACCAATTGATTATAAAGTATATATGATGAATTATCCTCCAAATTTTACTTTACAAGATTATGTAAATTGGTTATGGTGTTATCAAAATAAAAAAGATAAACTTCCTTATAATCATTTGAGAAATCTTGAAAAATTAGAATTAGGAAAAGAATTAAAAGCTGAACCAGGTGTTTTACCACCTCCTGGATATTATTTTCCTCCAATGAATGCTGAAGATTATTTTAATACTTTATATAATGATCAAAATGAATTTAATTTAGCTGAAAATTTAAATTCAACAACAGCTTCTATGTTAGGTTATAATTATAATGATTATTCTGAATTTTCTCAAAATAGAGACGTTTATGGTGTATCAGGTGATTTAAGAAATCCTGATATTGGACTTAAAAAAACTGCAAATGAAGTTGATACATATATTATACCACATGATAGTCAAAATTTAGCAATTGAACACAAATATAAACCATATCATGTTAAAAAGATTGAAATCTAAAGATCTTTTTCTTTTTATTAAAAAAGAAAAAGGATCGCAAAAAGAAAAAGATTAAATTATTTTAAATATTTCAACTTAAAAAAAAATGTATATATATATTTATAAATTAAAAATATTAAAATGCATGTTATTAAATCATTTGAACCTAAAATGGTTTTAGACCTTATATTTAAAGATAAAGAAATATTAAGATATTCTTTAATTATGACATCGTTTTTTACATTAACTGAATTGTTATATAATAAAAATAAAGATATTAAACAAATAATAATTGGTTATCCTATATCAGTTTTTTCAAGATATATGTTATATCCAACATCAGGAATATTAGATTTATTAAAAACATTTGGTATATTTACAGATAATAAGTATATAATGTAAATAAAAATTTATCAAAAAAATATAAAAAAAATAAAAAAGATTTTAATTATTTATTAATTCATAAATTTGAATTAATAATAAAAATTATTTTAAGTTGAATTAATATAAATAATACTATTTTTTGATTAATATTTTTTTTTACGTTAAAAAATATACGTTTATAATGATTTAAAAAAAAATGAATTAAATTTAAATATAAATTTTTTAATTAAAATGAATATTAATATTGATAATTTTGATAATATAATGGATGAAATAACGAATCGAGAAGATTTACGTGATTATATTCACGAAATCCATAATTATTTAAGAAATTCAGGTGCAGCATTTGGAATGAATGCATTAAAAATGTTTAATTTTTTTTATGGTTTATCATTAATTGATAAAGATGAAAAAGTTTTTCAAGAATCAGGTTTATCAGATATTTGTAGATTTAAAGAATTGGTAAAGATTAAAAATCCAAATGCACGTTTAGTACGTGTAGGTGAAATTTTAACAGAATTATATCAATGTGGAGCAAGTGATAATGAAAAATTAAGAAGAATGGAAAAATTATTATTTTATGATATTCCTCAAGAAATTCATTGTAGTATTTACAATGAATTAATTAACAGAGTTAAAAATATTCAGGATTCAGAATCGAATGATAATAAAATAACAATGAAAAAAAAATTTCAATTATCAGGTAAAACATATGAATATTTTATTGGTAGAGACAAAGCAGCTATTCAAGATATGGGTGCTTATTTTACGGATCGTCATATTGTTAATTATATTTTTGAAGAAAAATTAAAACCGCAATTAAATGAAGATAATTCAATTAAAAGTATGATAGATCCTTTTGGAGGTTCAGGTGGTTTTACAATTGGATATATTAATTATTTAAATGAAAATTTTAAAAATGAGATTGATTGGAAAACAGAGATTGATAAAATTAGTCATGTTGATATGAATAGAGATGTTGTAAAAGTAGCTTCAATTGAAGCATTTGGTTTAACAGGTGCAATACCAAATTTAGATTCAAATTTTATGACAAAAAATTCATTTAAATATGATTTTATAGACCTTAATAATTTAAATAATGAATATTTAAAATATGATTTAGTGATAACAAATCCTCCTTATGGAGGAGATAAAATGAAAAAAAATCATAGTATTATTAAATGTGAAAAAATTATTAAATTTAAAGAATTAAAAATAGCTGAAAACAAAAAAAAAATAGCTAAATGTACAAATGATAAATTAAAGAAAATTTTAAATTATGTAAATAATCAATATTTTGAAGAAATTAATAAACTTGAAAAAAAAATTGAAAGTATAAATGATTGTAATGATGATAAAAAAGTTCAATTTTCTGAATGTTCGGGAAGAATTCAAAATTATGCAATTCATAATGAATTAGCATTTGAAAAAAAAAAAAATATTAAAAATAATGAAGGTCAAAATATACCAACAACTATTTATGAATCATCTTTAAATGATAAAGAAGCTTGTTCGGTTGTTTTAATGATGGATTTATTAAAACAAAATGGAACGTGTGTAGCTGTTATTAAAGAAGGATTCTTTTTTGATTCAAAATATTCAGAAATTCGTAAAAAATTGGTTGAAAATTTTAATGTATCTGATATAATAAGTGTACCAGAAAAACAATTTGAAAATACACCAACAAAAACAAGTATAATTATTTTTCATAATACAAATGAAAAAACATCAGTTATTAATTTTTATGATTTAGAAGTTGAAAAGGAGGAAAAAGATGTTTTTAAAACAAGTATTTTAATTGGTGATTCTGAGTTTGATTTAGAAGATGATGAAGATGAAGAAAAATTAATGAATCAATTTGATTTTGAAAATAATAAAAATCTTCCTATATTTAAAACAACAATTTTAAAATTAAAAGATGATATTAAAGATGATGGAGTTAAAGAAAAATTAATTGTATCAGTACCAGTTAATAGTATTCATAAAAATAATTATTCTTTTAATTCAAAAGAATATAATAAAATGAATATTATTTTTAATGAAAATTATGAATTAATAAATTTTGGTAATTTTTTTGATTCTCAAAAAGGTTATGCATTTGAAAAAAATGATTTTAAAGAAAAAGGAGAATATAAAATAATAAAAAATTCAGATATAAAATCAAATATTTTATTAGATATAAATAATTATTGTTATATTGATAAATCAGATAAATTAACAAAATTTGAAGTATTTAAAAATGATTTATTAATTGGACTTGTTGGTGATGTTGGAAAAATAGGTATTTATTTAGATAATAATAAAAGTTATTTAAATCAAAATACTGCTATTTTTAGACCTAAAAATATTAATTATACATTTTTATTTACTTTATATAAAATTTTTGATATTGAAAATAATATTAAAAAAGAAGCTAACGGTACTAATCAAAAATCAATATCTGTTTTAGATATTCAAAAACAAAAAATAGCTTTACCAATTAATGAAGAAAGAAGAAATTATTGGGTTAATACTTCAAAAAATTATTTAGAATCATATATTAATTCATTTAAAGAATTAAGATCTTTAGAAGAACAAATTATGAATAAAATTAATGAAGTTATTGAAAGTGGAAAATATCAAATGAAAACTATTAAAGAATTATGTGAAATTAATTATGGAACACGAATTGTTAAAAAAAATACTGAACCAGGAGAATATTATGTTTATGGTGGAGGTGATAAAACATTTACAACTAATAAATATAATAGAGATGGTTTTAATGTTTTAATAGGTCGATTTGCTATATCTGAAGAATGTATTAGATTAAAATATGAAAAGTTATTTTTAAATGATAGTGGAATGACTATTGAATCAAAAAATAAAAATATTAATTTATTAAAATATATTGGATATTATTTATTCAATAATCAGAATTTGGTAATGAATTGTACAAATGGTTCAATTCAAAAAAATGTAAATATTGATATGTTTAAAAACTTAAATATTCAAATACCTTCAAATGAAATTTTAGAAGAATTTAGTGATTTATTTAAAAATGTTGAAAAATATTATTTATTAACTCAACAAAGAGAAAAAGAATATGAAGAATTAATTCAACAATTCAGAAATGAGTCAATTAAAGAAATAGTATTTGGAAATTTTGAAAATGAAGAACAGAATACAGAAAATATAGAACAAAAATCAATATCATCTAAAACAAGTTCAAGCAAATCATCAAAAACTAGCGCTAAAGCTTTGAAAAAAGATGATAATATACCTTATTGTAAAGCTATTTTAAAAAATAAATGTAATTGTACAAATAAAGGTAAATTTGATGGTTATTGTGGTAATCATAAATCACAAGCTAAAAAAGAAATTGAAAATGTACACCCTGATATTTTAGCCATACAAAATAGTATTGTATCTACAACAGATAATTCAATTATTAAAAAAGAAGAAGTTAAAAAAAGAGTTTTAAAGAAAAAAAATTGAAAAAATATATAATAATTTAAAATTTATTATTTAAAGATTTATTATTTTATTTTATTTACCAATTTTACTATTTTATAATTTTACAATTTATAATTTTTTTTATTTTTATAATAATATTAAGTTTTTTAATACTATATAACTATCTTTTTATATATTTTTTTTATAAAAAATATTATATTATTAATTATTTAAATTTATTTTGATATGGTAAAATACTATGTCTAAATTCATTTGTAAATGATGTAAAATCTAAATATAATTCTTCTGGGTAAAGAGGTAAATTATGTTTTAAACATTCTTTTAAATAAATATTTAAATCAAACAATTTTAAATCAGTACATTTATTTGTCCATTGAGTTTTTGTTAATGGATAAATTGTTATATCGATACCTATAAAATCATACCAATTTTTCCAAAATCTACCATATTTAATTTTAGGTTCAATAGGGAAATTTTTTTCAGGATTATTAATACAATATTGATTGTATTCTTCAATAGTATGAATATTATTTTTTTTTACAAAGAATTTTAATTTATTAAAATCATCAATATCATTAAAATTAAAATGTTTTTCCCATACTTTTTCAAAACTATTTGTTAGATTTTTCCAATCAATCGAATGAAGTTCTAATCCTTTAATATCAATTGATAATTTTTTATCATTATTAAGTTTTAAATGAATCATTTGCGAATCTGGATCAGGTTCAAAGTTTTTTAATATCTCTTCATATTTGCTAACTTTAATTTTAGATAATTCATAATTTTCACCAGAATCAATATTATCATCTAATGATAATTCATATAATCTTAAATAATATTTTATTAATTTATTTAATAAACTATGTATTTTTTTTGTATTCTCTTTATCTTTATCAGATTCATTCATATTTTCTTTTGGTTTAATACAACAATCTAATATATGACCATTTGTCTTTTTACCTTTAGGATCTGTTCTTAATACTCTCCCAACTGATTGAATAAATGGGATCTCTCCTCTTTCTTTTACTTTATCCATAAACAATGCTCCACATAAATTTGGTATATCTGAACCTTCTCTAAACATATTTGCACAAAACATTATTCCTGTATTATTTTGTTTGTAAAATTCATTGTAGTCTTCATCATATTCATTTTCTACTTGAGAATGATAAATATAACTATTTAAATCTTTTAAATTCGTATAATTTACTTTTGTTTTATTAAAAGAATCATACATATTTTCAGCGATTTTTACATATTTACACCATATTAATACTTTTTTGTAAGTGCATTTTTCAATCATATTATTAAGTGCTATCATCATTGATTCAAATTCGTTATTTGAAAAATGAGATATACCCTTTTTACCAAATTTATCTACATAAAACCAATGAAAAACTGGTTCTAAAATAAAACCTTCTTCGATTGCTCTTTTTAAATTGCATTGTGATAATAAATGTAGTTGATTTTCATTATCTGGTTTTGGATAAACATTTATTAATCTATTAATATTTTTTCCTGTTTCCCATTTTTTACAATTATCTTTATTAAGTTCAATTGTTATTTTTTGTGTTGTTTTTCCTTCTCTGAATGGTGTTGCAGATAACCCTTGAATTTTTGCATTCCATTTTTCTTTCATATGTAAAATTAATTCATATGTTCTAGGAGCTGGTGTTGAATGACATTCATCGTGAACTACTAATTTAGGAGCATTATTATGAATTAATTCTTGATATTTAAATTTAAATCTTGAATCATTTGAATTTGTGGTTAAAAAAGCTCTGTTTACAATAATAAATTTAGGTTTTTCATTATTATAGTTATTTATATAACTTGTCCAATTATTAGGTTTAATAGATACTAAATTAATAACATGAAAATCATCCATATTTATTATATTATTTTTCTTCCAAAAATTAAAATTCTCTTTATGATAAACATAATGACCTTTTTTATTTCTGTTAAAAAATAATTTTTCTGGTATATCTTTTCTTTCACATAACCACATAATTGAATCATCTGGATATTTATCATGATATCTTTTAATAATATTTAAAGCCATTAAACTTTTACCTGTACCTGTTGCTTGAGAATGAATACCACTCTCAAAATCACAAGCTACTGCATTTTCAATACCTTCAATTTGATTAACTTTCCATTTAAATTCTTCTTCTTCAAAAGACTCTGATAATTCGTTATTATCTTCATTCATATCAATATTTGAATCATAATCTTCTAAATAAAAATCACTATCTTCAGAATCTAAATCAGATTCTGAACTATTATCATTTTTTAAATCTAAATCAGAATTATTAAAATCTGAATCATTATCATAATTAATTGTTTTATCTGAATCAGATTCATTTGAATTTTCATCTAAATTTTGTACTTCTTTATTTAAATCAATTAAAGTTAAAACATAAAGTACAAAAGTTTTGAATTCAGTTAAATCATAAAATTCAATTAATTCTTCTTTTGTCATATGTTCTTCTTTAATATGTTCTTCAATTAAATTTTTAAAATCATTCATTTCTTCAATATTATCAAATACATCAAAAACTTCTAATAAATTTGGAAAATCTGTAAATAATTTAGAAAAAATTCTTTTACAATTCTTTTTTTCATCAATATTTTTTTCTTCAATATTTAAATAAATTTTAAAACAATATTCAAAATCTGTATAATTTAACTTCATTTTATTTATTTAATTCTTAATTTTTTATTTATCTTTTAATTATTTTATTTAATTTTATTTCATTTTTTTTATTTAATTTACGTTAAATTTATAAATTATTTACGTTTAAAAATATCATTTTAATTTAATTTAAAATAATTTTTATAATAAATAATAAATAATAAATAATAAATAAAATGAAAACACAAAAACAAATTTACGATTATATTAATCAAAATATTACTATTTTATCTTATGAAGAAATTCAAAATAATATCTTAAATTATATATCTATTGAAGATTTTTATTGGATATGGAAAATTTATAATAAAAATAATTATCAAAATAATCAAAATAATCAAAATAATCAAAATAATCAAAATAATAACAATTCAAAAATCGATTTTGAACTTAAAGAAAAAAGAAAAGATTTTAAATTTAAAAATAAAATAAAAAAAATGTATAATTCAAAATGTTGTATAACTGATGTACCTTTAGATGAATGTGAAATAGCTCATATTGTACCTTTTTCAAAATGTAATGAAAATGATAAGTATAATGAATATAACGGATTAATTTTTAGTGCAAATATTCATAAATGTTTTGATAAATATTATTTTTCAATTAATGAAAATAAAGAAATAGTTGTTCATCCATTAATTATATCTAAAAATTATTCAATATCAAAATATAATGGATATATTCTTAATGATATACCTAATGAATCATTAAAATATTTAAAAAAACATTATGAAGAATTTTTATCTAAAAATATTTAAGCAAAAGGTATATAAACTGGTGTTGTATCAAGATTATAAATAGTAACTCTATATGGTTCCTTTACACCTTTCAAGAAGACAGTGTCTGAATCACCTAATTCATCTGTTTTATTTTTAGTAATAACTGGAATATATACACCTTGTTGATTAATAGTAAAGTAATTATAGTAATTATTTTTATTGGGAATTCTATATAAATTCATCATTTGATTTGCATTTCCAAATATTTTGTACACACTACCAACTAATTGAGGTTTTTGTTGATCAATAACTCTAATATTTCTTGGAGCAATATTAGTATCAGATATATCAATAGGTACAGGAGGATTAGCAATAGCCACTTGTGTTCCTCCTAAACCAGGTGTATTTCTATAACCTGTACCAATAACTTGGAAAGGAAGTTTTAAATTAGGATACCAAGATTGATCATAAAAACCTGGCTTTTTATAAGGATATTCAAGTTGATTATATACTTTGTTAAATTTTTTATTTTTTATAATTTCCATTGCATTATTACCTAAAATAACAGGATTTTCATCTTCAATTTCTTTATAATTAACAGATTCATAATCGGGATTTTCGTTTTTACTAGCATTTTGCATATTTTCTTTTTTTTGGAAAATACATTCTAAGCATAATTGGTCATAAAATTTAACATAAACTAATAATAATAATATAATTACAAATAATATTACTATATATACATTATTTTTACTTAAAATTAATTTATCGTTCATTTTTATTTATGTTTCTAATTATAAAAAACATATTTTTATAATTATTTTTATATATTAAAAATCATTTAAATTATTTTTTATTTTTTTTAATTTTTGCAACAAAAATTGCATTTTCCAGTATTAGTACTATTATCAATAACTATTTTTGGTGTTTCTTTAAATCCACTTCCTCCTTTAACAATATTTATAGATTTAATTAAACCGTCATCACCAATAATAGCTTTTAATTCAGCTCCACTTCCTCCACCTCCACCAATAACTGATAAATTATAGTTTTTTGTAGGATTATATCCACTACCTCCGTCAACAATAACAACATTACTTATACTTCCATTACTAAGTTCGGCAACAAAAACAGCAGGTTTAGAAGCAGATACATTACCACAAGTTAAAGTCATACCACTTGGAAGACCTTGAATACCGATAGAACCCATTTCAGTATAATCACTAGGACAAGAGTCATTAAAAAAATTACATTTACCAAATCCCATATTATGAGATGGTTGTTGAATAGATGAAGATTGATTTTCAAATTTATCTTTTAAATTTCGTTGTTGAATTTTAGGTTGATTTTGTTGATGATTTTGATGATTTTGATGATTTTTTTTGTTATTTTTAAAAGTGTCATTTTCTATATAATTTTGCATTAATTGTTTAGTATTATCAGTATAAATAGTTGATGGATATTCTTTAACACCTCCTCTTTGACCTTCCAAACTATTAGATTGTTTTTCGACTTGTTTTTGTATGGCATCATTTAATACTTTATTTTTTACATCTGGATTATCTTGGAGTACTTTATTTTTATTTAATTGATCTACAGGCATAATTTGTTTTAATAAATCTTTATTATCAGAACCATTAAAATCTGAACTATCTCTCATTGTAGTTTTAACATCAGAAGTTTTCATTGAATTAAATTTTTTAACTTCCGGATTATCAGTGAGTCCTAAATCAAGTCCTAAAGAACTTAAATTAATAAAATCTTCTCTTTTATCTTTATTCCAATATTTAGAATTATCAGTATTTAAAAATGATGTAAATTTTTCAACTCTTTTTTCTGCACATAATGATAAAAGATATAAAGGTATAATAATAATTAAAATAATAATAATATATTTAACCCATTTATTTTTTAAAAAATTATTTATATTTGATTTCATTTGTTTCTATTTTTATATAATATTTTTTTATAAAAATATTATATTATAAAAAATAATTAAAATTAATTAATTAATAAATCTTCTGTTTGAACTGCTTTATCTTCGAATGTTTTAATTGTATTATTTGTTTTTTTTTTTAATTTTATTTTGTTATTTTTATTTTCATCTTTTTTCAAAGAATCAATCGATTCTTTAGAAAGATTATCTTTTTTTTCGATTAAATTTAATTCGTCTTTATCTGTATTTAATTGAATATTAAAATCTGTATTTTCAATATTAATATTTAAATTTTTGTAAGAATAAAAAATATAATTTTCATTTTTTAAACTTTTATTTTTATTTTCATTAATTTGTTTATAAGAATGAATCATATCATAATTAAAATACAAAAAATCTTTTCGATAATAAGCATTTATAAGTTTAAGTGATGACTCATTTAAATAATCCATATAATTAATTTTTTCTTTGTTTTTTACTTTATTATTTTCATTTTGATTTTTAGTTTGTGAAAAATCAATATAACCATATTTTTCCATATCATTGTTTAATGATTCAGTTCTTAATATAATAATATTTTCGTCAATAAAACCATCATTATTAATTAAATAATGATACTGAGGTACTCTATGATTATCATAATTTTCATTTCCATTAAAAAACTTTTTAATTGCTTTAAATACATCATTTTGATTTGAATTATTTTTGATTAAACTTCTAAAAAATAATTCACTTACTAAACGATGATATGGATTTCTTACAACTGCAAAAATTTTTATATTTTGAAAATCGACACCTAACGCATTTTTTTTGTCACGAATCTCTTTTAATGTACAATGTTGATAACTATGTTTAAATAAAGGTCCAAATAACCATAAAGATTTTAAATCACGTGGTATTTGATATTTTCTATATAAATATTCTTCAACTGTTGTTCCTCCTGTTTTAGGTATATGAATAAATAGTAAATTTAAATTATCATTTTTAAAATAAGGCATTTTAAATGTTTTTTTAAGTATATAATAAATACATAAAAAATAAAGATAAAAAAAACTAAATAAATTTAATTTATTTTTTATGATTTTTTAAGTTGAATAATATAAATAAAATAATAAATTATATTTTAATCATATTATAATTGAATAATTCAAAATCTTTTTTATAATATTCATTTATTAATTGAATAGAATCATTATTTAAATATTCTAAATAATTTTTTTTTTCATTATTATTTAAAAATGGATTAATTTGTGTATGAATATTAAAATCATTAAAACCTAAATTTCTAAATTCTTCATTTAAATTTTCATTGCGAAGTATAATTATATTTTCATAAATTATACCATTATCATTTATTATATATTTATATTGAGGTAAACGATGATTATCATAATGATTCTCTCCTTCTAAATAATTTTTAATAACGTGATAAACATAATTTTTATCTTTTGATTTTTCATCTTTTTTTAAAATTTTTTGAAAAAATAATTCACTCATGATTCTATCATATGGATTTCGTACTGTTGCTATTATTTTAATATTTTCATAATCAATTTTAAATTTTTCTTTATTTTTATATATTTCATCATATGTACTATGTTGTAAACTATGCCCTTTTAAATTAGGTACATAATATTTATTATATAAACTTTTTTCATTTAAATCAATCTTATATTTATTTGATAAATATTCTTCTATACTTGTACCTCCTGTTTTAGGTATATGTATTAATAGTATATTTATTTTATCATTTTTAAAATAAGGCATTTATTTTAATCTTCTAAAATAATTTAATAAAAAAATAAAAAATTTAAAACTTATTTTATTTAAACTAAACCTGTACCACCAACATTAAGACCAACCAATCTTGAACCAATACCTAAACCTGTACCTAATCTTGCTGCACTACCAATTGAAGGTGAATATGTATCAAGTAAAAGGAAAACAAGAGCAGCTGTTATACCAATAATAATAACTTCTTGCCATGATAATTTCTTAGATACAAAATAAGCTACAAAACCTACAATAATACCTTCAATTAAATATTTAAGTAAACGAATGAAAATTTCACCAAAATCTAAATTATTCATATTTATCTTCTTCTATTATTTATTCAATCTTTTTTTCTTAAAAATTATAAAAAATATAAAATTTTATAAAATTTATAAAAAATTATTTTTCTTTAAATTGAATTATTACAATATAATATTTAATAATTTATAAAATGAATAAAATAAATAAAAATAAATGCGTTTAATTGACTTAAAGAAAATATAATTTATATTTAATAGAAAAAAATGAGTAAATTTACAACATCTGTTCCTCAAAACGCAATTGAAGACTATCTTGAAGTTGATGACCCTATCCCAGGTCAAAACTATGCGTGTCTTTCTTTTATAACACCTGAAAGAGTTTTAAAAAGAAAAGAATCATTTAAAAATGCTAAATTTTTAGAACATATTTTTACAAATGATGACCGTCAAACTAAAGAGATTCGTGAAAAACTTTCAAGTGGTGATAAGAGTGAATTTAGTTATGAAAAGATTCATGAAATGTATGAAGATTGGAAATACACTCGTGACCAACAACTTGAAGAAGAATTCCATAAACTCCAAAACTTCCAAACTACTGTTCAAGGTATTAAAGTAAGAGGTGTTTATTCAACTGAAGCTGAAGCACGTATTAGAGCAAAGAAACTTCAACAAAAAGATAAAAATTTTAATGTCTTCGTTTCAAGCGTTGGCTACTGGTGTCCTTTTGATCCTAATCCTGAAGCAGTAACAGACCAAGTACATCAAGAAGAACAATTAAATACTTTAGCAAAGGAATATTTCAATAATCAATCAGGAAAAGATGAACTTTATGAAAAGATGAAACAAGAACAACTTGATAAAGCTCGTAAAGAACTTGAAGAAAGAAAAAAGAAACTTCGTGAAGAGACATCAATGGAAGTAAAAGAAACTACACAAGAAGATATTAAGAATGTTGAAGAACTTCGTAAGATTGTTGATGAATCTGATGCTGCTTTCTATAAATCTGCTAAAGATGAAGCAGAAAAGGTTAAAGCTGAATCAATGACTAATCTTGAACAAGATGATCCATGGATTCAAAGAAAGAAACAACAAGAAGCTTCAAAACAATCTGATGAATCAGCTTAAATATAAATAATTAATAAAATTTGATAAATAAATATTTTTAAATAAATTATTTTTAATATAAAAAAATAATGATAAATAAATAAAGAATAAAAATGAGTAATTTTAAAGATTATGATGAGGTATATCCAAATATTTATATAGGAGGAAGTGATTCATCAAAAGATAAAGATTTTATAAAAAATGAAAATATTCAAATCATCGTAAATTGTACGAAAGATTTAAATAATATATTTGAACCTATTTTTATAAATCCTATTGAAGAAGCACCAGAGGAAGTAAAAAAATGGATTAAAGAAAATACAGTAAAATATTATCGTTTACCAATTGATGATAATGGTAAAAAAGAAGAATTAGATAATTTTTATAATTTTAGTCATTTAATTATAAAAGAATTAGTTAAAGAATATCAAGATGGAAAAAAAATATTAATACATTGTTTAGCTGGTGCACAAAGAAGTTGTTCTCTTACTGCTTATTTATTAATGAAAATAACAAATAAAAAATTAGATCAAGTATTTGATATAATTATTAATAAAAGAAAACAAGCATTTTTTTTTGGAAGACAATATAATTTTTTACAACCATTAAAACAAATTGAAAATGATTTATTTAATTTTCCTTTAACCATTATGTAAATTCATAAGGTAAAACATGATTAATATTCTTTGGTGATTTACTATTTAAATCAATATTTTTTTCAATATAATCTTTTAAAAAATCATCTATTTTTTGAAAATTTAATTCATTATCTTTGGCATCTAATATTATATTAAACTTCCCATTTGGTATTTTTTCAATGCCTTTTTCACTTGCATGATTTAAATTGTTAATATGATTAATATATGTATCTGGATATGTTCTTTTTAAACGATAAATTTGATATTCTGGTTCAATATGTATTTTTATAAAAATAAAATCATCATTTTCTAAGGCTGCAAATTCATTTTCATATCTACAATCTTCTACTATACAATGTGATTTTTTTGTGTCTTTCATTAAATATTTAACCCATACATCTTCATCTATTGAACGCATCAAAGTACCAATAGTTTGTAAAAGTTTTCTATCTTTTTTTTCAGTATTCATATCAAATAAATCATATGCTAATTCATAAACTTTACCTGCAAATGTATGACTTCTTAATTCAATATTATATTTTTTTAACAAAAAAGATTTAATATGATTTGATAATGTTGTTTTACCAGAACACATTTTACCCATTATAGCAAGTTTAATATATTTTTTTTTATTTATCTCCATTTTTAATATTGTATTTATTATATTTAATATATATTATTTATTTTTTTAAATTTAATTATTTAATAAAATTAAATTCCAATCAAATAATTTAATATATTTTTTTTTTAATTGATTTATTTTAGATAAATTTTCATTATTATAATATAAATTTTTTTTTTTTATTTTTGTTAAATCTAAAGATATAATATATTCAATCCATTCTATATCATTTATATGAATATAAATTTCTTCTGCATTTTCAATAATTTTTCCATATAAAAAATATGGATCATTATTATTATACCATGATATAAAAAATGGATTTTCAAAATCATTTATTTTTTTATAAAAATTAAATAAATATATATATATTGCATATTCTGAATCTTTTAAATGATAATATGAAGAACAAAAAATATAAGAAAAATTATTAAATTTATCAATATGAAAATTATATAATTCGTCTTCTTTTTTTATAAATCTATTTAAATTTAATTGTTTATGATTAATTGAAAAAGGGATTGAAAATATATTTTCATATATTAATTTAATATTTTTAATATTTTTTAAATCAATAACTTTTATTAAATTATTATTATTTTTAAATTCTTTATTTTTTAATAATAAATTTTGTATAATATCTTCATAATCTATTGAAATTGAATTATTTAAATTATCAGAAATAAAAGAGTTTATCTTTGAATAACTTAAATCATCTTCAATTTTTATTATATTATATTTATAATTTTTTAAAAAGTTTATTTGATCAAAGTCTTTAACTGATTTATAAAATATATTATCAACATTATTATCATTATTATTTTCAATTAAACATATGTTTGTCTTTAAATTATTTGGAATAACAAATTTAAAAAAAAGATTATCATATGAATCAAAATAATTTATATTGTTTATTTGAATATATATTTTATTATGAGTACTATATAAAAAAATAGAAACATTATAAATATCCATTAAATACTTAAATAAATTATGTAAAGAATAAAATAAATATAAATTATTTTTATCAATATTTAAGATATGAATTTGTATATTTTCTTTGAATATATCATTTAAATACATTATTTGAAATCTATTAACTATTAGAATAATTTATCTTTTTTTTTTATTTTAAATTTAAAAATAAAAATTATTTGAAAGTTTTATTTTCATGTAAAAAAATATAATATATAATTAGGATAACTATTTAAATAATGACTTGTATTCATATTATCATAAATGCATTAATTATAATTTTCGTTTTACATTTTATTATCAGTAGTATTAATTTTAATCAAATATTAGGTAATCCAAATAAAACAGTAGAACGTTTTTCATCAACTTATGAAAATACAGCTCCACATAAAGGATTAGTTGAACTTGATAGTTCTTTAGAGAATAAAAATATACAATTATCTGATTCAATTAAATTTTTAACAGAAGATACACAAAATGAATTAAATGAACGTGATGATGATTTTAAGAAAAAATTAATGTCATTTATTCAAAAGAAAGAAGATTCAAATAATCAAGAAAAATTTAAAAGTTTTGAAGAAAAAAATGTTTTACCTGTTTTACCATCTAATTCTTTTACTTCAAATGAAAATATACCTAATTTTGAATCAAATGTTCTTAATGTTCAAAAATTTTATAAAAGAGATTTAAGTGGTGATAGTCTTGATAATTTAGATGAAAAACAACTCAAAAAAGCTTCTGAAAGATATTCTAATGAAATATCTCATCAAGGAAGAGTACTTAAAGAAACACCAATACCAAATCTTGCTGATGATGTAAATGATAGTCGTGATAATTATGGAAGAATATCTACTAAAAATCCACCAACATGGCAATATAAAAATGAACTTCCAATGAACGGTGGAAACATGGGAGGTATTGTTGGTTTTGATTCTTTAGAATCTCAATTTCAACTTTTTAATGGTGGAGAATTAAATATGCAACCTGCAAATTCAGCAAATTTTGATATTATACCTCATGATGATTTAAGAAAACCTATTGTTTATGAAAATTAAAGATTAAATATTTTTTTAAGTTGAATTTTATTTAAAATAAAAAATATAATTTTATTTTAAATTTAAAAAAAATCTACTATTTATTTTTTTAGATGACATAATAAAAATCAAAGTGAAATTAAGAAAAAAATGAGTGAAACAATGAATATACTTAAAAACATTAAAAAACATAGAAAGAATATAGAACAATTTGAAGAGACAATTAAAACATTTATCAAAGAATTTGAAATGAATGTTAATTTTAATATTCATAATAATATTTATGACTCTTTTATAACTATATATCAATATGAAAATAATAAAAATGGTAACATTCTAAAATATTTAAGACATTTTTATTATTATGATCCTAATGAGGAAGAAGAGATATTAGAAGGAGAGGATGAAGAAGGTGAAGAATCAAATGAGAATGATATTGAATATATTGATAGTTATGAAGAAGACGAAGATGATGATAAAAATAAAAAAAATTCAAAAAATAAAAAAGGTGAAATACGTATTGAAATAACACCAATATATAAAAAAGGTTTTAATCAAAAAAAGAATAAATCAAATGACAAAAAAGAAGAGGGAAAAAGTTTAGAACAAAAAGACAAAAAAGAATTTAAAAATAAAAATGACAAACGAGATAAAAAAGATAAAAATAATTTAAAAAATATAAAACCATTATTATCTTCAATTAAAAAAATCCCATTATTAAAAGATATTCAAAGAAAAATAACAAAACCAAAAAGATTTATTGATTTTAATCATGATATCACTTTATATTATTATATCGCTAATGATAAAAATGAATTTGTTGAAGAATATGGTTTTGAAAATGCAAAATTAAAATATTATGAAGGTTCAGATTTGGAAGAATCATTAGATGATACATTTATGCAACATTGTGATGATTTACATCAAATAGAAAAAAAACCTTTATTTTTAACAAAAGATTATTTTGAACATGAATTTTCATTATTTAATTTATTTACAATTGAAAATAAAAAAGAAAAAATAAAATTAGGTGATTTTTTTAATAAATTATGGATTGAAAATGGAAATATATCTATTTTTGATTCTTATTTAAATTATATTTTAAATAGATTTTTATTATTAGACAAATTTATTAAAATAAATCGTAATGAAGAAGAAGAAGATGATATACAATATATTATTCAAAAAAAAATAAATAAAGAATTAGAAATTGATAATGATTTTTTATATTATATTGGTAAATTAGATTTGGATTTTGGAATAAATAATCGTTCAAAATACACATCTTTTCATGAAATAGGTGTTTTTTTAAAAATTGTATTTATTTTTTTAACTATTTTAGATAGAACAACCTCTTTAACAGATGAAGAAGAAAAAGAAGAAGAATTTTATAATGAATTAAGATTTTATGATATACAAGATGCTGAAAGAGGTGAATTTGAAGAAGTACTTGATAATTTATCTTCTACATTTGAATCTTTTTTTGAATCAGATGATAATGAATCAGATGATGATATTAATAATATTGAGGAAAAAGAATTAAGTTTAATACCTTATTCAAAAAATTTAGAAAATAAACCTTTAAATGATTCAATCAGATTATTTTTTGAAAAAGATGTAAAATCTATATTATTTGGTATTCGAATGAAATTATGGAATGAATATATGACTGAATATATAAATAAAATGTATTATGACAAAAAAACAAATAAATCATCATTTATAAAATATTATGATGATTTTATAGAAGATATTAAAAAATTAATAAAAAACAATTATAATTTAAAAGAGTTAGAAAGTATATTAATAAAATGGGAAGAATTTAAAGATATTCATACATTATATAACGTAATAGTAGGTAATATTATACGTTTACATTAAAAAAAAATATGATTTTTTTTAGTTAAATATTTAATAATAATAATATTAAATATAAAAAAAAAGAAATATTAGAATATAGAGTAGTAGATTTATTTTTTAGTTTTTAATTTGACAAAATGGCTAAAACTTGTACAACTTCTATAAATGATATTAATATTTTACGTAAATATAAAATTTATTTATATCAAATAGTAAAAAAAATTAAGACAAATGATAATTATTTAATAAATGATAATCTACTTAATCAATGTAATGAATTAATTCTTACTATATTAGGATTTAAAGTTTTTGCATTAAAAAAACCAGTTATTTTTAGTCAATATGATTATGATTTTATTGAAAGTTTAGAAATTATGTATAAAGATATGAGAGAAGATAATATATATGATGAAATAATGATCAAAAAATCATCTTTAAAATTTTTAGAATTAATAAAAAAAAAAGAAGAAAAATATAAATTGATTTATGGTTTATAGAATATAAAATAAAAAAAATTATAAATTAAACTAATTATTTTGATAATAAATAAATTAAAAATGAATTGCGGTTATTTAAATAATTATTATTTTTTAAATTTTCAAAACCAATAAAATTTTTACAATTTATAATAAAATGAATATCTCTATATAAAATATCAAAATCTGATTCAGGTATATAATCTCTAAATTCTTCTATAAATCCAAAATCAATAACATGATTATTTTTTTTCCAATAATCTAAAACATCGTTTTTGATTGAATGTTTTAGTACTATATATTTATTATTTATTTTATTGTAATTATTATAAATATGTGTTATATTTTCATCTAAAATATTATAATTTAAATCCACAATTTGTCCATTTTTTGGAAAAGATAAATAATTCAAAAAATCATCAATTATTATATCATTTTTTTTTATTTGTATATTATTAAATATGAGTTCTTTTTCAATTTTAATTGTATTATTTAAATTTATTCTTTGATTATAAATATTTATATTTAAATAATTTTTTATTTTATCTAACCATGATGTTATAAATTTTTGTATATTTTTTTTTAAATTATAATAATCCATATTAAATAATAAATAAAAATTATGTTTTTGAAAATCATATCTTTTATAATAAACAAAAATATATGTCCATATTAATATGTCATTTTCTATATTTTCAGATATTTTTATTATTATGTTTTTTTCTTTTACAGGAAATATAACATTATCATTATCATTTTCTATATTTTTTTTTATATTATAATCATCTAAATAATTAATTAATTCATAATTTTTTTCATTATCTTTATTTTCATCATTATTTATATTAATATCATTATATTGAAATGTATTTTCTAAATGTTTTAACCTTTTATCTGATATTTTAGAAATAAACATATTATTTTTTATTAATTTTAAATTTTCATCTGTTAATACTGTCTGATTATTTATATTATCTTCCCAATTTTTATTTTTATTATATTCAATTTTATTATTTAAATGAATATTGACTTTTTCTGGAAAATAATATTCAAAACAAAAAGGTAAGTTATTTTTATAAAACTCTTTTTGTTCAATATTATAATCTTTTAATAAATATATAAAATTAATTGAATTATTTAAAATATTATTTTTATCATCTTTTAACATAATTTGTGAATCAATTGAAGAATCTTCATTTATATTATAAAAAATAACTTTTTCACAAACTAAATATTGTATTAATGAAAACCAATTCATATCAATTGATATTATAAAAGATGAATTTTTAATTGTATTTATATAATCTTTCCATAATTCTATATAAAATAAATTATTATTTTGAAAATTTGCATTATATATATAGTTTAAATCTTCATATTTTTGAATCCATTTTAAATATTCATCTTTATGATAACCAATAAAAATTATTTTTTCTGTTTTAATTTTTTTTGAATAATTAATCATAAAAGATAATTCATTTTCATTTAAATTGTTATGTAAAATAATTGATAAATAATTTATGTTATTAAGTATATTTGGATTTAATAAATCTTTTATTTTTTTTAAATTAATTTTTATATTTTTTGAATTAATTTTATAATAATAATCATAAATATTAAATTCTAAATTTTTCATATTTTCTATTTTTCCTTCTTCAAAATATTCAATAGAATAAAAAAAATTTGGAAAAAACAGTTTAATCCATTCATTTATTAAATGATTATTATTATCATTATTTTTATTAATTAAAAAATTAATTTTTGGAAAATATGAAAAAGTATCTGAAAATCCTTTAAATATTAATAAATGTATAGGATCAAATATTATATTTATACTCATTTTATTTTTAATCTGTTTTTTTTAAATATTTTTTTTTATTCTTTCGATCTCATGTTTTACCATATCCTCTAAATTATATTTTGGATACCATTTTAATTCATTTATTATTTTTGATGGATCACCATAATATATGCCTATATCACCTGGTCTTCTTTCAACAATTTTATAATTAATTTTTTCTTCAGATATTTTTTCAAACATTTTAATCATCTCCATAACACTAAATCCTCTTCCTGTACCAACATTATATATATTTAAATAATTTTTTCTATTTTCATTTTTTATTAAATCAAATAATGATAAAACATGTGCTTCCGCTAAATCTACTACATGAATATAATCTCTTACTCCAGTACCATCATGTGTATCTTTATAATCATCACCATATACAGATAATTCAGGTATTATTTTTTGATAAACCCTTGATATAATTGGAAACAGATTATTTGGTCGACCTTTTGGGTTTTCTTTAAGTAGTCCATTTGGATGACAAGATATAGGGTTAAAATATCTTAGTATAATAATATTTAAATCAGATTTACTTAAATGTAAATCTTTTAATAATTCTTCTATAAAATATTTAGTACGACCATATGGATTAAAAGGTGAACATGAAAAATTTTCTTTAATTGGATTTTCTTTAGGTGTACCATAAACAGTAGCTGATGAAGAAAAAATAATATTATAACATTTAAATTCTTCCATTATTTTAAGTAAATTAAAAGTAGATTGTAAATTATTTTCATAATATAATAATGGTTTTTCACTAGATTCACCAACAGCTTTTAGTCCAGCAAAATGAATAACTGCTATAATATTATTTTCTGAAAAAATATTATATAATTTGTGATAATCACATAAATCTTGATAATATATTTTTAATTGAATTTTAAATTCATTTTGTATTGCTTCTACGTTCGAAAAATCACAATTTATAAAATTATCAATAATTATCACATCATAATCTTCTTCTAAATTATTCTTTTTTAAATATTCTATCAATTGATAACATGTATGACTTCCTATATATCCTGCTCCTCCAGTTAATAATATACTTTTTTTCATTTTAATTATATAAAATATTATTTATTTATTTTATTTACGATCATAATACTTTAAAAATAATGATAGTAAAAATATCTTATTTTTTTTTTTCCTTATACAATTAAAAATAAGAAAGTAAATTGCATATACTATGTATATATAGTTTATGATATAGTGCTGAATATTTTGGTATTATATCTTTCTTTTCATAATTCATTTTTACTTTATTTTAATTTTTAATATTTTTATAATTTTATTTATTTTTTTTTTTTGTAAAAAAATAACATTTTTTATATATCGTAAAATAAAAAAAAATGAAAAATATTTTTTCTGAATATTATTTACCATATAAAATAATGCGTCCTTGTCCGAGTGGTTAAGGAGCAGCTCTCAAGAAGCTGTGGCATCAGCCGCGTGGGTTCGATCCCCACAGGACGCATCTTATAATTAATAAACACTTGGTATATTTAGCAAGTAAAAAATCATTTATAAAATAAACATAAATATACTTTTTTTTTTAAGTTAAAAAAGAATTAAGAATCATTTATTTTAAATTCAAATGAGTACTTAAAGAATACTTAAAAGAATTTATTTATTTTATTTATTTTAAGTTAAAAAGAGTAGTTAAAGAATTTAAATAAATATTTAAAAAAATAATAACGTAAAAAATAAAAAAACTGAAAAATATTTTATCTGTATTTTATTTTACTATATTAGCAAGTGGACCTGTAGTATAACGGTTTAGTACATTCGTCTTATAAGCGAAAAAAGCGGGTTCGATTCCCGCCTGGTCCACCATCATAATTCATAATTAAAGTATA
>JACCEB011033803.1_pt1 | contig 25196 bp, 21 predicted proteins | sample 7454761 | NCBI WGS metagenome assembly JACCEB01 (sample SAMN15323454, study PRJNA562643) | freshwater metagenome | isolation source: river surface water | place: USA:Blue River Watershed | collected 2017-08-18
AAACAAATGTTCGGGTATAAATAGAATCGGGATTTTCAACCAAATTGGCAGGGCTCCATTTAAAACTGTAATTGGGTTTGGATTGTATATCAAAACCAATAAATATGGTGTCTCCAAAACACAATAATTTTTCTTGTAAATTTTGCTCAATACTTAAATCCAAAAAGTTAATTTCGTCTTTAAAAACACATCCATATATGTCTTCAATTTCTATATTAAACTTACTAAACAAATCATAAGGAGTTAAGGTAGCGCTGGTTTTAGTGGTGTTTGAAACATGTTCGGCTGGCCCCCATGTTGTACTAACAATTTCGGAGATTGGTGGTTTACTAATGCTTCTAAATATTGGTTCGGTGGTACACAAAATGGTGTCGCTATCAAAAATATAATCGTACATTCGGGTTATAAAAAAGGCACTATCCATAAAATTACATTTCTCTTTTTGGTAGGATATATATACCCAAAAAGTATCGCGTAGCGTGATAAATGCAGTATCGTTGGCAGGGTAATTATTTAGTAATGAGGTGAAATTTTTATTTTTACTGATTTTTAAAGAATCGTACGTTGGACTATACCAACTTGGATAATATTTATACACTTCGTTTTCACAGCCAAAAATCGTGTCTATTTTCTGAATAGATTTGGGTACATATAAGTTAAAAATAAAGGTATCTATACAGGCTCTATAATTTTGTGTAAGCGTTAATTGCAAAGAGTTGTTGGAGCTTATAATGGTATTTAAAATTGTATCGTTTTGCACTAAATTTGGCGCGTACCAATTGTATTTGGCGCCATTAATTGCTGATAATTGTTGAGCTAAAATATTGTTTTGATTGGCGCAAATAGTATCTGTAAATTCATTTTCCAATCTGCTGGTTCGTATCACTAATTTTTTAACTATACTATCCCTTAAATTACAAGCATTTTCATCTTCGATTTTTAAGGTTACTGTGTATTCTCCAGGTTGAGTATAGGTATATGATGGATTTTTTAGCGTACTAGTTTCTCCATTTCCAAAGTCCCAAAGGTATTTAGTAGTGTTAAATACCTTGCTTTTGTTTACAAATTCGTAGTTCCAATTTATACAGCCATTTTCTGGTACAATAAAATCTGCGGATATAAAAGGTGTTTGGAAATCAAATTTTAATACACCGTTATTACAATTGGCTAAATTTAATGGTCCGTGTGCATTTTGTGGATGAATGGGCATATCACTATGTCCGCCACAACCAGCACACATACTTTGGTAAATATTTCCTTTTTTATCAAATCTACTGGTGCCGCCATCCACATGTTCTTGGGAAATATTTCCACCAAAAAATGTTGCATAATATAATGCAGATGCATCGTCCTCCAGTACCATAAAATAAAAATCGCTATTATCTGTAGAAGCTTGAAATGCATTACGGGTTACTTCTAATCCTGCAGTTCCTAGTGCGCCCCCTATTAACTGCGGACTTCCCCAACCAGAGAGATAGATTTTGTTGCAAACATCTACTGAAAATGCGGTTGGACTAATATTTACAGTTCTTTCTCCTGTTCCAAAAGTGGTGGACCAAATTCGGGTTTTTATGTCGGGTTGAAATTTAGTAATAAATTGTCCGCTGTTGGGTTTATTGTAAGCTGCATTAAAGATTAAAGAATTTCCATATTTTTCGGATTGACCAAAAATATAAACATTATCTTGAGCATCTGTTCGTATAAAATAAATTTGATCGTAAGCATCTGTTCCAAAGTATCCTGAGTACAACAATTCACTTCCATCCGCTTTAATTTTTGCTAGCATCCCATCGGCTCTACCGCCCGAATTATTTTGTCGGTAAACATCATCTGTAACAATAATATCCGATGAAGTTGTTCCACCTGCAATAAACAAATTGTTGTTTTTATCAATTTCTAAACTGTAAATGGCATCTGCTCCTGTTCCACCGTAATAAGTACTCCAAACGATATCGCTTAAATCGCTTTTTAATTTAGTGATTACGCCATCTTGATTGCCAGAGTATTGGTTTTGAATGGCATTTTTTGTGGGGTAGTTGTTAGAAAAAGTGGAGGATGCAATAATGGGTTCCCCTTCATTACTTAATATAATTTCTCCACGTAATTGGTCGGCGTAATTATATGTTAAATTTCCATTCATATTTAAACCATCATTTCCACTTCCTCCCAAGTAGCTAGATGCTAACAATTGTGTTCCATCAGCGGATAATTTAGTTACCACCATATCTGTTCCTGTGGTATAAAAAATAAAAATTCCGTTGGGTAAATATACAGGAGTTCCTCCGTTATAATTTTTCTTGAATGCATTGTTACTTACAGGAAAATTGTTGGATCCTGTTGTGCCCAAAATATATAATTCACCTTGTTCATTAACTACTAAACTGTGGGGTAGTTCCGACATTCTCCCGCCGATGTAGGTAGAGTATATTAGTTTAGTTCCACTGGTATCGTACTTGCTTATTGCCATATCTGCAACACCATATTCTATCATTCTCCATCCAGAAAAAAAGAAATCTGATGATGCATAACTATTAAATGAAATATCAAAAGCACCTGCACTTACTGGGTATCCAGCACTAAAAACACTACCGCCTGCATATAAAAATCCTAAATTGTCGTAGGTTGCAGTATATCCAAAGTTTAAGGCAGATGAACCAGAGTAGGTAGAGAAAACTATCTCAGGATCTATAACCAATATTTCATTTGGATTATATTTTCCAATTTCAAAAGATACTTCGTTTTTGTTTAAATTATAATAGCTTGGAATGGTACCTTTGCTTTGAAAAACCAATGGTGGAGCATCTTTAATTTCTCCTAAACTTGTGTGTATTGTTAAGCCAAATCTTGAAATATCAATACTATCTGCGCCCAAAATTTTGTATTTGATTTGATTGGGATTTCCACCAGGGTGTACAATAAATTCATATTTTAAACGCTGATTTTCGCAAGTATATCTTAAATCAATTTTTGGATATACCTCTGTTAAAATAACTTCTTTACCTCCTTGTAAATTGCTTGCCCAATTTTTTGGATTATTCCCTAAAAAGTAGTTGTACTTTTCGTCGTTTAGTTTTAATATTTCTTTTGTTTTGGGTGTTTGTATGCCTTCAAATTCTATTTTTACACAATGAAAATGAATGCTATCCACCTCTAAACCTTGATGTAAATTGCTAAAGGCTTCGTGATCATAAAAGCTATAAGTTATTCCTTTTTTATCAATAAAATAATCTCCCCCTGGAATACTGGTTTTATAGTAAACATCTTCGTGCCACTGACCTTTATTTGGGATAAACAAAAATGAACTTTGTGCTTGTGCAAAAAGTGATAAAAATACTAAAGCTAAAAGTATTTTGTTCATTTTTAATTTACGGAGTAATAAATGCAATTTTAATAATTTGTTTTATGAAGCAAATAACAATTTACTTCCCTAAAAGTTTCTGAATTTACTAAAATTTCATCAATTTACGCTTACATTTTGGTGTTAAATAATTAAATTTAAACTGTTTTTAGTTTTGCTTAGTGATTTAAGAAATATTATTTTGGTTGATTTTATTTTTGATTTCCTTTAATTCAACTTCAAATCCACGTAACATTTGTAAAATACTATTGATATTTAGTTCATCTTCACGATATCCTCTCGTGTCAATTTTACAAGTAAATTCCCAAATTTCAATTACTTCGTTTGTATTTATGTAAATGGGTTTGTAAAAGGTGTTATCCGATTTTAAAATTAATATTCCTTGTTCCAGTTGTGCCAAGGATAATCGTTTGTAAACTACACCTTCGGTTTCGGTTACCCAAACATACGTTTGTCCGTCTTTTAAATCTTTTAAATTTTCGATGAATTTTCCAACTACAAAAGAACCATCTCTTACCCATGGTTCCATGGAATCGCCCGAAATTGGAAATGCTCTATGTTTTCCAGAAGGAATAAATGGTAATTTTAATTGAGGTAAGGATGCAATGTACTCAGGGTCTGCAAAACCATTTAAATATCCTGCAGAAGCTTTCATAGGAACTACCTCAATTACATCTTCATTATTTTCGTTGATTAAAACGGGAAATAACACACGATTATTTCCAATTTGAATAAATGCACCATCTCTGGCAGTGGTTAAATCGTGCTTGATTAAGGCGTCAATAGGAATTTTAAAAAACTGAGATAATGCTATTAAGGTTTCTAAACTTGGCTCTGCTCTTCCATCTTCATATGATGCAACTTGCCCGCGAGATAAATTAAAGATATCAGCAAAGTTTTGTTGCGTTAATGCCTTTTTGTTTCTAAGGTATTTGATATTGCTAGGAAAATTCATAAATGTTTATTTATTTTACAAATAAACGAAATTATTAGTGAATTTACACTATTATTTTGTTTAAAAAATTAACAAATTGTATTTAACGAATTGGCTTTAGCGTTCTCTACCAATATCCATTTGTTTGCATCCATGCTTCCAACAGGTTTGTGTTACGCACTTTGTTTTTACATCGCAACGGTGTCCGGCTTCTGTTGTTGCAATACATGGTTTTTCTTGAACAAACCTAGATTTTAGCATATAACTATATGATCCTTCTTTTAAAATATCCTGTTTAATTTCTTTTTTTAAATAATGTGCAATATAATCGGGTAAATCTCCAAAAAATGTAAGGCCAGTTTTAATTTGTAAACTGTCTATGGTGTACATAAATTTCCCTACTTCTGTGCCCATAGGTTGGTTGGGAATAATAAAACCAACGGCAGCCATGTCTAATTCGTTATAAATTAGTACAGCTTTAAAAAAATGACTAGGTATACGGATTTCTCCTTTGTATAAATAACGAGGTTTTTCGTCCAAATACATTGGTCCAGTTATAACATTTACACTATCAAAAATTACTGCCCAACTACGCACTAAATTATCTAATACACGCCATGTAGTTTGGTGTAAATTAAAGTCCATGGGTAAAACATTGGATAAACTGTGCGCTTTTTTCATAAAATCTAAATTGTATCTACCTTCTGCTTGTGGGAACATTTGCGCTAAGGCATAACCTCTGTTGTAAAATTCTTCAAACCTTGGTCCAGCTCGTAGAGCAGGATCTTCATAAAAAACTACATCATTATCTGTATTTCCCATAGCATATTCGGGTTTTAAGGTGTAACCTACCCAATTGGATACTCTATTGCTATAGTTAAATTTATAATAATACACTCCGTTAAAAAGATAATCTTGTCCGTTGGGAACATTAAAGTTTTGTGCCCAAGTAAACTGTGAAATTAAAATTAAAACGAAGAAATATCGCATGGAAATATTTTAATATACTTTGAACAAATTTTGTACCTACAAGATACGAATGGATTGATTTTAAGTTGTATAGCAATTAAAATAATGTTCTAACCTCTTGTTTAACAGCGTCTAAAGCTATTTTGCTAGTATACAATTGTTTTTCGGCTTGTATCTCAATTAGTTTTCGGCTAAAATCCATTGCATCTGCATTGGGAGGAACAATTCCTGCTGTAATACTCACTAATTTTATGGCATCTTCTTTGGCTTTACGAACAGTTTCCCAAAGATTTACAGATACATACAATTGTTGAGTGATGTTGTGGTTAAATTCCTCGGAAATAGTATTGATGATTAAAAACTGAATTTGTTTTGTAGTCATTCCGGGCTTAATTACACGATTTATTACACTAACAGGGTCAATTCTTTCCAAAAGTAAAATTATTCTTTCGTAGGATTGCATACGGATTGGTAATGAAAATTTTACATTTTCTTTTCTTACCTCAATCATTTGTTTTTTGGCTTCGTTGGTTATAAATTTTTGAATCAATACATAAGCCAAACCTCCTGTAATTAAAGATGGTAATGTAAACAACAAAACGGTATTAAAATCTACATTCATAATTTTTAATTTTTTAAATACATTAATTCCTTATATTTTTTAGATAAGTATGCCATTAATTTTGCAATTTTATTCATGGCTGTAGATGTTTCAACTGATATTTCTTGTTTGGATAATTTAAGTAACCAATACATATACAATCCTGTTATACAGCTATCTAAATCATTTTTTGTAGCACCTTTTTGCTTTTTTTTCAGCTCAATGATATCTGATGCACAAATGGTATATAATTGTTTATACTCTCTGTCGTTCATTTCATTAAGTAAACTTTGGTGTAAAAAAGCGAGTTCCATTACAATGTCTTTCGAAAAAGATAAGTGTCCTTCTTTTTCAATACGTTCCATTTTCATTTGTAAAATGATATCTGCATACCATTCTTTTTCTTGCTCAATCGTGTTTTGATCGTATCCTTGCGGACGAATTAATTTTTCTTCAACTATTTGCATATCAAATTGAAAAGCCCGCAATAAATTTTCAACTTGCCAAATTAACAATACATATTCTACAATGTTGTTTTTTTTGGTATCGTTTGCAATAAGCATAATTTTATTTAAAATTTTTATTGATTAGTTTAGCCAAATCTTTTGTAATATCGTTTCTTTCACTTAATGGAACAACTAATCTTATATCCATGTTATCTACTAAAACATAATCTAATTTTAAAACTTCGTTTAAACTTTTAACAGCATCAAAAATAACCTTATCTCTTTCTTGTAAAAATGCTTGTTTTCGTTCGTTTAATCGCATTTCTTCACGTTGTAAATCCTGCTGCATATTTTGTTGTTTTTCCATTAAATCTCTTTGTGCTCCTTCGTAAAAGGTTTGAGAAAGTAAATTTTTACTATTTAATTCCTCTAATTCTTTACTTTTTCTTTTTTGATATTCCATCAATTCTCTTTCTTTATTTTGAGCAGATTGATATAATTTTCTTTCCATATCAATTAATTCTTGTGTTTTTCGGTTTAAATACGGTGATGTTTTTACCAATTCTTCCAAAACAAAATAACCAACTTTTACAGCTTCGGAAGTTCCTGCTGCAGTTTCGATACTGTCTTTAGGTAATGGAATTATTCCGCTACTTGGGATGCTGTCTTGAGTATTTTCGGAAGATTCTGATTTGCTAGTTGATTTAGAACTGATATTTAAAGCTAAAGAAACGATTAGTCCTAATGCTAAAACGATGTTGAAGATTTGTTGTTTGTTCACGATTGTTTTTTTAAATGTTTGTGCGAATATAAACAAGATTTATGATACAAAAAAAAGAGTGGCTTGCCACTCTTTCCTCGAAGTAAAGTCTGTTGAATAATTTTAATTATTTAACAGGTAAAAAGTTTATGCGCATGGATATTTGGTGTGATCCATAATAGCTTGTTAATCCTACTGGTGGCTGACTTAATCCGTAGCTATAAACTAAACGAACAATTCTATCTACATAACCAAAGTTAAATATGTAAGCATTGTTATGCGCTAAACCTGCCCCAATCATTAATTTTTTGTATTTAACTTGATTGTTTAACCATAATCTTTCCCAATCGCCAAACTGTACATAATTTACAGAGGGTACAAAAGTCCAAGAGGACTCTTTGTTCGGTTTAATTTCTGTTCCAGCTTGCGCGCTAATTAAAGTCGGTAAAGTAATATTTTGTGATAATTCATTAAAATTATAACTAACATCATTTAATTTATCTACACTACCACCAACAAAAAAGTTTTTATGGTTGATTAATAAACCTAAACCAATTGTATTAAAACGGATATTAGAGCTAGATACATCACCAATATTTTGATCACCTTTTACATGTGTAAATCCATCACGAGGATCCGTTAACATAAATTCGTTTACTTGTTTCCATTGTATACTTCTGTTGGTATGTGCAAATTTCACAGAAGGTTCTATGGATAATTTTTCCGAAACTTTTATTTTTGGTGAATAAAACATACCATAGGATGTTGTGTTAAAAGTATTGTGCCCAATAATATCTCTTTCAATAAATCCACCAACACCCCCTTTTAACAATTTAGAGTACGTATCAATAGTAATAAATTGTGTAACGTAATTTCCGTTGTTAATTTGTGGCCATTCTGTTCTGTAGTAATATTCCACTCTTAAACCTTCGGTATTTCCTGCAAATGAAGCATTTAAGCTCAAATAAGTACCTTCTTCGTTTGCGTAAAATTGATCTTTAGAATTATTCAATTTAACTGTCAAATCTTTAGGTTCTTTATATTTTAATTTTTTACGTAGAGGCTGTAAATCAGTTAAACCAAGATTTGTTTCTAAATTTTTATCCTTGATACTTAAGCTCGAAAATTTTTTAGAATTGTTTTCAAGTTGTAAAGTTTTAGTATTGCTTTGCACGTGGCTGATATTGGTATGGTTATCTTTATTGGATAAACTATTATTCGCCAACTGTATTACATTTCGCAAAGGATTTTTTTGTAAAGCAATTTGAGATGGAGAAGGATTTTGATTAAATACTGCTGAAGTTTGCATATTTTGCGCGCTTAAACTTTTGTTTCCATCCTCATTAACAATAGTTTGTTTTTGATTGTTTTTATTTACAATTTCCATCGAAGGAGATTGTTGCGTAAATTTTTGTTTATGAGCAACTACTTTGTCTGTTGTATTAATTTTATTGTATACACCATAACTTAACAAGGAAATTAAAAAAACACTTAAGCCCAAACGCCATCCAAAAAAGGATTTAGCTTGTTGTTGCTCGGGCATTAGCAATTCATTTGCATGTTGATACACAAACTCTTCATCCTTCAAATAGGATTTTCCCATGGCATCAAAATCCAATTGATACTCAGGGTTGATTTTAATAAAATTCAAAACTTCGGCTTGTTCCTGAGGATTTAATAAACCCTCATGATACTCAAAGATTTTAAATTCAATATTTTCTTTACTTACCATCATGATAAAATACTTAAATCTTTAATTTGTTCCTTAACTTTTTGTCGGGCTCTAAACAAATAAACCTTCACTTGCGATTCCGATAAATTTAATATATCACCAATTTCTTTATAATTATAACCTTCTCTATCACGTAAAATTAAAATCGTTTTTTGTTGCGAGTTTAAAACCGATATAGCTTTATCCAATATCTCTTTTAACTCAAAATCTGCTTTTTCCTCAAACCCTCTATCAATTTCTAAAGCCTCCATACTACTTGTTCGTCCCTTTTTTTTCACCAAGTTGATTAAGGCATGATATGCAGTGGTAAACAACCACGATTTAACTTTTTCAACTTCAACTTTTTCACGGTTTTGCCATAATTTAAGGAACGAATCTTGAACAATATCATTAGCATCCTCGTCATTTCTTAAGGATTTAAAAACAAAACCATATAACCTATGGCTTAATGTTTTCACGGCTTCATTATACTCTTTATCTGTCAATGCCGTTTTAGTTTTAAGTTGCTCTAACAAGTTTGTTCAAGAATAAAACATCCGAAATGCTAAAATGTTACAAGGATATTTTATTTTTGATTAATTTTTCTCAATTTTACGAAATTAAATATTTTAGCTATGATATCTCAACAAAATTTCAAACAATTATTAAAGGATTTTTTCACAGTAAATCATCCACGTCAGATTAAAAAAATTGATGCTATTGCTAACGAGTTTAAAGGGCAAGAAGTAGAGGTTTTACAATACTTATGTAAAAAGTATAAAGTTGCTACCAGTAAAGTTGCAGGTTTAGATGAAGCGATTTTGCTAAAAGCTACCGCAAAAAAGCAAGTTATTGAGGAAAAAGTTGACGAAAGTGATACAACAACTAATACTGAAATAACTGAAGAAACTAACGATTAATACTTTAATTAATGTTGCAAAGACCACGTAGAAATCGTTATTCGGAAAGTATTCGAAATTTGGTTCAAGAAAATTTTGTTTCGGTTAACGATTTAATTTATCCTTTGTTTTTGGTGCAAGGGGAGGGGATTAAACAAGAAATTCATTCTTTACCAGGAAATTTTAGATGGAGTTTGGATTTGTTACTTACCGAAATTGAAAATTGTGTGCAATTGGGTTTACATGCTTTTATTTTATTTCCGGCTATTCCCGAAAATTTAAAAGATAAAACCGCAACTTACAGTTATCATGAGGATAATTTTTATTTAAAAGCTATTTCTACTATTAAAAACAAATTTCCTAATATTACTTTAATTAGTGATGTTGCTATGGATCCTTACAATAGTGATGGCCATGATGGTTTGGTGGAAAACGGACAAATTTTAAACGACGCTACCTTGCCAATTTTAGGCAAAATGGCAGTGGCTCAGGCTAAAGCTGGAATTGATATTGTTGGCCCAAGTGATATGATGGATGGGCGTGTAGCTTACATCCGCCAATGTTTAGATGCCGAAGGGTTTACCAATGTGGGTATTTTATCTTACTCAGCAAAATATGCTAGTGCATTTTATGGTCCATTTAGAGATGCGCTAGATTCTGCTCCAAAAAGCGGGGATAAAAAATCGTATCAAATGAATCCAGCAAATGCGCAAGAAGCTTTAATTGAGGCATATTTAGATGTTACAGAAGGTGCCGATTTTTTAATGGTTAAACCTGCATTACATTATTTAGATATAATTTTATTGTTAAAACAAAATCAAAAATTACCCATAGTAGCATATCATGTTAGTGGGGAATGTGCTATGTTAAGCGCGGCTTGTGCTAATGGTTGGTTAAATTTTGATAAAGCTATGCCCGAAACTTTGCTTAGTATCAAAAGGGCAGGGGCAAACATTATTATTACTTATTTTGCTAAGGCGTACGCCGAAATGTTAAAAAAATAAATTATGGAAAAATCGCTGATTTTAAATAGTAAATCCATCGAGAAAAAAATTGAACGAATGGTGCATGAAGTACACGAAAAATGTTTTTTGGAAAAAGAAATAATTTTATGTGGTATTGAAGGTAATGGCAATATTTTAGCTCAATTAATTGCAGATGGATTAAAAAAAATAAGCAATTTAAATGTAAATGTTTGCTCTATTTATATCAACAAGGACAATCCTTTGGCAGATACAATTACTTGTACTCTGGATAAAGATTTTACAAATAGCACGATTATTTTGATTGATGATGTTTGTAACTCGGGTAAAACCATAATTTACGGTGCTACTTATTTTATGCGTTACAATGTAAAATGGATTAAAACTTTGGTTTTAGTGGATCGTAACCACAATCGTTTTCCTATACAAGCAGATTTTGTTGGTTTAACAATGTCTACAACCTTAAAAGAACATATCGAGGTTAGCTTAGAAAAAGGTTCTGAGGCTGTTTATCTAATATAACCTATATGTTTAAATATCTCTTTATATTTTGTTTTTCTTATGTTGGTTTTGCTCAAAATGCACAATTGGATATAGATGAAAAAACTAAAAACAGTAAATCAGAAACCGTTAAAGTTAATGCTAATTTATTGGATTTAAACAAAATTGATAATTTCTCGGCTTTATCTATTTTAGATAGTGCTATTTTAAAAAATCAAGTTTTTTTTATAGGTGAGGATCATCGTTACCGCAAAAGTAACTCGGAATTGTTACTAAAGCTTTTTGCGTATTTAAATCAAAAAATTGGCTTGCGTGATATTTTAATCGAGCAAGGTACAAGCTCAGCATATTTAATAAATAGATACATCGTTGATGGGGATGAAGATGCTAAAAAAACACTCGAAAATTATGTTTTCCCTACCTATTTCGATTTGTTTACTTCACTTAAAAATTTTAATGACTCCATCCGTTCCGATTCCTCAAAAGTTAGGGTTCATGGTATTGATATAGAGCGTTCTTTACAAAATGGGTTTAAAGTTTTAGGGAAATTATTGCCCAAAACAACTGCGCCTTCAGAAATTGCTATTAGCATAGAAACTATCTCCGGAATGGCGGGCTATTACGATTATACTTTTGCCAATATGAAAACGGATAGTTTAAACAATCCTGATTTACGAAAGTTGTTTGGCGAAAACCAGTTTAATGGTAATAAAACGCTTAAACATATTTTAAGTAATTATAAACAATATAAGGATGTTTACAAGGTGTATCTGGGTGCAAATTTTATCTTGTTTAATCAAATTTTAGAAGGCTTGGATAAAGGACAAGAATGGTATTCTTTTCAAGAGGAAAGTGCTTATCAGGAATGGATTATGCGCGAAATTTATATGGCAGAAAAATTTAAAGAGTTAATTTCTTTATATCCAAATAAAACTTTCTTAGGTTCGTTTGGCAGATGCCATACTTCCATAAATATTACCGATGCTTGGTGCGATTTACATCAGTTTAAATCTTTAGCTAATCGTATTCGCGAAACTCATTTGGCAAACGATTCTAAAATTAAAGTACTTTCTATAGGTAGCTACTATCCTTTGTCGGGTTATTTTGTTCGCAAAAAATCCGATGGTTTTATGGTAAGCGAATTAACTAAACAGGTTGGGGATAACGAAGTTAGAATTTTTAAAGTGAGTAACGATACAAATTTTGCTCAGGTTAAAGATGCTTTTCAGTTTATTGTAATTAATAAGCGTAAATTAAACGAAGAAAAAAAAGGTAAGTTGGATGTTGTTTTTGTAGATGAAGATAAAGATGATTTGTTAGTACATTTGGATTTTAATTATACTTTTTATTCATTTAACAACACATCTTTCAACAATTTAATACAATCTTTTGGTTTTCAAAAACCTTCGGATATATTAGAAAATAGAGGTTTAGGTTTGGTTTTTCATGATAAAGAATTGAGTATTGGTTTAAGATACAATCAATCTGCTTTGTCTAATTATTCCATACAGGATCAAAATCATTTTTTAAATTTTAGGGCGCGCCAATTTAATATGGATATTTTAGGTAATTTAACTCAATCCAATGTTTTTTTATTTGCACCTGGGGTTAGTTTAGGAGTTGGTAATTATGTATTTAAAGAGGAATTGGTTAACCCTAATTCTATTTTCGACACGCCAATTTTAAATAAATTTTCAACGCCTTTGTACGCTTTATCACCCATTGTACAAACCCGATTAAATTTAAAGTTTATTAGTATAGGCGCACATGGTGGTTACCAATGGGATTTTTCTCGTGGTTATTTAACCGATAGTAAAAACGACAGAGTTTTAGATAATCAAAAATTTAAAGGCACCGGCTGGTTTTGGGGCTTTAACGCTAGTTTTTATTTTAGGGATTTGTAAAGTTGTTAGTTAAAACAATTGTCTCACTGTAAAATTAAATCGCATCTGTATGTAGTTTAATAGTTTTAAAACTATACCTTTGGGCAAATTTTTATCACATTTATCCAATATTCATTTAAATTAAACCACATGAAAAAACATTTACCATTTTTAGTATTAATTTGTTTACTATTGGCATTTACTGTAAATGCACAAAAAGCGTATGTTCCAGATGATAATTTTGAGCAGGCTTTAATCGATTTAGGTTTTGATGATGTTTTAGATGACTCAGTTTTGGTAAACAATATCAAAAACGTAAGCGAATTAAATGTATCTAATAAGTCTATTAATGATTTAACAGGTATAAAAAGTTTCACAAATTTAATGACATTAGATTGTAGCCGAAACAATATTAAATTTTTAGATGTTAGTAATTTAGCGAGTTTACGTTCGTTAACTTGTAATGCTAACGGAATGAACAAAATAAAATTAGACGGGTTAGTGGCTTTAAACGATTTATTTTGTTTTGGTAATAACTTAAAGGTTTTAAACCTTAAGGATTCAAGAGCAATTTACAGATTGTTTTGTCAGTACAACCAAATTACCTCATTAAATTTATCTAACGTTAATCCAGCATTTGTGAATTGTGCTTATAATAATCTTACGTATTTAAATCTTGCAATAATGAGTCTATCAAATACTAATGTTACTTCATCAGGTAATCCTGATTTAAGTTGTATCACAGTTTTTGATGTTAACGCAGCTTGGAATGCAGATGGGTGGTTTAGTAAAGCCGAAAATGCTTCTTATAGTTTAAATTGTCCAAGTGCACCTGAAACGAATATTACAGATGCTAATTTCGAACAAGTTTTAATCGATTTAGGTTATGATGAGGTTTTGGACGGAAAAGTTTTAACAGATGTAATTAAAGATATTACCGAGTTAGATTTAAGTAAAAATTCAAATATCACCAACTTTGCAGGTATCGAGGCTTTTAAAAATTTAACTACTTTAAATTTATCGGGTACTACAGCAAATGTAATTAACTTAAATGGAAAAACAGATGCTGATATATATTATACCGAAGATGTTGTGGATAATGCACTTACAAATCTTACATATTTAAATGTTTCTAACAGTAACTTAATTCAGTTAGATTTAAGAGGTTTAACTGGTTTACAAAACGGAACTATGATTGCAACTAACAATGCAAATTTAAATTGTATTTTAGTGGATGATAAGGATGCTGCTGCAACTTATTCGTTGTGGCAAAAAGATGCAAATGCAAGATATGGAACTACTTGTAATGAGCCCACAAGTGTAAACAATGTTAACGCTAATATGGTTAAAATTTACCCTAATCCATCAAACGGAGAATTTACTATCGAATTAACCGAGGATGCTTTAGTTAATATTTATGATACTGCTGGTAAATTGGTTTTTACTAAACAAGTAAATTCTGGTAATCAAAATATTAAAATAGATTCTGCTAAAAACATTTACTATCTTCAAATAGTATCAAAATCTGGTGTAAAAACTCAAAAAGTTATTGTTCAATAAAACATACCTTACACCAAGCTTAAAAAATACCCATACACTCATAAAAACTCCGAAGCAATCCACTTCGGAGTTTTTTATTATTTCATGATAATTCGTTGTCAATCCCTCATTATTTTATACAAAAAAGCTCCGAAGTTAAAACTAACCTCGGAGCTTTTTAAACCGCTTTTGTAAACAACTTGGGTAAATGTAATCAGTAGTAATTTTTTTTCGTATAAATCGTAGTTTTCTTATCACCAATTTTATCTAAAATTCCTTTTTCTACTCCATTTTTTAAATCTCTACTAGCTGTTGCAGATGATAATTCTGGAAAGTATTTCATATAATCTTTTCTTGTGAATTCCCCCTTTAGGTTTTCAATGAATAATTCTATTCGTTCGGTTTCATTTAGTTTTTTTGTTGAGTTTTCAAGTAATTCTGAAAGTGAAGTATTAATTATTTGGAGCATATATTCAATGAATTTTGTACTCTTGCCTTCTTTGTCACAAGTAGATAAAATTTTATAATATTCCTCTTGATTTTTTGAGATTAAGGTTTCGAATGGTAAGAATTCAAATATTTCATATTCTCCCATAAGAATTAAAGTTTGCCATAACCTGCCCATTCTTCCGTTTCCATCTATAAAAGGATGAATGAATTCCATTTCATAATGGAATACACAACTTTTTATTAATGTAATTTCGGATTTGTCATTTAAATATTCGAAAAGGTCTTTCATTAAGAATGGAACATTTTCATAAGGAGGCGCAATATGCTCCACTTTTGAACCTTTCACAATTCCAACACTTTTTTTTCTATAAGTTCCTGAGATTTCTATTAAACCTTTCATTAGTAATTTATGTGCTTTTAAAAAGTCTTTTTCGGAAAAATATTTTAAGGAATTCAAACCTTTGTAAACCTCTAAAGCATTTAATACCTCAATAATGTCTTTTTGTGGGCCAATAACTCTTTTGTTTTCAAGAATAGCCGTTATTTGTTCCTTGGATAAAGTGTTTCCTTCGATACTCAAAGAAGAATGAATTGTTTTTATTTTATTTTGTTTTCTTAGCGTCGGATTATGTTTAACTAAATGTTTGGCATTAACTTCTCCAATTTTCTCAGAGATAGAAGTTATAAGTTTTAATATTTCAGAAGTTATTTCGTATGGAGGTTTCATTTTTTGATACTATCATTTGATAGTATCAAAAATAGTGATTATGATTTCATTTATGCAATTTTTGTCAAGAAATATTAATGCTAGTGCATATCCGTTATAAATTTCAACCTGTCAACCAGTTTTTTGTCTGTTTGTTTTTTAGTTTGTTTTTTTACCGCAATTATTTGATCCATATATATTGATACGATAATGAATATATTTAAGGCTTATTTCCAAATTTAATTGGTACCAGCCCCTATATATTTTTTATCCATTAGATAAATATTGGGTGCTGTTTATGTTTAAGCCATTGTTTTTTCGTTCGTTATTTTCGGTATTCTTATGTTTTTCGGACTTACGATGATGTAATTTGTTTTCTTTCCGCTATCTTCTGCTCTCATCATTTCTTTTGTAACTAAATCCTGTAAATCTCTTAGAGCTGTGTCGGTTGAGGTTTTAGTCAATTTTGCGTATGTTGAGGTTCTTAAAAAGCCAACTTCTTTATTGTAATTGTCGAACAAATAATTGATTACAATCCTTTGCCTGTCGTTGATGTTTTTGGATTTATGTTTTTCCCAAAAATGTGCTTTATCTAAAATGATTTCTAAATTTTGTTCACTTGCCAATAACGCCCTTTCAAAACATCCTAAAAACCATTCTAAATATTGTGTGATGTCTGATGTTCCTTTTTGTGCTTTTTCAATAATATTGTTATAGTGTTTATGCTCTTTAAATATTTGGTTTGATAAGCTGTAAAAACGAATTTTACTGTTATCACTTTTTGCTAAAAACATATCTAAAATTGCTCTTGCTATTCGTCCGTTGCCGTCATCAAACGGGTGAATCGTTACAAACCAAAAGTGTGCAATTATGGATTTTATAACTAAATCCAAACTTGTATCATTATTTAGCCAATCTAAAAATTGTTCCATTTCATAAGGAACTCTTTCGGCCGTTGGTGCTTCAAAGTGAATTTTTTCTCTGCCAAAATTTCCCAAAACCACTTTCATACCTCCCGAACGATATTTAGCAACATCTATTTGCTGATAACCACTAAAGCCTGTTCGAAAAAGTGAGTTATGCCATCCTAATAGTCGGTTTTTGGTGAGAGGTGTATCGAAATTTTGCGTAGCATCTAAAATCACATCAACAATACCATCAATATTTCGTGACTTGTTAACAAATTCTGCATTTTCAATGCCTAATTTTCGGGCGATAGAAGAGCGAACATGTTCAGGATTTAAAAATTCTCCTTCAATTCTCGAAGTATCTACAACGTCTAAAATAAGTGACTCCAAGGTAGCACACTCAATAAATTCGAAGCCCAAACTTTCCATTCTACCAAGAATACGTCCTTGTAAATGCCTTACAGAAGCCAAAACTGGCAATATCTTGTTGTTATCCCAAACAAAGCTTGTCCATTTATTTCTTTCGTGTATATACATATTTTCACCGCAAAATATGCGGTAAATATATACTTTTTTCACCGCACAAGCAATTTTTCACTTATAAAATCGCAAGACATTTTTTTACAGCTTGCCGAACTAGGACGTAAACTGAGTGAAGATTTAGCTTACAGTAAATAAAAATGATTAATTTTTAAAATTTGGAAACGTAAAAAAAATCTTCTTTTAATTTGTTCTAAAAAAGGGAAGCTTACAGCTTGTTTCCGTTTTAACTTGATAATACAAAGATATGTTTGGAATTTAATAAGAAAAAATCATTACTGAAAAACAGACTCCTTTTTGTCCACTTGAGAAAAAGAGATTAAAAACAGACTCCTTTTTGTCTATTATACCCCAATTGCTTATAGCTGTTGTTGTGGTGTCGTATTTTTTTATTCATTAAACTCTTTAGGGTATTCAACCATTCCATTTACTCCTTTTAGTCCGTCTTCAACCAACTCAATTACCATACAATTCTCTTTCGGAACTTCAAAGGGCAATTCTATTCCGTACTTATCCACTTGTTCATATCCGAATCTTGGATAGTATTTTTCGTGTCCTAAAAGAACGATTGATTTAAATCCTAATTCTATTGCCTTTTTGTGTGATTCAAGTATTAGTCTCCCACAAATTCCTTTTCCTTGAAATTCAGGTAAGACAGAAACAGGTGCCAACGCCAATGAATCAAATTCAGTCGTCTCGTTTTTGATTTTAAGTTTCGTCAATAGAATATGTCCAACTATTTTTCCGTCAATTTCCGCGACTATTGATAGTTCAGGAATGAAAGCGTCCGATTTTCTTAATCGTTCGACCAAAAACTGTTCAGTGTGGTCAGCGAATTCAGCTTCTTTAAAAGCACTTTCAATTACGCTAAAGACTTCATTATGGTCTTTTTCAGTTTCTTGTCGAATTGTCATTTAGAATGTCTTTTTTATATGCACCACAACGTTTTGCAGCTACCCGAAGGTGGCGATTTCGAAGCGATTCACTTTCAGTTAAGCAGAAACTTTGATAGAAGCACAAAGCTTGATTAAACCACTGAACCGCCACTTTTGGGTAGGTGCTGTTAGCGGTTCGGCTTATATTTTTTTGTTTAACCGTCATATTTGTTTGTGCCATTTTACAGTAATTTGGTTCGAATTTATTTATCTTTGCCACGAAAGAGAGTTGAAAAACCAGTGCGCTATGTGATGCAAATGTCAGAATTACTTGGCAACTCGTATAAATGACAAATCAGATTTGCAAGTGCTGGCAGCTCTCTTTCATTTATAATAGCAACTAAGCAATATATTTCGTCTTTCCACAAATTGTTTCAACGTTGAATTTTTATTCCAATCTTTTGGCCATCTAACCACTTCAATAACCCTAACAACCACTTTCACTTTTTCCAAGGTTGTATTTTGAATTTTAACATTTTCGTAGGTTAATACATATTCACTCGTTCTGTAATTGTATTCAGCTTGCTCAGTAAATTCACAACTAGATATGTATGTTTCTGATGGTATATCACAAACAATTTTGTCTAAAAATCGAATTGTTGTAAGACTTTTGGCCTTGTTTTTTAAAGCACGTGTTTTGCGAAACATATGTCTCCATCCAACTCTTGTTACTTCAATTTTGCCCAGATTAGGAATTAAAAGTCCACTTAATTGGTAAGACTTGTATTTAGTCAAGGCTTTTTTTCGAATTGTCGCCAAATCAGTATTTTTCTCACTTAAAATTATTCCTGCCCCACCTTTTTTAATAGGCAGAAAATGCGCTTGACACCTTGCTATATCATATCTCATTGTTGGTGTTACAAGATGATTATTCCCATAATTTTGAGGTTTACTCTCTGACTTCGGATGAACATATGCCCAGTATGAATTACCGCTATCTCTATCAATCCAAATCACACAAACTGGATGGGTAGTTCTTTTTGCAGCATTTTTTGCAATAGTTTTTAGCCTAAAACCGTCTGTTAGTTTTTCTCCATAACTGTCCCCCGATTTAACTTGAACAAAAAATATAAATCTTTCTTTTTCAAACCAAGGATGGTCATATGAACATATAAGGTCAATTTTTCGTCCATCTTCATTTCTGCTTCCCCAGCTTATTTCTGCTCCGATGGCCATTATTAAAAATGATGCTGCTAAAACCTCAGCATCATTTCCATTATCTATATTTTCGGCTCTAGTTTCAAGTCGTTTTTTTGTTGGCTTATATTTTAAAAGTGAATCGGTCATTTAAGTGTCGTTTTTTAAGCAGATTTCTAACGCCTGTTAGCGGTTCGGCTTTTTAGTTATATGTCGCTTGAAATGTTCTCAATTTGTTTCTAAAGTTGTCTTTCCAAGTTGAATAATTTCTTATGTCTTGTTCAATCTCTGTCTTTGTTGGTAATTGGGGAATTGTTGATGTTCCGCCATCGTGTTCGGTTACAGAATATTTTCCAAACAGATTTAGAAGAAAATCAACGTCTGACTGCTCTGTAACTATGTAACTTGATAAATTGCCCTTTTTCAGATGAATGTTTTTTGAAAACCTTTCGTATGTTTTGTTGGATAAAACTTCTTCAACAGAACGCTCTAATAACATTCTAAATCTTTTTCTTGCAGAATCAAGTTTCGTTTCTCGTCCGTGTGCATCTGTTATAGCAAGTGCATCGTGTTCATTTAAAATTCGTCTGATAGAGTCAACTCTTTCTTGAACGTTTTTAGCTAAGTATGGAATTTCGTCTGTTACTATTCCGCTAATATCGTTGTATTTATCAATACCAATTATAGCACAATCTGTTGTCGTCACCGATTTATGAGTGTCAATTAGTAAACGTAAAAATGACAAGTCGTGAGTAAATACAACAATTTGTCTAGTCTGTGATAATTGAACAATTTTCTTTGCGATTAGGTCCCTATAATCCATATCTAAAGACGTAACAGGATCGTCAAAAATTATTGTGTTTAGGCGATTGTCAATTGTGCATTCAGCTAAAAAATTTGATATCGCAATTATCTTTTGTTCACCTTCACTCAAAATGGAATTTATTGGTTCATTAACTCCATTTAAACCGCACCTTTGATATGTGTTTCCTTGACTTGTTCGTGTTCGTGAAATTAAAACTTTACTCGCTAAATCACGATTGAAAAATGTCAAGTGTGAGATAAATTCCTGATGTTGCAAATTCACCGCTTGGTTCTCCATTAGCTCACCAACTTTGCGTGAGATTACATTTGTTGCTAGTTGAGCTTGGCAATTCCTTATCCAAGATTTGTATTTATATTCGTCAAAGTACTGAAGAATTGTTGCTTTGTTGCTAAACAAAAATTCTTTAGTTCTAAGTTCGTTGAGTTCAGCTACTAACGGGTTTCTATTTTGAAGAAGTTGATTGTTCTGTGCGATCTCTGCATCAATTCTTGGAACTATGGCTGTTATGATTGGTGTTAGCGTTTGTAAATTAATATTCAGCTCGCCACCAGTTTGTAAAAACGAAATAATCGCATTTCTTGAAGTAGCGAATGAACTAGAAAACTGATTGTAGTTGTCTCTAAAATTTGGCACTAATTGCTCTAATTCACCAAGATTTTCAATTGGTGGAATTGTTAAAGAATTATACAATCCTAGTTGTTGCTGAATTGTAGAGTTAATTGAGTTTAGTTGTGTAGAAACATCATTAAGTACAAATTGATTGAAAGTCGTAAGTCTTTGTTGTGCAATTTGGTCAAGTTCTTGTTGGCACAAAACGCATTTTTCCAATGAAACTAAAGACGGAAAATTTTGACCGTCTGTAAGATTTGAACTATGTGCGTAATTTCTTGCAGCTTCCCACAAAGTTCGCCAAGGGTTTGTTCCAAATCCGTATAAAGTGTTTACATTTTGTAATTCTGTAGTTGCTAATTGATAGGCTTGATTTACGCTTTCAAGAGTTCTTCTTTTTGTTCTTAGCTCATTTATGCTTTGTTCGTTGAATAAAGTTTCAATTTGTTGAAATTGCTGAATGTGTGCATTTATTCTTGTTCGTTGATTGCCTAGAGTTGTAATGTTTTGTTGTGGATTTTGAGAAGTTGTTAAGTTCGTCAATTCTTGTATTCGGTCGGTGTCTGCTTGTGAAAATTGAATATGTAAATCAACATTTGTGCGTTGTAAATTTTCTATTCCTTCATACCATTGAGCTAAAGTTGTTTGAGCTAAATTTTGCGGAATAGCTGGCTTCTGTGTGTTGAATGTAATTATATCCGAATTCAGTGTTTGATTAATGCTTGTAAAAGTTGCAATCAACCGTTCTAAAACGTCAATTCCAACAGGTTTATATTCTGTTGGGTTTTCGTTGTTAATATAAATATGTCCGCATTCATTATCAAAAACAAAAATTGAATTTAGAATGGGATTACTTGGACTGTTTTCTATCCAAGTAAATGGAACATTTGTTCCATTTACTTCTAAAATAAATTCAACTTGTTGTTGACTTGTTGATGGATTGAAAACATTCTTTTTTAGTATAATACTTGAGTTTCTACTCCAACAAAGTTTTCTCAATATACGTGAATAACTTGATTTACCTGAACCATTGTTGCCATAAACAATTGTCAATCCCGTATTTGAAAACTGTAAATTCCCTTGACTGTGCAAAGCACAAATATTTGTTGGATTTCTAAGGCTAATTAATTTTGGATAATTTCCACTTGTCGGTATTGCTGTTGGTAAATGAGTGATATCAAGCGGTATTGCATTTAAGGTAATTGTTGTGTCGCCACAATCTTTTTTCACTAACTGAACAAGTTCGTCAATATCGTTTTGTGTAAGTGTCGTTGATGTAACTAGTCTACGTAAAGCGTCCCGAACAAATGGCTGTTTGTTTTGCGACCAATTTAAGATTTCTTGATATATCGACATTGACTAAATTCGTGTTGTTTACTTGTTTGTTGTGGTGTCGTCATTTAAGCTGACCGCTAACATTTCGGTTCCCGATAGCGGGTATTAAAACTTGCGGGTATTTTTTCATTACTAGAAGCAGGTTTTTATAAACACGAAATGGTAACTTTTAATTTCTTCAAATTTAAAATAAAAATCCATTTCATCAAATTTTAATTATCTAAAGGACTTATGATTTAATTACGTTTAGGATTAAATTAGTGACTTTGAAAGCTTAAACAAATTATTCATCATCAATCAAAACTTTTTTGGGAGTGAGATTTGAAAGTGTAAAACCATTACTATTTATTTCACGCAAAATATGTAAAGCACTTACGCAAAGTAAAGAAGCAAAAATCTTTGCGATTCCTTAGCGTTAACTTTAGCGCCCTCTGCGTGAAATAAATATTTTGAAGATTATTGATTTTACTTACTTTGTTTATACCATTTCCAAATGGTTTTAAGGGAAGGTTTTTGTCCGTAAATTAAAATTCCGGTGCGGTATATCCTAGCGGCAAATTTTATGCTTGCCCAGGTGCTTAGGGCTAATAAACTTATACTTAAAACTACTTGCCACCAATCGGTTTGTAAATCCATAAAGGGTAAGCGCGCCGTCATTACTACTGGTGAGCTTAATGGAATTATACTTGCCCAAAAACTTAAAGCGGAGTTAGGATTGTTTATAACGTTATAAGCAATAAATAAGCTAATTACAATGGGTAGTGTTATGGGAAAAATGAGCGATTGCGAATCGCTCTCGGAGTCCATTACGGAACCAAATGCTGCAAAAAATGAAGCGTATAATAAGTATCCTCCAACAAATAAAATTGGCGTGATGATTACTATTTGGGGAATATAATCTTGTAAATGGATTAGGTATTCCTGTATAGTTTGATGCATGATTGGAATGTTTATTTTGGCTTGTTCCTCGATAACTTGTTCGCCTTTTTCGTTAATCATTTGTAAGTTATTGTACAAAATATCACTAGATTGTATATCCAAACTTTTATAAATAGTGCTAAAAGTTGCTATGGTTAAACTAAAAACTATTACAAATTGCGTTATCCCCACTAAACCAATTCCTATAATTTTCCCTTTTAATAAGGTGCTGGGTTGTACGGATGAAATTATGATTTCGATGATTCGGGAGTTTTTTTCTTCGCTAATTCCTCTTAAAACCTGCACACCGTAAATCATAATTAATAAATACAATACAAACGCGCCTGATAAACTTAAATAAAATTTAAGTTGTGGATGTATTCCTTGTCCTTGAAAAACTACGCCAACCGGACTGTTCATTCTGCGTTCAAATTGCTCTAAGTCAAACTTTACAGTGCTGTACACAATTAGTTTTTTTCGGATATCGTATAAATCGCTTTTAATTTTATTAATAGAGTATAAACCGGGAGCGTTTTTATTAAAAACTTCTACCAAAGGCGCGGTGTTTTTTATAAAATTATCAGGGATTCGTAAAATAATGGTGTCGGCAATATTATCGTATTTTTCGATAGCTTCATCCAGTTTTAAATTTTCGGGAGCGCTAATGTATTTTAAGTTTGTCCCTGATTTTTTTAAAGCTAAAATATCACCAATGATAGTTGTTTCATCAAAAATCATTACTGTAGTTTCCTCGTAATTGGATTTATTAATCCAAATAGGCGCTAAGATAGATAGCGTTAAAAATAGGGGAGCTAGTATACAAACGATAATAAAGGATCTTTTTTTAATCCTTGTAAAATACTCTCTTTTTATAATTAATCCAACTTTACTCATGGTTTAGTTTGCTTAAATGATTTTTTATTTCGCTTAAAAAAATCTCATTTATACTTGGTATTTTTTCCTGAACAGAAATTATTTTACAGGATTGCATTACTTGCATAATCAATTCGTTGATATGTGCTTCGCCAGTGCTTTTAACGGTTGCTTTTATTTTGTTTGGACCTAAATCCTCAGTTGTAATTAAGGTAAATGCCGTCCACAAAGCATTGCTAAAACTAATCATGTTACCGTTAAACACAATTTCGAAAATATTTTCGGCTTTTTTTTCTTTAATAGTTTGTAATTTCCCTTTTAAAATAATTTCGCCTTTATTGATAATAGCAATATGATCGCAAATTTCATCCACACTATCCATGTTGTGTGTGGAGTATATGATTGTTTTCTTCTCGTTTTTTAATCGTAAAATTTCTTGTTTAATTAGGTTAGTATTAATAGGATCGAAACCAGAGAAAGGTTCATCTAAAATAATAATTTCGGGTTGATGAATTACTGTGGCAATAAATTGAATTTTTTGCGCCATACCTTTGGATAAACTATTGATAGTTTTATTTTTCCAATTGGAAATTTCGAATTTATCCAACCAAAAATCCATATTTTCTTTGGCATCGTTTAGGCTTAAACCTTTTAATTGTGCCAAGTATAAAAGTTGTTCTTCAACTTTCATTTTTTTGTATAAACCTCTTTCTTCGGGTAAATACCCAATTTTAATACTGTGCTGTGGCGTTAAAATTTCATCGTTGTATTCAATTGTTCCTTCATCGGCTTTTGTAATTTGATTTAAAATGCGCAACAAAGTGGTTTTACCTGCACCATTGGGTCCTAATAAACCAAATATTTGACCTTTAGGAATATTAAATTGAATATTTTTTAATACATGAAATGTATCAAAATACTTATTTACTTGATTGATTTTTATGGCTGATTTCATATTTTTTTGCCATTAATTATATTTTGAATCGAATGTATTTGTAAAGCTAGATAATTCACCTTTAACCAAGCGCTTTTGTAATAGAATGCGGTTAAGTATTTACAATAAAAATTGGTAAAATTAAAAACGAAGTTTATCTTGGGTAATGCAACTCCTTGCCTTGAGGCGAGGTGCCCTATAGGGCGGAGTGGTGGGAAAAAATACATTTGTTTAATATCCTATTTTTATTTAATTGCCTTTAATTTTACAATAAAACAAAAAGGAAAACCTTAAGTTTTCCTTTTTGTTTTATTGAAAGTATTCTTTTACTCTATCAAAAAATCCTTTGTCCTTGTTGGTTGGGTTTGGATGAAAGTTTTTGGATTCACGAAGTTTCTCTAAAATTTTCTTTTCATCATTACTTAATTCCTGAGGAGTCCA
>JACCEB010184307.1_pt1 | contig 25140 bp, 29 predicted proteins | sample 7454761 | NCBI WGS metagenome assembly JACCEB01 (sample SAMN15323454, study PRJNA562643) | freshwater metagenome | isolation source: river surface water | place: USA:Blue River Watershed | collected 2017-08-18
CCGCGCCGGACAGCGCGAGCGAACCCAGGTGGGCGGCATGCCAGCCGTTGACATTGCCTTCGTGCGCGGAATACTGGCACATCGGCGAAACCATGATCCGGTTCGGCAGGGAAACCGGCCCGAGCGAGGCCGGCGTGAACAGCAGCGGGGACGTCATCGTGGGCTTTGTTGTTCTGACAAAGCCGCCACTGTAGTGCGGCAACGGCCGCGCAGCAAGGGGCGCCGCGGTGGTTACGGCCGGATGCTGCGGGCGCTGTCGAGGTGGCGCACGCGGGCGCCGCCGGAGGGGTCTGACGGCTTCATCATCAGGTGGTCTTTTTCCTGCTGCTCGGCCACGTACGACAGGTAGCGCATGCAGGACACGCGCAGGAAGGACGACAGGTTGTCGACCCGTCCCTGGCGCTCGATGATCTCGTCATACAGTTTGCCGATCAGCTGGTTGGTGGTCAGCTTGTCCTTCGACGCGATGCGCGCGAGGATGTCCCAGCACAGGTTTTCCAGCCTGACGCTGGTGACCACGCCGCGGATGCGCACCGAGCGCGTACGCTGCTCGTAATGGATGGGATCGGCGCTGGTATAGATGTCGCACATGCTGTGTCTCCCCCTGGACCGGCCCGCATCGGGCCGGTGAACCGCTTCTTTGTTATTTGACGGTGCTGAGGTACTCGATGAGCGCGGCCCGCACCGAGGCGTCGGGCTGCTGGTACATCATATACGTTCCTTTGGCCACGTCCTGCGGTTGCTCCAGCCACTTGTCGAGCAGGGCGGGCGTCCACTTCTCCCCGTTCAGCGCCTTCTTGAACGCCGGCGAGTACGAGTAGCCCGGCATCTTGCCGGCCTCGCGGCCGACGACGCCGTGCAGGTTCGGCCCCATGCCCGTCGGCGCATCGGGCTTGATGGCATGGCAGGCTGCGCAGTGCTGTTTGTAGATTTTTTCCCCGGCCAGCGGTTCGGCCTGTGCCGAACCGAACGCCGTCCCCGCGAGGAGGACGGCGGTGAGCATGGCCGGGCGGGTCCATGCGCGTGTTTTCATGTTCAGAAGGCTCCCCGGCGAAGGCCGCGTTCGATGTACTCGGCCTGACGGATCGCCAGTGCGACGATGGTCAGGGTCGGGTTCTCGGATGCGCCCGTGGTGAATTGCGAACCGTCGGACACGAACAGGTTCTTGACGTCGTGCGCCTGGCCCCAGCGGTTGACGACGCCGTCGCGTGCCTTGGCGCTCATGCGGTTGGTGCCGAGGTTGTGCGTCGACGGATACGGCGGCGTGAAGATCACGCGCTTCGCGCCCACCGAGTCATACAGCGCTTTGCCTTGCTGGAGGCCGTGCTCGCGCATCTTGATGTCGTTCTCGTGGTCGCTGAAGCTGACGTTCGGGATCGGCAGGCCGAACTGGTCCTTCTCGGTCGCATGCAGCGTGATCCGGTTGGATTCCTGCGGCATGTCTTCGCCGACCAGCCACATGCCGGCCATGTTGTCATACGCGTCCATCGCCGCGGAGAAATCGCGACCCCAGTCGCCCGGGTTCAGGAACGCCGCGAGGAAGGGCACGCCGAGCGACAGCGTCTCCATCTCGTAGCCGCCGACGAAGCCGCGGCTCGGGTCATGCCGCGATTCGTCCTTGACGATGCCGGCCATGGTCGTGCCGCGGAACATGTGCACCGGGTTCTCGAAGATCGCGTAAACCGACGCGGTCATGTGGCGCATGTAGTTCTTGCCGACCTGGCCGGACGAGTTCGCCAGACCGTCACGGAACATGTTCGACGCCGAGTTCAACAGCAGCCGCGGCGACTCGATCGAGTTGCCTGCCACGCAGACGATCTTCGCCTTCTGGAAGTGGCGGTTGCCCTTGGAGTCGCTGTACAGCACGCCGGTGGCCTTGCCGCGGGCGTCATGCTCGATGCGCAGCGCCTGCGCGTCGCTGCGCACCTCGAGGTGGCCGGTCGCTTCGCCCTTCGGGATTTCGGTATACAGCGTCGACCATTTCGCGCCGGATTTGCAGCCCTGGAAGCAGAAACCGATTTGCTGGCAGGAGCCGCGGCCGTCGCGCGGACGCGAGTTGATCGACATGTTCCCGGTGTGGAAGTGCTTGTAGCCGACGTTCTTCGCGCCGGCCGCGAGCACCTTGTAGTTGTTGTTGCCGGGCAGGCGGGGAATGCCGTGCGTGCCGGTGGTGCCCATCTTGTTTTCCGCACGCGTGTAGAACGGCGCCAGTTCGGCGAGGGTGATCGGCCAGTCGAGCAGGTTCGCGCCGGCCACGTCGCCATAGGTGGTGCGCGCGCGGAACTCGTGTTCCTGGAAGCGCAGCGACGCGCCGGCCCAGTGCACGGTCGAGCCGCCGACGGCTTTCACGATCCATGCGGGAAGGTTCGGGAAGTCCTGCGACACCCGCCAGGTGCCCGATGTGGTGCGTTTGTCCAGCCACGAAATCTTGCTGAACATCGGCCATTCATCGTTTTCGAAATCCTGGATCTCGTGCCGCTTGCCGGCTTCGAGGATGACGACGTCGATGCCTTTCTGCGCGAGTTCATTGCCCAGCGTGCCGCCGCCGGCGCCGGAACCCACGATGACTACCACCTCATCATTGAGGCCAAATTTTTTTGCCATGGTTGTCTCCCTGTACGTTCAGCAGGCAGCGATCACGCGCCCGGCGCGTCGCCCATCCAGTTCTGGTCATTGAAGCCGCGGTTGATGTAGCCGCCGTGCTCGGCAGACGGCCCCTGGTAACCGAGCTTGGCCCAGACGGCCGGCTGGTTGTACAGGCTGACGACGAGGTCGCCGCGCAGTTTCGTGAACAATGGATGGCGCTGCTCGGCCATCGCGGTGAGGATCTTCACGCGATCGGCTTCGTCGGCCACGTCTGCATACGCGGCGCCGAACTGCGCGCGCGCATCCGCATCGACCTTGGCGACGCCGTCGAGCAGCAGCTGCCTGAGTGCGGCGTCGGCCTTCATCTGGTCGGCGTAGACGCCGACGGCGTTGGCGTACAGCTCGTCCTCGAAGCGGTCATGCGGGAAGATGTCCCGGGCGACCTTGATCAGGGTGGCGAATGCGGCGGACCCGAGGGCTTCCTCGGCCAGCGCGGCATTCGGGATAAACATCATGGGCAGGCCGCCCCCGGCCGCCGCCGCGGTGCCCGCGGTGGCGATCTTGAAGAATTGCCTGCGTTTCGGTTGCTGGGGTGATGACATGGTGGTCTCCTCGTGTTCCTGTGCTTTTTGTATTCACTGCCAGTTCATTCACGCGTGGGGTAAAGGATGCTCGGCGATAGGCCTCCTGTAGTCGTCCGGATTGGTTATGCGGATGATTATTTCCTGCGACGCCTGCACATGGGTAGTAATGCGCTACTACGTCCGCGTGCAGGCAGAGCGGGCGCTAATGCGCCGCAATACGAAGCAATTCGGTGACGGATGGGACGCGCGCGCAGAGCGGGGCGGCTCGGCTGGCAGGAAAATGCGAAAGGATCGGTGCAGCGCAGCAGGAATGGTGCGCAGCGTCAAATGCAGGAGGCACCAAAAAAAAGCTCTCCCGGGAGGAGAGCTCAAGCCTAAAAGGGGATTTAGGCAAGTTCGAGGAGACTGCAGCAAGTCCCTCGACGCCAGATTACGACAGCTTGCTTCGCGTTATTTGAGTTTTCGCAAACCTGATGATGATCGCTTGCAATCGTGCGCGCAGGCATGCGAGCGCCGCGCCGATGGTCGCGGAATTCAGTTGTCTTCGCCCGACGTGTGTGCAGGCGCCTGCGACGGCAGCATGTGGCCGAGCTTGCTCGCCTTGGTCGCGAGGTAGCGCGCATTGTGGCGGGTGCTGGTGGCGACATGCTCGACGCGTTCGGTGCTGATGTCGAGGTCTTTCAGAGCGTCGATCTTGCGCGGGTTGTTCGTCATCAGGCGCAGCGACTTGATGCCGAAGTGCTGGAAGATCGGGCCGCAGATCGCGTAGTTGCGCATGTCGTCTGCAAAACCCAGCTGGTGATTTGCCTCGACCGTGTCGGCGCCCTGTTCCTGCAGGCCGTACGCGCGAATCTTGTTGATGAGGCCGATGCCACGGCCTTCCTGACGCAGGTAGAGCAGGATGCCGCGGCCTTCCTGCGCAATGCGGCGCAGCGCGCCCTCGAGCTGCGCGCCGCAGTCGCAGCGCTGGCTGAACAGCGTGTCTCCGGTCAGGCATTCCGAATGCAGGCGTGCCAGCACCGGCTCGCCATTGCCGACATCGCCGAGCGTCAGCGCCAGGTGCTCCTTGCCGCTGCCCTCTTCAAGGAAGGCGTGCAGCTGGAAGGTTGCCCATGGCGTGGGCAGGGCGCAACTGGCCATGTAGGTGAGGCTGGGCTGGGTCCGGGGAGCGGGGCTTTGCTGCATGTGGAAAGTCTGTCAAACCGTCGGTCAAAGAAAAAATGCGGCGCAGGACGCCGCATTTCCGGAGCTCAGGACGGATTATGCCATCAGGCGGCGATCAGCGCGTCCATCGCGCCGCGCGAATTGGCCAGCGCCGAATTGACTGCCTGCTCGCCCATCGCAACGCCTTCGGTGTTGACGAAGGTGATATCGGTGATGCCGAGGAAGCCAAGCACGCCGCGCAGGTAGGTCTCGTGGAAGTCGAGCGCCTTCGCCGGGCCGCTGCTGTAGACGCCGCCGCGCGACGTGAAGACGTAGAACTTCTTGCCGTTGACGAGGCCGACCGGCTGGCCCTGTTCGTTGTACTTGAACGTGACGCCGGCACGCGCGACGTGGTCGATCCAGGCTTTCAGCGTCGAGCTGATCGAGAAGTTGTACATTGGCGCGCCGATGACGACGATGTCGGCCGACTGCAGTTCGGCGACCAGGTCATCGGACAGTTGCACCGTGCGCTTCTGTTCGTCGCTGCGCTGGTCGGCGGGCGTGAAATACGCGCCCATCATCTGCTCCGACAGGTGGGGGACCGGCTGCTTCGCCAGGTCGCGCTCGATCACGCGTGCGCCCGGATGGGCTGCCTGAAGTTTCTGCACGAATTCGGCGGTCAGCTGGCGCGAGATCGAATCGGTGCTGCGGACGCTGCTGTTGAGATGGAGGATGGTGGTCATGGTCTTCCTTGGTCTTTGTCAGTGGTGTGTCGGTGGTATGTCAGAGGTGTGCGGGGACGATTCAGGGCAGGTCGAACAGCAGCACTTCGGCCGCCTCGGCGTCGGCGAGCACGACGGATGCCTCCTGTTCGACCTTGGCGGCATCGCCGCCTGACAGGCGGACGCCGTTTACGGCGACCTGACCGCGCACGACATGCACATAGGCGCGCCGGCCCGGCGGCAGCGGGTGTTCGACCGGCGCATCGGCATCGAGCAGCGACGCATACAGCCGCGCGTCCTGATGGATGCGCACGGATTCGTCCGCGCCGTCCGGCGATGCAATCAGGCGCAGGCGGCCGCGCTTGGCGTCAGCGTCGAAGTGTTTTTCTTCGTAGCCGGGCGCGATGCCGGTTCGGGCCGGCTCGATCCAGATTTGCAGGAAATGCACCGGCCGCTCGGTCGAGTGGTTGAATTCGCTGTGGCGCACGCCGGTGCCGGCGCTCATCCGCTGCACGTCGCCATGACGCAGCACCGAGCCATTGCCCATGCTGTCCTTGTGCGCGAGTTCGCCGTCGAGCACATAGGAGATGATCTCCATGTCGCGATGGCCGTGCGTGCCGAAGCCCTGGCCTGGCTGCACCTGATCATCGTTGATGACCAGCAGGGGGCCGAAACCGGTATGGCGCGGATCGTAGTAATGGCCGAACGAAAACGTGTGCCGGGAGTAAAGCCAGCCGAAATTGGCGATCCCGCGGTCTTCACTTTTGCGAATTTCTATCATGTTTTCGTACAATAATTTCGAATGGCATTTCGCCGCGCTGAAAACCGTAATGACCGCTTTCTGGCGAGGTAATTCATGTCCTGTGGAGTATCTATGATTTGTTTGTGGAAACAAAAGCGAATAATTTCATTTTCTTTGATCGAAAATTTCGAATGTCCGCGCTGACCCTTGATTCCCTCCATGTCCTTGATGCGATCGAACGCAGCGGCTCGTTTGCGGCCGCGGCCAAAGAGCTGTTTCGCGTGCCGTCGACGATCTCTTACGCGGTGAGCAAGCTTGAAGAGGACCTTGGCGTCCGGGTATTCGATCGTGCGGGGCCGCGGGTCACGCTGACGCCGGCTGGCAGGGCGCTGCTGGACGAGGGGCGCCCGTTGCTCCTGGCTGCGCTGCAGCTGGAGCACAAGGTCAGGCGGGTGGCGCGTGGCTGGGAGACCGAGTTTGCGATCGCGACGGACGTGCTGTTCTCGCCGGTCCTGCTGGCGCCCGAAATCCGCGATTTCTATACGGCCGCCGACAGCACCCGCCTGCGGCTTTCACAGGAGGCGCTGTCGGGTACCTGGGAGGTGCTGCTCGACGGGCGGGCCGACCTCGTGGTCGGTGCGGCCGGCGAAGGTCCGCCCGGTGGTGGCTACCGGACGGAGCTGATCGGGCAGGTGAGGTTTTTGTTCGTCGTCGCGCCGTCACATCCGCTGGCTGCGATCGATCGGCCGCTGAACAAGGCGGACCTGATGGCCCACCGGATGATCTCGGTGGCCGATTCGGCGAGGCGGCTGCCGGCGCGTACCGTCGGCTTGCTGGCCGGACAGGACACGCTGACCGTGCCTGACCTGGCCGAGAAATTTCGCTTCCAGCTCGCCGGGCTGGGAGCAGGCTTCCTGCCCGAACCGTGGGCGCGCGCAGCGATCTCGCGCGGGCTGCTGGTGGAGAAAACGGTTGATGAGGAGCGGGCGGCCGAACATTTTTATCTTGCGTGGCGTACCGGCGAGCGCGGAGCGGCGCTTGACTGGTGGCTGCAGCGCTTGCGCCGGACCGACCTGATGGCGCGCTTTGCCGGATCAGCCGCCGCGTTGCTGCCGCCGCTTCAGGACGCGTAGCTTGCCAGCAGCTGCCTTGCCCTGGGTTGCGGCCAGGGTTTGCGCTCGCCCCAGCCGCGGGCGGCGCGCAGCGCGTAGCCTTCGCCGTATGCGCAGACGAGCGAGAACTGGTGGTGAGTTACCCGCTCGATCTTGAAGCGCAGCTGGAAGATCGTGACCCGGATATTGCTGCCCGAAGTCGATCGCCCTGCGAGGCGAAACAGCAGGAAGATCTCTTCCATCGGGACTACGCTGCCCATGTGGGTCAGGAAGAGCTCGGCCAGCGGCACCTCGGCGACTGACAGCTGGACGGCGTCGGCGTCGTTGAAGCTGAGGCGCCGGGTCTCCGGGTTGAGCGCCAGCAGCCCCCCGCCCAGATGCTCCTGCAGGTGCCGCTGTCGGCGCAGGCTGGCGATGACGCGGCGTGCAAGGTCATGCATCGCGTCTTCGCCGCTGACCCAGTCGGTGACGAGGACCGGCATGTCGACCAGCTCCGAGGTCGGATACTCGCGATCGAAGACCAGGATGACCGGCGCTGGCGGTGCGCCTTGTTCGTTCCTGCTGCAGAGCAGTGCATGTTCGCGTCGACCCAGCGTCCAGAGCTCTTCGATGGTGCCCGCGTGTCCGGCTTCGGCCAGCAACACGGAGACGCGCGACGGGGCGTTGGCAAGGTGATCGGCACACAGCGGCGAGTTGATCGGTTCGATCTGCCAGCACAGGCGCTTGCCCGGTCCGATTTGCCGGGGAAAGGCAGAATCGGCGGCGGCCAGCTCGGCCACCAGCCGGCGCGCAAGCCGGCTGCCCTTCACCCTGAGGAAGATCTTCATCCCCGGCGCTGCCGCGCACCGGGCGTCAGGGCAGGCATCAGGCAGCACGCGAGCCACGGCTGGGGCGGTCAGTTGATTGCCAGCTTCTGGTCGTGGATCTCGCGTATGTTTTCCCACAGGTTCGCATGCAGCAGCCGCGAACGCTCGGGCGACGCATACAGGCGGATGTCGACTGAAATGATCCATTCGTCATCGCCGGCCAGCGCCAGCTTCCCGTCGATCAGCTCCGGCTTGACGGAATGCTCGGGCAGCCACGCAATGCCGGCCCCTTCGCGCGCGAGCGAATGCAGTATGCGCGCCTGCGCGCTCTGCACGACGACGTTGAAACAGGGATCGCTGGGGCGGAAGCGAATCAGCCCGTTGCAGATGCGCCCGAAGAAGGTTTCGGGCGGATAGGCAAGCAGCGGCAGGTGGCGCAGCTTGGCTTCCGTCAGTCGGTACATCGGGGCACCGGTGTCGTCGGGGCGGCACACCGGAACCAGGCGGTCGGTGCCCAGGGCCACCGACGGGCATGCACGTTCGTCGGCCGACATCGGCACCATCGGGCTGTGGTAGGCCATCAGCAGGTCGCACCGTCCGCTGGAGAGGTTGACCATGCCTTCGTAAGTTTCACCCGCGCAGATTTCGAATTTCAGGCCGCTGATCTGGTGATTGATCTGACGCATCCAGTTGGGCAGCATGTGCTGGACCAGCGAGTGGGCGACGAACAGCTTGATGCCCGAAAAGACCTTGCTTCGATGGCCAAGCGCGATCCGGGTGTCATGCAGCTGCCGCACCATCTCGCGCGCGGCATCCCGGAACAGGTGGCCGGCCATTGTCAGGCGCGGCGGCACCGTGTCCCGGTCGACCAGCGCAATGCCGATCCAGTCCTCGAGGGAACGGATGCGCCGGCTGAACGCGGACTGCGTCACGTTGCGTGCCTGCGCCGCCCTGGTGAAGCTGGACAGGTCCGACAGGACAAGGAAGTCTTCCAGCCATTCGATATCCATGGTGCTCCCCCGTGAAATGATCCTGCTGCGCCCGCAATGTTGTCGAATATTTAACTATTGATTGGCAGACTGTAATCAAAACAGTTCCTCAGGGGAAGTGGGTTTGCCGGGTAACTCGTAGGAATTCGCGTTCGAAACTGTCTGGAATCGGGGAATTTGTACCGTCAGTGCAACGGAATCGCGTGTTTTGCACCAACGTCGTGCAAAAAAACCATGTGTCTTGGCTTGTGCGTGCGTCGGGATTGATACATCGACAAGTACGGCGAGATCCCGGTCCGGTCGGAAAAGCGCAAAAAAAAACCGCCGGACAAGCCGGCGGTCGAGGAGAGGTCGATGCGTATCAATGCGCGTTGATGTCGTTGTCCTTGGTTTCGCGCACGAACAGGAGGCCGATCACGGCCGTGACCAGTGCGATCACGATCGGATACCAGAGGCCGTAGTAGATGTCGCCCTTGTACGCAACGAGCGCGAACGAGGTCGTCGGCAGCAGGCCGCCGAACCAGCCGTTGCCGATGTGATAAGGCAGCGACATCGACGTGTAGCGGATACGGGTCGGGAACATCTCGACCAGCATCGCCGCGATCGGACCGTAGACCATGGTCACGTAGATCACGAGGATGAACAGCAGCACCAGCACCATCGGCTTGTTGATCTGCGCCGGATCGGCCTTGGCCGGGTAGCCTGCGCCCTTGATCATGTCCTTCAGCTTGTCGGTGAATTCCTTGTCCTTCGCTGCCGCGTCTTCCTTCGACAGGCCGGCTGCGCTGTACGACTCGAGCACCTTGTCGCCCACCTTGATGACAGCCGGGGAGCCGGCCGGAGCCGCTTCGTTACGGTAGTTCACCGAGGCTGCCGCCAGCTTTGCCTTGGCGATGTCGCACGACGACGTGAACTTCTTCGTGCCGGTCGGGTTGAACTGGAACTGGCACTCGGCCGGATCAGCCACCACGGTCACCGGCGCGTTCTGCTGGGCCGCTTCCAGTGCCGGGTTCGCGTAGTGCGTCATCGCCTTGAAGATCGGGAAGTAGGTGAGCGCAGCGAGCGCGCAACCGGCCATGATGATGTGCTTGCGGCCGAGCTTGTCGGACAGCGAGCCGAACACGATGAAGAACGGCGTACCGATCAGCAGCGACGCCGCGATCAGGATGTTCGCCGTCGCGCCATCGACCTTCAGCGTCTGCGTCAGGAAGAACAGCGCATAGAACTGGCCGGTGTACCAGACCACGGCCTGGCCGGCGGTCAGGCCGATCAGCGCGAGGATGACCACCTTCAGGTTCTTCCACTGGCCGAAGGCTTCCGACAGCGGCGCCTTCGATACCTTGCCTTCTTCCTTCATTTTCTTGAAGGCCGGCGATTCATTCATCGACAGGCGAATCCAGACGGAGATGCCGAGCAGGAAGACCGACACCAGGAAAGGAATGCGCCAGCCCCATTCGGCAAAGGCTTCTTCGCCGATCGCCGTGCGGGTCGCGAGGATGACCATCAGCGACAGGAACAGGCCGAGCGTTGCGGTGGTCTGAATCCACGCGGTAAAGGCGCCGCGCCTGTCGTCCGGTGCGTGTTCGGCCACATAGGTGGCTGCGCCGCCGTACTCGCCGCCGAGCGCAAGGCCCTGCAGGATGCGCAGCGAGATCAGGATGATCGGCGCCGCGATGCCGATGCTGTTGTAGTTCGGCAGCAGGCCGACGATGAAGGTCGACAGGCCCATCAGCAGGATGGTCACCAGGAAGGTGTATTTTCGTCCGACCATGTCGCCGAGGCGGCCGAACACGACCGCGCCGAACGGGCGCACCAGGAAGCCTGCCGCGAAGGCGAGCAGCGCGAAAATGAACGCGGTGTTGGGATCGGTGCCGGCGAAGAACTGCTTCGCAATGATCGCGGCGAGCGAGCCGTACAGATAGAAGTCGTACCATTCGAAAACGGTACCGAGCGACGAAGCGAAAATGACTTTCCGCTCTTCCGCCGTGATGCTTCGCGACGTAGCCTGGGCTTGGGCCATGGTGTCTCCTAAGTTATTTATTTACTATGCATTGGGCGTGGAATCGCACAATTGAGCCGAGTGTAGGATTGAAAACTTACGCATCCCTTGCTCGAAACTTACGAAAACTTACAGGGGTGGCGCAAAATAGCACGGTCGTGCGTACGCATATGCTATGCTGCGGCGGCCCCCGTGCCCGGGCGGGCAACCACAATAAACACAGGAGACTTTCCATGACCGATGCCGTCATCGTTTCGACAGCCCGTACCCCGCTGGCCAAATCGTGGAAAGGGGCGTTCAACATGACGCACGGGGCGACGCTGGGCGGCGCGGCACTGCGGGCCGCGATCGAGCGTGCCGGCATCGAGGCTGCACAGGTCGAAGACGTGATGATGGGGTGCGCGAACCCCGAGGGCGCGACCGGCTGGAACATTGCGCGACAGGTGGCGTTGCGCGCAGGCTGCCCGGTGTCTACCGGCGGCATCACGATCAACCGTTTCTGCTCGTCCGGCCTGCAGACCATTGCCAGCGCTGCGCAGCGCATACTCACCGGCGAAGGCGACATCTATGCTGCCGGCGGCGTCGAGTCGATCTCCTGCGTGCAGAACGAGATGAACATGCACATGTTCAAGGACCCGTGGCTGGAACAGCACAAGCCGGAAATTTACTGGCCGATGCTGCAGACGGCGGAGAACGTCGCCAAGCGCTACGGCATTGCGCGCGACCGCCAGGACCACTACGGCGTGCAGAGCCAGCAGCGTGCAGCGGCCGCACGCGACGCCGGCCGTTTCGCCGACGAGATCGTTTCGGTGACGACCACGATGGCCGTTGCCGACAAGGAGACCGCGCGCATCATCACGCGCGAGGTGACCGTGTCGGCTGACGAAGGCATACGCGCCGACACCACCTACGAGGGCGTGTCGCAGATTCGTACCGCGATTCCCGGCGGCGTCGTCGCGGCCGGCAATGCCAGCCAGTTTTCCGACGGCGCATCGGTAGCGATCGTCATGAGCGACAAGGCCGCTGCGGCGACCGGCAGGACGCCGCTCGGCGTCTTCCGCGGCTTTGCGATCGCCGGCTGCGAGCCCGACGAGATGGGCATCGGCCCGGTGTTCGCGATTCCGAAGCTGCTGAAGCAGACTGGCGTGAAGATGGAAGACATCGGCTTGTGGGAGCTGAACGAAGCCTTCGCGGTGCAGGTGCTGTATTGCGCCGACAAGCTCGGCATCCCGATGGACCGGCTCAATGTGAACGGCGGCGCGATCGCGCTCGGCCATCCTTACGGCATGTCGGGCGCGCGCCTGACCGGCCATGCGCTGATCGAAGGCAAGCGTCGCGGCGTCAAGTACGTGGTGGTAACCATGTGCATCGGCGGCGGGCAGGGCGCGGCCGGCCTGTTCGAAGTCGTCTGACGACTTCGCGCAGTTCCCGATGGCTTCGCTGATCCTGTCGCGGCGCGACCTCGACTTCCTTTTGTACGAGTGGCTCGACGTCGAGTCGCTGTGCGCGCGGCCGCGCTTCGCCGAGCATGGCCGCGAGACCTTCGACGCGGTGCTCGACCTGTGTGAACAGATCGCCACTGAAAAATTCGCCAGTCACAACCGCCAGTCCGACGAACACGAGCCGCAGTTCGACGGCCAGCGCGTGACCGTGATTCCCGAGGTGCGCGCCGCGCTGCGCGCGTTCAGCGAGGCCGGGCTGATGGCCGCCGCGCAGGACGTCGCCTATGGTGGCATGCAGCTGCCGTCGGTGGTCGACAAGGCGGGCTTCGCGTGGTTCAAGGGGGCGAACGTTGCGACCGCCGCTTACCCGATGCTCACCATCGGCAATGCGAACACGCTGCTCAAATGCGGCAGCCCCGAGCAGATCGATACCTACGTGCGGCCGCTGTTGGCGGGCCGCTTTCTCGGCACCATGTGCCTGTCCGAGCCGCAGGCTGGCTCCAGCCTGTCCGACATCACGACCCGTGCCGAGCCGCAGGCTGACGGCAGCTACCGGCTGCGTGGCAACAAGATGTGGATCTCCGGCGGCGAGCACGAACTGTCGGAGAACATCATCCACCTCGTGCTGGCCAAGGTGCCGGGGCCGGACGGCAAGCTGATTCCGGGCGTGAAGGGCATTTCGCTGTTCGTGGTGCCGAAGTTCCTCGTGAACAGCGACGGCAGCCTCGGCGAACGCAATGACGTCGTGCTCGCCGGCCTGAACCACAAGATGGGCTATCGCGGCACCACCAACTGCCTGCTGAATTTCGGCGAGGGCAAGCACCATCCGCTCGGCCAGCCCGGCGCGGTCGGCTGGCTGGTCGGCAACCTGCATCAGGGGCTCGCCGCGATGTTCAACATGATGAACGAAGCGCGCATCGCCGTCGGCCTCGGTGCGGTGATGCTCGGCTATACCGGCTACCTGCATGCGCTCGACTACGCGCGCAACCGTCCGCAGGGCCGGCATCCGCAGGCCAAGGACCCGGCGAAACCGCAGATACCGATCGTCGAGCATACCGATGTGAAGCGGATGCTTCTGGCGCAGAAAGCCTATGTCGAGGGCGGGCTGGCGCTGATCCTGTATTGCGCGCGGCTGGTCGACGAGGAAAAGACCGCCGATGACGATGCGGCGCGTGCGCAGGCCACGCTGCTGCTGGACATCCTGACGCCGATAGCGAAGTCGTGGCCGTCGCAGTGGTGCCTCGAGGCGAACAGCCTTGCCATCCAGGTGCATGGCGGCTATGGCTATACACGTGAATACGCAGTCGAGCAGTTCTATCGCGACAACCGCCTGAACCCGATCCACGAGGGCACGCACGGCATACAGGGGCTGGACCTGCTGGGTCGCAAGGTCGTCATGCGTGACGGCGTCGCGTTCCGGTTGCTGTCCGCTCGCGTTACCGACACCATCGAACGTGCCGGCGCATTGCCGCAGGCGGCTGCGCTGCGCGAGCGCTGGCAGCGGCTGTCCGAGGTCACCGTGGCGCTGCACGCGGCCGGCGACCTGAACGTGACGCTGGCGAATGCGTCGGTCTACCTCGAAGCGTTCGGGCATCTGGTGGTCGGCTGGATCTGGCTGGAGCAGGCGCAGGCGGCACACGCTGCGCAAGCCGTGGCGCGGGGCGATGCCGGTTTTTACGCCGGCAAGTTGCAGGCATTCAAATACTATTTTGCTGTCGAGCTGCCGAAAGTCGATGCGCAGCTGGCTCTGCTGGCGTCGCTCGACACCACGGCCCTGGACATGCAGGACAGCTGGTTCTGAACTGACAAAAATTTTATAAAGATGATCAAGCACATCGTGATGTGGCAGCTGAAAGAGCATGCCGAAGGCCAGGACAAGGCCGCGAATGCGGCGCGCATGAAGGAACTGCTGGACGCCTGCGCGGGCATCGTGCCGGGGCTCCGCAAGCTCGACGTCGCGCTCGCCCAACCGGGCTTCGAATGTACCTACGATGTCGTGCTGTATTCCGAGTTCGATACGCGCGAGGCGCTCGACGCGTACCAGAACCACCCGCAGCATGTCGCGCTGAAGCCCTTCGTCGCCGCGGTGCGCGCGTCGCGCCAGTGCATGGATTACGAGGCGGACTGAGCATGCACACCGTTCGCGAATTGTTCGACCTCAGCGGCCGTACCGCGCTCGTTACCGGTGGTTCGCGCGGCCTCGGGCTGCAGATGGCCGAGGCACTCGGCGAGCAGGGTGCGCAGCTCGTGATTTCGGCGCGCAAGCAGGACGAACTCGACGAGGCCGTCGCGCATCTCGAACGGCGCGGCTGCAAGGTGGCTGCCTGCGCGGCCAACCTCGGCGAGGTCGCCGGCGTGAATGGGCTGGCCGATTTTGCGCTGTCCACGATGGGCCAGGTCGACATCCTGGTCAACAATGCCGGTGCCACCTGGGGCGCACCGGCCGAAGACCATCCGGTCGAGGGCTGGGACAAGGTGATGAACCTGAACGTGCGCAGCATCTTCCTGCTGTGCCAGGCCATCGGCAAGCGCTCGATGATCCCGCGCCGCTACGGCCGCATCATCAACACCGCATCGATCGCCGGCTTTGCCGGCAACGGTTCGCCGCACATGCAGACCATCGGCTACAACACGTCGAAGGCCGCGGTGATCAATTTCACGCGCACATTGGCCGGCGAATGGGGCCAATACGGCATTACCGTGAACGCACTTGCGCCGGGCTTCTTCCCGTCGAAGATGTCGCGCGGCATGCTCGACAGCATGGGCGACGAAGCCGCGCAGCGCGCGCCGCTGCGACGACTCGGCGACGACGAAGACCTGAAGGGCGCGGTACTGCTGTTCGCATCGATGGCCGGCAAGCACATCACCGGGCAGACGCTCGCGGTGGACGGCGGCGTGTCGGCGGTGCTGATCTGATGGCCCAGCCGCTGCCTTTCCCGACCGAGATTCCCTTCCTGAACGAGCTCGGCGTCGAGTTTCTCGGCATGGCCGACGGGCGTGCGCAGATTGCGCTCACGCTTGAGCCGCGCCACATGAACAGCTGGCAGGTCACGCACGGCGGTGTCGTGATGACCCTGCTCGACGTCGCCATGTCGCTCGCCGGCCGCTCGCTCGACCCGCAGTCGCGCGCCGGCGTCACGGTCGAGATGAAGACCAGTTTCCTGCAGCCGGGCGGCACGCCGGGCGCGCGCATTGTCGCCAGCGGCCATGCTTTCCATCGATCGACCACGATGTGCTTCTGCGAAGCGGAGCTGCATGAAGGCTCGCGGCTGGTCGCCAAGGCGATGGGCACGTTCAAATACCTGAAGCGGCTCGACGTGGCCGACAAGCTTTCCCTTCCGGAGTCACCATGACCAGCTACCAGCGCATCGTGCTGGCGTCGCGCCCGCAGGGCGGCGTCGCGGCCGACAACTTCCGGCTCGAGACCGTGCCGCTGCCCGACATTGCCGACGGCCAGCTGCTGGTCCGCAACCACTACCTGTCGCTCGACCCGTACATGCGGATGCGCATGGATGACGTGAAGAGCTATGCGGCCCCGCAGCCGCTGGGCGAAGTGATGATCGGCGGTACCGCCGGTGAAGTGATCGCGTCAAAGCATCCGAAGTTCAAGGCGGGCGACAAGGTGGTCGGCATGTTCGGCTGGTCCGAGATCGGCGTATCCGACGGCAGCCTGCTGAAAAAGGTGGATACCAGCCGGGTGCCGCTGTCCGCCTACTTAGGCGCCGTCGGCATGCCCGGCATGACGGCCTGGTACGGGCTGAACCAGATCATCCGGCCGAAGGCAGGCGAGACCATTGCGGTATCAGCGGCCAGCGGCGCCGTCGGCAGCGTGGTCGGCCAGCTGGCCAAACTCGCCGGATGCCGTGTGATCGGCATCGCCGGCGGTCGGCAGAAATGCGATTACGTGGTCAATGAGCTGGGCTTTGACGCGTGCATCGACTACAAGGCCGGCGATCTGTTTGGCGGCATCGAGGCCGCGGCGCCGGACGGCATCGACGGCCTGTTCGAAAATGTCGGAGGCGCGGTGATGGATGCGGCGCTGGCGCGGATGAATCCGTTCGGTCGCATTGCGCTGTGCGGGATGATTTCCGCTTATGACGGACAGATGATGCCGGTGCACTACCTGCATATGGTGCTGAAGATGCGCTTGTCGATGCAGGGTTTCATCGTCTCCGAGCACATGGCGTTCTGGCCGCAGGGGCTGGGCGAGCTCGCGCAACTGGTCGGCGACGGCAAGCTGACATACCGCGAAACGATTGCCGACGGGCTCGCTGCCGCGCCGGCTGCGTTCATTGGCATGCTGCGTGGGAAAAATTTCGGGAAACAGCTGGTCAGGCTGGTCTGAGGAAAACAGGATGAAAGAATTCAGGGGCAAGGTCGCGGTGATCACCGGTGCGGCCAGTGGTTTCGGCCGCGAGTTCGCGCTGCTGGGCGCAAAACTGGGCATGAAACTGGTGCTGGCCGACGTGCAGAAGGAGGCACTGGACGCCACCGCCGCCGAGCTTGCGTCGGGCGGCGCCGAGGTGCTCGCGCAGACCTGCGACGTGCGCAAGGGCGAGCAGGTCGAGGCGCTCGCGCAGGCTGCAATGCAGCGCTTCGGCGCGATCCACCTGGTGTTCAACAATGCCGGCGTCGGCGCCGGCGGCCTGGTCTGGGAAAGCACGCAGGCGGACTGGGAATGGGTACTCGGGGTGAACCTGTGGGGCGTGATCCACGGCGTGCGCGTATTCACGCCGCTGATGCTGGCCTGCGCGAAGGCGGATCCGGAGTATGAAGGGCACATCGTCAACACCGCCTCGATGGCCGGCATGCTCGCGCCGCCGACGATGGGCGTCTACAACGTGTCCAAGCATGCGGTGGTCGCGCTGTCCGAAACCCTGTATCACGACCTGATGCTGGTCGAAGCGCCGATCGGCGCCTCGGTGCTCTGCCCGTATTTCGTCCCGACCGGCATCAGCCAGTCCGAGCGCGTACGTCCCGGCGACGTGCAGGGCGCCGCGCCGACGCGCAGCCAGCAGGTATCGCAGGCGACGCTGGAAAAGGCGGTCTCGTCCGGCAAGGTCACGGCTGCGGAAGTGGCGGAGCGAACCTTCGATGCGATCCGTGCGGGACAGTTCTACATCTATTCGCATCCGCAGGCGCTCGGCAATGTGCAGCGCCGGATGGAAGACATCGTCAGCGGACGCAATCCGAGCGATCCGTATGAGGCTGCGCCGCACGTGCGCGACAAGCTGCGCGCAGGACTGAAGGGCGACTGAGCATGGCCACGGTCAGCGATGGCCAGTTCGCGGCGCTGCCGAACGGCATCCGGCTGCATTATGCGAGCGCCGGCGTCGCAGGCCAGCCCTTGCTGCTGTTCCTGCACGGCTTTCCGGAGTTCTGGTACGCGTGGCAGGCGCAGCTCGCGCGATTTGGCGACACGCACTTTGCGGTCGCACCGGACCTGCGCGGCTACAACCTGTCGGACCAGCCGCATGAGGTCGAAGCCTATCGTGCGAAGCTGCTGCTGCAGGACATCGAAGAATTCATGCGCTGCCTCGGCTACGAGCGCTGCGTGATCGTCGCGCACGACTGGGGCGGCGCGCTGGCGTGGCAGTTCGCGATACAGCGCCCGTCTGTGGTCGAGCGACTGCTGATCATCAATGCGACGCATCCCGTGCCGTTCGCCGAAGGGCTGGCGCACGATCCGGCGCAGCAGGCCGCGAGCCTGTACATGAACTGGCTGCGCGCGCCCGGCTCGGAACAGGCGTTGGCGAATGACGATTTTCGCGAGGCTGAGCGCCTGATGCTGGGCATGGGCGAGGATCGCCGCTGGTTCGATGCCGACACCCGCGCACGCTATCATGCCTGCTGGTCGCGTGGCCTTCGCGGCGGCATCAACTACTATCGGGCATCACGCGTGCATCCGCCGACGGCCACGGAAGCCGGCGCGGCGGGCCTCGCACTCGACGCTGCCGCCTTCCGCGTGCCGGTACCGGTGCGCGTGCTGTGGGGCGAACAGGACAAGGCAATGCTGCCCGCCTTGCTGGACCCGCTCGACCGCTTCGTCGACGACCTCACCATTACGCGCGTTCCCGACGCCAGCCACTGGATAGTGCACGAGCAGCCGGAACGCGTGAACCGCTGGATTGCTGAATCGCTGGATAACTGAAACCCATGGCTCGACAGGATTTTTCTTTCATTCATTCATTGCGCGTGCGCTGGTCCGAAGTGGACATGCAGGCGATCGTCTTCAACGGCCACTACCTGAATTTCTTCGACGTGGCCTTCACCGAGTACTGGCGCGCGACCAGCTTGCCGGACGTGATCGCCCAGGCCGATGCCGGTCTGGAGATGTTCGCCCGCAAGGCGACGGTCGAATATCATGCGCCCGCACGCTTCGATGACCTGCTCGACATCGGCGTGCGCTGCGCCGACATCGGCCGCAGTTCGTTGCGCTTTGTGCTGGAGATCCATCGCGGCGACGAGTTGCTGGTGTCCGGCGAGATGACCTATGTGTACGCCGACAGTCGGGTACGCAAGAGCGAGCCGGTGCCGCTCTTCTGGCGCGAACGGCTGCTTGCGTTCGAGACGAATCGGCCGGTCGGACAATGAGCCTGCATATCGCCATCGGCGACTGGGACAGCCTGCGCGAACATGCGCAGGAATTGCGCATTGAAGTGTTCGTGGTCGAGCAGGGCGTGCCGATCGAGATCGAATGGGACGAAGGCGACGAGGTCAGCATCCATGCGGTCGCCTACGATGCGGATGGGCAGCCGATCGCGACGGGCCGCCTGCTGCCCGACGGCCACATCGGGCGGATGGCCGTGCGCAAGTCGGCGCGCGGACAGGGAATCGGCGGGCAGGTGCTGCAGGCGCTCCTCGACGAGGCGCGGCGACAGGGCTATGGGCAGCTGGTGCTGCACGCGCAGACGCATGCGGTCGATTTTTATCGCAAGCATGGCTTCGCCGTCGAGGGCGAAGAATTCATGGAGGCCGGCATTTCGCACCGGTTGATGACGCGGCAGGCCTGAGGCCGGCTCGGCGCGCCGTCGCTGCCTGCTGCCATCGCAGGGACAGATGATGACGATTTTCCATCCGACCGAGGTCGATGCACGACGCAGGCTTTGGCGCCTGTGCTCGGCCCGCCTGCCGGCGCTCGCTGCGCTGCTCCTGTCGCTGCTGCCAGCTGCTCCGGCGGCGCAGGCGGGGACCTCGGAATGCTATTCGATCCGGAACACGGACCGGCGCAATTTCTGCCTTGCGCAGGGTCGCGGTGAAACCTCGAACTGTTACGCCATCCAGGACATGGACCAGCGTAATTTCTGTCTCGCGACAGTCAAGTCCGAGCGCAGCCATTGTTACGCGATTCGCGAGAGCGACCTGAAGAACCAGTGCCTCGCGCTCACGCAGCGACAGTCGTCTGGCTGCTATGCGATCCATGAGCAGGACGCAAAGCATGCCTGCCTCGCGCGCGAGCGCGGCGACACGTCGTATTGTTATGCGGTGAGGGAGCAGGATGGCCGCAACTTCTGCCTGGCCAGTGTGAAGGGCGAGCGCTCGTACTGCTATGGCATCCGGTCGCAGGACCTGAAAAATCAGTGTCTGGCATTGACGCGCTAGCGCGCGCCAGCTGCGCTCACCGCAGGCTGCGTTCGCGCAGGTGCGCGACACCGCCTTCATGCACACGCAGCAGTGTCGACGCTCGCGTGCCGTAATCTTCCGACTCGATGCAGATCGGCGACAGCAGGCGCTCCCATTCGAGGCTGACGCCGGTGTCGGGCAGCCGATGGTCCGACGCACGCGTCGTATCGGCCAGCATCTCGAAATACGCGTCGTCCGGCGCGCCCTGGCAGATCAGGCTGGCAAACTGCGCCTTGGCGCGCAGGACCTTCGGCCACGGCGTGTCGATCGAGCCGTTCGACAGGCCGTAGATGCCCGGTTCGAGCTGCCGGTATGCCGGCTCGCCGTCGTTGGAGACCCAGTACATCGCCTGCGCGTCTCCGAAGACGAGGTTGAAGCCGTTGTATTCCGCTGCGATTGCGCGCACGCGTCCAAGGTAGTCGAGCGGGTCGGCATCATCGCGCAGGTAGTCCGCGACCAGTTCTCCGCGGGAGCGCTTGTCGAGCCGGGCGGCGCGGCCGTTGCGGATGTTGGTCAGCGCGGCGAAGCGGCCCCGGCGATTGACGCCCAGCCAGGTGCCGCCGGCCTTCAGGTCGCGTCCGGCGTAGATGTCCGGATGGTCTTCCCACCAGCCGGCAGCCTGTGTCGGCCGGGCGAAAAATTCATCGCGATTGGCTGCGAGCAGCAGCGGGCAGCCGGGAACCAGCTTCCATGCGAAAACGATCAGGCACATGCCGGCAGGTCCACAAAAATTTCAATGTGCCGCTCGCCGTCGATCGGCAAGGCGGCGTTGTCGGCAGCCAGCTGCAACGCCGGCAGGAAATCGTCCGGCACGGCCGCATAGATTTCCATCCAGGTCTGCAGACCGTCTGTCTCTTCCGGCCGGCGCTTCAGTGAAGTGCGAACGCCGAAGCGGCGTGCAAGACCGTCCTGCATGCTGGCCACGCGCGGCTGCAGCTGCCTTGCGGCGTCGCTGCGCACGCGGTAGTACACGAAAAGGTCGGTCATTCAGCCGCCGACAGCGGATAGGGAAGTTCGCCGAACGCCAGCAGCGGGCCATCGGCCGAGCCGATGTGTACCGGCGTGCCGGCAGCGTCCATCTTCAGCTCGACGAGGCAGGCCTTCCTTCCGTCGGCGCCGCGCTCGGCGTTGACGATCATGCCGCACGGCTGTCCGGGATCGGCGTCGGCAAAAACTTCGGCGCCGGCAACCGCATTCCCGCTGTCGTCAAAGGCAAGCAGCGCGCGCCGCTTCAGCTTGCCGAGGTACTGGCTGCGGGCAACGATTTCCTGTCCCGGATAGCAGCCCTTGCGGAAATTCACGCCGCCGACCAGTTCAAAGTTGATCATTTGCGGCACGAACTGCTCGCGGGTAGCTTCGACCACCTGCGGCACGCCGGCCAGTATCTCGGTCCAGCGCCACAACGATGCTGGCGCGGCCGGCAAGGCGCCGGCGTAGTGCGTCCATGCCGTCGCTGCGGCGTGCAGCGGCCCGGCCCACAGCGCGCGCTGCAGCCCGGCTGCATCCGGCACACGCACCAGCGTACCGCCCTCAGCCGGGCGGCGTTGCCAGGCAGCCGGCGGGAACGCGGGTTGCGTGCCGGCCGCAGCGGCAACGCCAAACAGCGGCAGCCGTTCGCTGGCGTCCTCCAGCCGGACCTTCGCGCGCAGCACGAACATCTGCAGACGTTTCATCGTCGCCGGCAACAGTTCACGCGGCAACGCCAGCAGGATGTCGCCGCCGTCTTTCCAGAGCAGCATCGTGGCCAGCAGGCGGCCCTTCGGCGAGCAATAGCCAGCGAGGTGCGCACGGTCGTTGCCGAGGCCAAGCACATCGTTGGTCAGCTGGTTGTGCAGGAAATTTTCCGCGTCGTCACCAGTGGCGCTGATCACGCCGAGATGCGTCAGCGGGCAGAGAAAGCCCTGCTGCGTGTCATCGGGCAGGGAAAAGGCGAGCGCATCGGGCGATCCGCCAGGTACGGGGGAGGCGCCTTGGCCGGCGAGGAAATCAGGCCAGGATAAAACGGTTTCGGACATGAATTCGGGAGGAAAGTGATTTCGCGTCTATCATTACGGGCAAATTATAGAGGCGCGTGGAAAATCGCGTTGACCCGCTCGGAAATCAGGGAATGGCAGTCATCCGGAAAACTTTGTCGCTGCTGGCCGTGCTGGCAGCATTTGTCGTGGCCGTCGTCGTTTGCTTTGCGTACTGGACGCGCCAACCGATCATCGCGGCCGGAGAGCAGCCGCTTGAAGTCAGTGTGGCTGCCGGAAGCAGCCTGCGCGGTGCGCTCAGGCAGTTGCATGACGGCGGTTTGCCGGCCTCGCCGCTGCTGATGGAAGCGCTGGCGCGCGGGCTAGGCACGCCGCACGTCAAGCCTGGCAGTTATCGTATCGACGCCAGGATGACGCCAATCGCGCTGCTCGATGCGCTCGCGCGCGGCGACACGATCAAGGAGTCGCTGACCATCATTGAAGGTTGGAACTTCGCGCAGATGCGTGAGGAAATGGCGCGTCAGGCTCACCTGCGACAGGACAGCGCCGCGATGGAGCCGGCGATCCTGTTGCAGAAGGTGGCGCCGGGCTATACGCATCCCGAGGGACTGTTTTATCCGGACACGTATGTGTACGAGCGCGGCACCAGCGACCTCGTGCTGCTGCAGCAGGCGCACCAGCGTATGCTGAAGATGCTGAACGAAGTATGGAGCCGACGCGCGGCCGACCTGCCGTATGAGACGCCTTACGATGCGCTGGTCATGGCGTCGATCGTCGAAAAGGAAACCGGCCATGAGGCAGATCGCACCCGCGTTGCGTCGGTGTTCGTAAACCGCCTGAAGCTGGGGATGCCGCTGCAGACCGACCCGACGGTGATTTACGGCTTGGGTGCCGCGTTCGACGGCAACCTGCGCCGGCAGGACCTGCTGGCCGACACGCCCTACAATACCTACACGCGGCGCGGCCTGCCGCCGACGCCGATCTCGCTGCCCGGGCGGCGTTCGCTCGAAGCCGCGTTGCATCCTGCGTCCGGCAGCGACCTGTATTTCGTTGCGCGCGGCGACGGCCGCAGCGAATTTTCCGCCAACCTCGACGACCATAACCGCGCCGTCAACAAATACCAGCGCGGGATGTAATTCCGCAAATCCCATGGCCAGAGGCAAATTCATTACCTTCGAGGGCGTCGACGGCGCAGGCAAGTCGACCCATATTGCCGCCTTCGCGGATGCGCTGCGCGCACGCGGAATGCAGGTGGTCACCACGCGCGAACCGGGCGGCACGCCGCTCGGGGAGAAGCTGCGCGAGCTGCTGCTGCATGAATCGATGCACCTCGATACTGAGGCCTTGCTGATGTTCGCATCGCGGCGCGAACACATTGCACAGGTGATCCGGCCGGCGCTGGAGCGCGGCGACTGGGTCATTTCTGACCGATTCACCGATGCCACCTTCGCCTACCAGGGCGGCGGCCGCCAGCTGCCGATTGCCCGGCTCGAAGCGCTCGAGCAATGGGTGCATGCGGACCTGCAGCCGGACCTGACGCTGTTGTTCGATGTGCCGCTGGCCGTTGCGCGCGAGCGGCTGAACCGGACCCGCGAGCCGGACAAGTTCGAGCGTGAGCAGGATGCCTTTTTCACGCGCGTGCGCGACGCCTACCTGCAGCGCGCCGCACGCTTCCCGCAGCGCATCCGCGTGATCGACTCGACCCGCCCGCTGGATGAGGTGGGCGATGAGCTGGCCGCGCTGGTGGCGACGCTGTGATCCGGGGCGGGCATGAACGATAGCGGCATCTATCCATGGCAGCAGGACGACTGGCAGCGCCTGCAGCGCATGCGTGCGCGCCTGCCGCATGCGATCCTGTTCCATGGCGCCGAAGGCATCGGCAAGGTCGCGTTCGCCGAGCGTTTCGCCGCGTCGCTGCTCTGCGAGCGCCCGCTGGACGACGGCCATGCGTGTGGTGCCTGCGAATCCTGCGGCTGGTTTGCGCAGTACGGGCATCCTGACTACCGGCGCGTCCGTCCGGACGCGCTTGAGACCGACGCGGGCGACGATGCCGACGCCGAAGAAGGCGGGGCAAAGAAGGGCGGCAAGACCGCATCGAAGGATATCCGCATCGAACAGGTGAGGTCGCTGGCAGCGTTCATGAACGTGTCGACCCACCGCTCGGGATTGCGCGTGGTGCTGCTGTATCCGGCCGAGGCGCTGAATGCCGCGTCCGCGAATGCGCTGCTGAAGACGCTGGAAGAGCCGCCGCCCGAGACGGTATTCCTGCTGGTGACCGACCGCATCGATCGCTTGCTGCCGACCATCCTGTCGCGCTGCCGCAAGTTTCCGCTGTCCTCGCCCGAGCCGGCGGCGGCGCTGGCGTGGCTGGAGGCGCAAGGCGTCGGCCAGCCGGGACGCTGGCTGGCAGAACATGGCGGCGCGCCGCTGGCGGCACTGCAGGCGGCGCAGGGCGGCGATGGCGCCGAGCGCGATGAATTGCTTGCGCTGCTGGCGAAGCCCGAGGCCGGCGCAGCGCTGGTCGTCGCGGAGCGGCTACAAAAGGCGCCGCTGGCGCAGCTCGTCGCATGGTTGCAGCGCTGGCTGTATGACCTGCTGTCGCTGAAGCTCGGCGGGCGGGTACGCTACTTCCCGCATCAGCAGCAGGCGCTCGCTGCGCTGGCCGCACGCGTGCCGGCGGAACGTTTGCAGCAGGCGCTGCGCGATGCGGGCGCACGGCGTGCCGTCGCGGATCATCCGCTGTCCGCGCGCCTGTTCATCGAGCATATGCTGGTCGATTACACAAAACTCTTCGGATAGCGGACAACGGACATGACGGAATCGACCTTTCCCCAGGATGCGCAGTTGTCGAGACCGTCGGTAATGTCGCTGTCCTTTCGCGACCGCGCAGGTCTTTACGCCGCCTACATGCCCTTCGTCCAGAATGGAGGCCTGTTCGTGCCGGGCGCACGCAGCTGCCAGCTCGGCGACGAGGTCTTCCTGCTGCTGACACTGATGCAGGACGACACCCGTTATCCGGTCGCCGGCAAGGTGGTCTGGATCACGCCCGAGGGCGCGACCCACGGGCATACCCCGGGTGTCGGCGTGCAGTTTCCGCCCGACGGCAGCGGCCTGCGGGTGCGCCAGCGCATCGAGACCTTGCTCGGTACGGCGCTCGGCACCGGTCGGCCGACGCATACGGTCTGACGCACTTGCGGGTGCGGTGGGGCTGTCGTCGGCCGAGCCGGCGTAAAATGGCGCGATTCGATCTTCCCTGCATTCCATGTTCATCGACTCGCATTGCCATATCGACTTTCCCGAGCTGTCCGACCGCCTGCCCGGCATCCTGCAGAAGATGCAGGAAAACCAGGTTTCGCACGCATTGTGCGTGGCCGTCACGATGCCTGAATTTCCGCGCGTGCTGGCGCTTGCGGAGGCCC